>ERZ778495.83-NODE-83-length-106004-cov-7.724264_pt1 | contig 106004 bp, 90 predicted proteins | sample MGYA00433100_ERZ778495 | MGnify/ENA primary metagenome ERZ778495 (study PRJEB29527, sample SAMN07138962) | mouse gut metagenome | material: feces | host: mouse | place: China:Nanjing | collected 2016-01-25 ...
CATTGCTGAAAATTACCATCTCTTGAAATATTAAGCTACTTGGGGAGTAGCCTAAGATTTCATGGCGCAAATGTAGTAAAAAATAACTAAAAACAAGCAAACAAATGTGCTTGTTTACTCATTGTAGGCGTTTGATTCTCTCTATTCTTTGATTTTCCTATTTTATCCTAGACGTATAGACATGGTGATGCGGGTGAAATGACCTCTTTTCCGGTATCATTCCACCATGCCTCATAACTTGTGTGTATTCCTGTAGAGACGGGTGATAACCGTTCTCGCACCTTTTAGGCTACTCCCCAAGTAGCCTCAACCCCACCTTTGGCATATAATTATATACATTCTCAAAGCAAGACTTATTTACCACCGTCATTTTCTCCAAGGAGAAACTTCTTAGATAAATCTGGGTTGTCTTGATGGACTTATGCCCCAATAACTCGCTGATCATCTCAATGGGGACATTTTGTTCCTTCAAAGCCATGGCAAAAGAATGACGGATCGTGTAAGAAGTCACATCCGAGGCTATTCCGGCAACCTCCTTCAACATCCTCAAGTTCCGGTTAAACCGGGACAAGGCCGCATTGTATTCGAGATATTCCTCATGGCCGTTCTTCGTCCCACTTAAAAAGGGAAATAAATAGCCGGAGCCTCCACCCCTCTCACCTGCCAGCTCCTTATACATAACCTCCGCCGTATCCAAGACCTCCAACCGCATAGAGGTCCCAGTCTTCTGGCGATTGTAATCCAATATGCCGTTCTTGATATTACCCCTATTCAAATGGGCGAAATCAACGAACGACATCCCCCCATATTGAAACATCAAGCAAAGCGTCAGCTGTGTCTTCCTCAACTTCTCTCCTTTTACCGGGACAGTCATCAGGCGATTCAAATCACCCAGAGGCAAGGATTTCTTGCGCTGGCTTTCCACACCCGTAAAAACCCCCTTGAATAATGAAGGGATAAACGCCGCCTCGCCATTCTCCACCGCCTTGTTATAGATACAACGCAAACGGCGGATATACGTGGAGACCGTATTACGCATGCAGCCTTTCTCCAACAAATAAGCCTCGTACCGGCGAAGAGTATCCTTATTTATATATGTATATGGGATACGATCCGTCCCGCTATACCGTATAAAAGAGTTCATCGCATCCTGATAACTTTTCGCCGAGGAATACCGTCCTTCCTTTTGTAACAGACTTATATACTCTCGCATCCCTTCCACCAAATCTTTCTCATCCATATCTCTCTATTTTAAATTCCAATTGAAAACAAACACGCAAAATTAGACATCCTGACAAATTATATCTTTTGCGGCAAGTTGTTTTATTGACGAATAGCCACTATATTTGTACGTTGTTTTAAACAGAGTACAGACTAAATTAAAAAGTAAAGCATATGCACAATTGGTTTGAATGTAAGGTCTCTTACGAGAAAATGCTGGAAAATGGCATGCAGAAAAAAGTAACCGAGCCTTACTTGGTAGACGCCCTGTCTTTTACGGAAGCGGAAGCTCGCATCATCGAGGAGATCCGCCCCTTCATCACGGGTGAATTCACGGTAACAGACATCAAACGAGCTCGTTTATCCGAATTATTCTTCAATGAGAATGGTGATCGGTTCTATAAGATCAAGGTTTATTTTATCACGTTGGACGAGAAGAGCGGAGCGGAAAAGAAAACAGCCGCACAAATGCTAGCCCAAGCCACTACACTTAAAGAGGCCATCGCCGTATTGGAAGATGGAATGAAAGGTACATTGGCGGACTATACCATCGCCTCGGTAACGGAAACCCAGTTGATGGATGTATTCCCATTCGACGCGAACAGTATTCCCGGCGAGAAGAAAAGCGGCGAGGAACTGATAGCTGAACAAAAACAACAAGCTGAACAAAGAGGATAAAAACATGAGCATCGCTCAAAACATAGTACAACTGAAAACGTCGCTCCCGCAAGGGGTGACGTTGGTTGCCGTCTCTAAGTTTCACCCGGTGGAAGCTCTATGGGAGGCTTACGATGCCGGGCAGCGGGTGTTTGGCGAAAGCAGGGCACAGGAACTGAGCGCCAAGCAAAAAGTACTACCTGAGGATATCGAATGGCATTTTATCGGTCCGTTACAAAGCAATAAGGTAAAAGATATCGCTCCTTTTATTCATTTGATCCATAGCATAGACTCCTTGAAGCTTTTGGCAGAGGTGAATAAACAAGCGAAAAAAAACGACCGCACGATCCGGGTATTATTGGAGATCCATGTAGCGCAAGAGGAATCCAAGCACGGACTCAGTCCTGAGGAATGCAAGGAGTTGTTGCATGACAAGTCCTTGGCCGAATTCCAGCATATTCGTATTTGCGGATTGATGGGCATGGCTACCAATACCGATGATACGGGGTTGATACGGGAAGAATTCCGCAAGATCCATGATTTGTTTATCGAACTGAAAGAGACGCTCTGTAAAGATAATGTCGATTTCAAGGAGATATCCATGGGGATGAGCCATGATTACCCGATCGCTATCCAAGAAGGAAGCACCTTGATACGGGTGGGTACCAGTATCTTTGGCGAACGGGAATATTAAAGTAATTATTAAATCTAAATATAGGCAACATGATTGACATTAAAACCCAATACGCGGGGTTAACACTTCGCAATCCGATTATCGTAGGGAGCTCCGGACTCACCAATAAGGCGGAACGTAACAGGGATTTTGAGAAAGCAGGAGCTGGAGCTATCGTATTGAAATCTCTTTTCGAAGAGCAGATCGAAATGCAGAGCGAGGCTTTGATGCAAGACTCCGATTACCCCGAAGCGGCGGATTATATCCGTGGTTATGTAAAGGCGAATCAAGTAAATGATTATCTGGAACTGATCAAGAAGAGCAAGGAATTATGTACGATCCCCATTATCGCCAGCATCAATTGCTATAAGGCGGACGCTTGGATCGATTTCGCCCGTCAAATCGAGTTGGCGGGGGCGGATGCTCTGGAATTGAACGTGTTCTTCATGGAAACCGAACTGACCGAAAATCTCGAGAGTATCCGGGATACGTATGTCAGTATCATCCGCAAGGTAAAAGAGACCGTATCGATTCCGGTTATCATGAAAATCGGAAAGAATTACAGCAATATTCCTTCGCTGGTTCATTTGTTGAAAGCAAACGGTGCAGACGGTGTCGTGCTATTCAACCGTTTCTATCAGCCGGACATCGATATCAATAATATGCAGATTGTTTCAGGTAATGTATTTAGCAATCATTCCGATTTGAGCGACACGATTCGCTGGACGGCTATCGTATCCGGAAAGATCCCGGGAATCAGTATTGCTTCCTCTACCGGGGTACATGATTGGGAAGATGTCGTTAAATGTCTATTGGCCGGCGCTTCCGCCGTACAGATGTGTAGCGCTGTCTATACACATGGAGCGGAAATCATCTCCCAAGTATTGACTTGCGTGGAAGAGTGGATGCATCAGGCACATTACCAATCCCTTTCCCAATTCCAAGGCAAATTGAATTACGCCAATATCCCGAACCCGGCGATGTATGAGCGTTCACAATTCATGAAATATTTCTCCAACAGAGATTAAAAGAAATACCTAGTAATAGAGACGGGCGTGCCCCGTCTCTACTATAGGATAATATACAATAGTCTTAATTATTTTCTACTAGAAAGTATTTTTATTAGAAAATAGTTATATCTTTGCATCATCAAACAAGTTATAAAGAAATATGGAACCAATTTGCGCCATAAAGGATATCTATAAGATACTGTACCAGTTCGAGAAAAATTTCTCGGAAGTACATGCTATCACCATTAACGAGGCCATGTTGCTTTGTTGCTTAAAGGATAATGAGGCAAAGTCTGCGGGAATGATTTGCGATTATATCGGTCTTTCAAATTCCCGGGTCTCAAAGGTGATCACCTCCGTCGAGAACAAGGGATTTATCCGCAGAAACATCAATAAAGAGGATAAGCGGCAAATGTTTTTCTCGCTCACCCCAAAAGGGAAAGAGAAAATACAACAGATGATGCAGGCCGAGCTAAACATGGACAGCTTGTTCAATCAACTCAAAGAATACATACAGAAGGGATGAATCCCTTTTTTTAACTAATTATTGTCTACTAACAAATATGTATAATATAAATTAAATAAAAATAGATATGAAGTACTTGATTATTGGAGGTGTAGCCGGTGGAGCTACCGTAGCGGCCCGGCTGCGTAGAATGGACGAGAAAGCGGAAATCATCCTTTTCGAACGTGGAAAATATGTTTCTTACGCAAACTGTGGATTACCTTATTATATAGGAGACACGATCAACGACCGGAATAAATTATTCGTACAAACCGTGAAAGGCTTCACGGATCGATTCCGCATCGATATCCGCACGGAGCAGGAAGTGACCCGAATCCTTCCCGAATCCAAGCAAGTGGAGGTAAAGAAACTCGGCACAGGAGAAACCTACACGGAGACTTACGATAAACTAGTGCTCTCTCCCGGTGCGGAGCCTTTGCGTCCACGCATCGAAGGAATCGAGAGTAAAAAGATATTCACGTTACGTAACGTACCGGATACGGACACGATCAAGAATTACGTGAACACGGAAAAGCCCCGTACCGCCGTTGTTGTAGGGGGCGGTTTCATCGGCTTGGAGATGGCGGAGAATTTGCATGAGCTGGGTATCCACGTCACTGTCGTGGAAATGGCTAACCAAGTGATGGCACCCCTCGACTATTCCATGGCCGCTATCGTACATCAGCAGTTGATCGGCAAGCAGGTAGGCTTGATGCTGGAAGATGGCGTATCTCGTTTCGAGGAGACCTCCGGAGGCGTGACCGTTCATTTGAAAAGTGGGAAGCAGATCCCGGCGGATATGGTTTTATTGAGTATCGGTGTCCGTCCGGAAACCCGATTGGCCAAGGAAGCGGGACTTTCGATCGGAACACTCGGCGGTATCGCTGTCAATGAATATATGCAGACCTCGAACCCGGATATTTATGCGTTGGGAGATGCCGTGGAAGTACGCCACCTCGTGACAAGCAAACCGGCCTTGATCCCATTGGCGGGTCCGGCGAATAAGCAAGGACGCATCGTAGCCGATAATATCGTATTCGGCAATAAGGTAACTTATGACGGGACGATGGGAACCTCTATCGCCAAGGTATTCGACTTGACGGTCGCCACGGCGGGGGCTAACGCTAAGCTGTTGAAACGGGAAGGAATCGCTTATCAATCTTCCTATACGCATGGAGCCTCGCATGCGGGATATTACCCGGGAGCCGTGCCTTTATCGATCAAGATATTGTTCGCGCCGGAAGGCGGACGACTATTAGGAGCGCAAATCGTAGGTTTCGGCGGCGTAGACAAACGGATCGAGATGTTAGCACAAGTGATCCAGCGGAAAGGTACGGTCTACGACCTGGCAGAGTTAGAACATGCGTACGCTCCTCCTTATTCAGCCGCTAAAGATCCCGTAAATATGGCCGGCTTCGTAGCGGAGAACCTACTTACGGGAAAAGCGAAAGCGATTCAGTGGAGAGAGATCCAGAACTTATCGCCAGATACCGTACGTATCGATGTCCGTACCCGTGACGAGTACAGCTTAGGGACAATCCCCGGCTTCATCAATATCCCGGTTGATGAGTTAAGAGAACATTTGGCGGAACTGCCCAAGGATAAACTGATCGTAGTGACTTGCGCCGTTGGATTAAGGGGCTATTTGGCTTATCGCATCCTGACTCAAAATGGCTTCACGAATGTCCGGAACCTATCCGGTGGTTACAAGACTTGGAGTGTAGCGACAGCAAAGATCAAGAATGAGCCGGCCTGCGCACCTTGTTCGTCCGAAGCTGTTTCTGATAAGGCATCTGGTAAAAGTAGCTCTTGCAAATCGACTCCGGCAGCTACGGCGATTAAGGTAGACGCTTGCGGATTAATGTGTCCGGGACCGATCATGCAGTTGAAAAAGAACTATGAGAACTTGCGGGAAGATGAGTCTTTGGAAATCACCGCAACGGATCAGGCCTTCGGAAAAGATGTCTCTTCATGGTGCAAGATAACTGGGGCAGAGTTAGTCTCTCTGGAAAATAAGGGAGGTACGATCGCCGCCACGGTACGAAAAAAAAAAGCTGAATGCAAAATAGCGACAGGTGGCAACAACACCGACAACAAGACATTGATCGTTTTCAGCGATGATCTCGATAAGGCGTTGGCCTCATTCGTCATAGCGAACGGGGCTGCCTCCACCGGAAAAAAGGTGACCATGTTCTTTACCTTCTGGGGGCTTAACGTGATTAAGAAGCGGGAAAAACCTGCCGTATCAAAAGATATCTTCGGCAAGATGTTCGGCTGGATGCTTCCGGCAAATAGCGAAAAGCTGAAACTATCTAAAATGAATATGGGTGGAGCCGGAAGCTGGATGATGCGCCTTATCATGAGGAAGAAACGGATCGACAGCTTGGAAAGCCTTATGGCACAAGCCGTAGAGAATGGTATCGAGATGATCGCCTGCACGATGAGCATGGACGTGATGGGCGTCAAAAAAGAAGAACTGATGGATAACGTTGTCCTAGGAGGCGTAGCCACCTATCTAGAACGTGCGGAAGACGCGAACGTAAACTTATTCATCTAATTCATTCAAAAAAAATATCCCAGCATATCCACAATAAGGACAATGCTGGGATATTTTATATAAATGATTTGATGCTTATTTAATCATATCAAACCCAGTGTAAGGGATCAACGCTTTCGGGATGCGGATGCCTTCGGGGGTTTGGTTGTTTTCCAATAAGGCGGCTACGATGCGAGGCAAGGCTAAGGCACTACCATTCAAGGTATGGCAAAGTTGCGTTTTCTTATTCTCGTCACGATAGCGGCATTTCAAGCGGTTGGCTTGATACGTATCGAAGTTGGACACGGAGCTAACTTCCAACCAACGTTGTTGTGCCTCGGAATACACCTCGAAGTCAAAGCAAAGGGCAGCCGTGAAACTCATATCGCCACCACAAAGACGAAGGATGCGATACGGCAACTCCAACTTCTGAAGTAATCCCTCCACATGATTCAACATCTCTTGGTGAGATTGCTTAGAGTGCTCCGGTTTATCGATCCGAACCAACTCCACCTTAGAAAATTCGTGCAAACGATTCAAACCGCGTACATCCTTGCCATAAGAACCTGCCTCACGACGGAAGCATTGTGTATAAGCGCAATTCTTGATCGGCAACTGCTTCTCATCCAGAATGACATCCCGGTAAATATTTGTCACGGGCACCTCCGCCGTCGGGATCAAATATAGGTCGTCTACCTCGCAATGATACATCTGTCCCTCCTTATCCGGAAGCTGTCCCGTACCATAACCGGAAGCCGAGTTCACCACCGTAGGCGGCATGATCTCCAAGTAACCAGCGTCACGGGCCTCATCCAAGAAGAAGTTGATCAACGCACGTTGCAAACGAGCGCCCTGTCCTTTATAGACCGGGAAACCTGCTCCCGTGATCTTAACACCCAGATCGAAATCAATCAAATCATATTTCTTCGCCAATTCCCAGTGCGGAAGAGCGTTCTTCGGAAGTTCCGTTTCCATACCTCCCATTTTCTCCACCACATTGTCCTCGGCGGAGGTACCCTCGGGCACCTCATCATAAGGTACGTTCGGGATCGTATAAAGTAAGTTCTGCAACTCCTCGGCAGCCTGATCCATCTCAGCCTGCAAAACCTTGCTCACCTCCTTGATCTCGGAAACATGTTTCTTAGCGGCCTCCGCTTCTTCCTTCTTGCCCTCTTTCATTAATTGTCCGATCGACTTCGAAGTTGCGTTTACCTCCGCTAGGTTCTTATCTAATTGATTTTGTGCGATACGTCTTTTATCATTCAATTCCAACACTTTATCGATGCTTTCTTTCGCACCCTTAAAATGTTTCTTTTCCAGTCCACGGATTACGGCATCCGTGTTTTCAGTGATTAATTTGATTGTCAACATATTCTATTTATGTTTATATAGTTTTTCTAAAACGCGAATTTAGTAATTTTATTTTACCCTACCACCCGTTAGCCAAGTTCTTGTATAATAAGGTTCGCTAAGGTTACTTACCATCACGCCACTGGAAGTGCTAGTATGGATGAAGCGCCCATTTTTCAAGTAAATCCCCACATGATTCGGAACGCCACGTTTCCCGCCACGACCCGTCTTGAAAAATACCAGATCTCCTTCCTGCAATTTGGCACGACTCACTTTCTTGCAATCATACTTCAGCATATCCGCCGAGGAACGAGCCAGCTGTTTTCCGTACACCTCCCGATAAACGATCGATACGAAACCGGAGCAATCCACGCCCCGCTTCGTGCTCCCTCCCAATTTATGACGTACACCCAACCAACGGGCCCCCTCGTTGTACAAGAATATATTATCTTCCGGTGTGATACGTACCCCATATAAGCGAGCCAACTCCTTCGGTCCCTTGAAATCGGCGGGCAGAGCTACTTTTTGTTGTTTCTTACTACCGCACGAGGTCAGGCATATAAGCAGGATAAAGATCCGGATAAACCCTAAAGGAATGCTATTCTTCATATCGTTTTCTCTTAATTAAGGCACGAATATACACATAAAGTTTAGAATGCCCATTGTAGGAACCTTATAATGGGCATCCAAGTTCAAGAAGGTTGAGCAGCTTTCAGATAAGCGTTGAACGCCTCTTTGTAGGCATCCGTCACGTGGATGAAAGCAGACGAAGAAAGGATTAACGTCTCCAGATACGAGCCACCCATCCGCCACCGGGAGCCATATGGATCCTCAACTTGCGATCCGCCGGCACGGGGATTATCTCTTTCTTATAATCGCAGGCGGCACGATCGGCATTTATACCATCCTTAAATAATTCCAAGGTATAATCACCTTCGCCCAAGAAAGACAGGTCTAAATCCAGCTCCCTCGGCGTCCAGTTGGTCAACGCCCCGATATACCAATCATTACCATGACGGCGGGCGATCGCTACATACTCGGAGACCTTTCCATCCAATGAGACCGTCTCATCCCAGATGGTCGGGATATTAGAGATAAACTCCGTACATTCCTTTTCCCTCCTGTAATTAGACGGGGCATCGCACAGCATATTGAAAGGAGACTCGAAGATCACGTAAGTAGCCAACTGGCGGCAACGGGTTCCTTGGCTCATCGGCTCCGAGTTTACCGGCCGATGATTTCCTTTGGCGGCGTTTCGCATAGCACCTTGCGTATAATCCATCGGGCCGGCGATCATACGGATAAACGGGATCGTGACATCATACGTCACCATATCGAACTCCTTCTCGGAAGACCACTTCATTTGCTCCAATCCGTTCACGCCCTCATAGTTCAACACGTTCGGATAGGTCCGTTGAAGACCTGTCGGCTTGAATACGCCATGGAAATCCACTAGCATCTTATATTTAGCGCATACCTCGGAGGCCTCATAAACAAAGTTCACCATTTCCTGATCGTCACGATCCAAGAAATCCACCTTGAAGCCTTTCACGCCCATATCCGAATAATGCTTCACGACATTCTCCATATCACGGGCGAAAGCCCAATAACCTGCCCAAAGGATAATACCGACATTCTTGGATTTACCGTAATCCACCAATTCTTGAAGATCGATCTCCGGTATCACTTGCATCATGTCCGCCCGCAGGTTCACGGCCCAGCCCTCGTCCAAGATTACGTACTCGATGCCATGCTCGGCGGCGAAGTCGATATAATATTTATAGGTGGGATTATTGATTCCGGCACGGAAATCCACACCGTATAAATTCCAGTCGTTCCACCAATCCCAAGCCACCTTACCCGGCTTGATCCAAGAGATATCGTTTACCCGGGAGGGAGAAGCCAGACGGTAGACCATATCGCAATCGGCCAACTCCTTATCATTCCGGGAGATTATAAACGCACGCCAAGGGAAAGAGCGGGTTCCGGATGTTTTAGCGATATAGTTCTCACGCTCTTTCACCAACATCTGTAACTGATTATGGCCGCCTTGCTCCTTCACTTTCGGATAAGGCGCATGAACCGCTTTCAAGGAAGGTTTTCCCGTCTCGTTATTCAAGAACATCCCAGGGAAATCCTCCAGATCGGCTTCCGTGATACAGATCTTGCGACCATCTCCCAGATCCACCAAAAGAGGCAGGATCTTCAGGCGTTTATCATTCAGGCTTGTGATCGTCTCGTTTACGTAGGGCTGCTCGAAGGAGTTGAAGAATTGCTCCTCGAACGTCGGCTTCGTACTATTCACGTAAGCGGTGAATGTCTTATAATCCGAGGGGAAGTTATAGATGGCCTCCTCGTCAGCAATAACGATCGGTTCCTTTCTTTTCGTCGTGAAACGGTAAGCGACTCCATCGTTATACACCCTAAAAACCAGCCCGTAGTTTCCCCGGAACGAGATTTGCATCTCATTATAGATATCCTTTACTACGTCCTTCTTATAGAACGGAGAGGGTATTTCCTTGTCTACCGAGGTCTTCGTCACTTTCGAGACTTTCGGGTTAGCGCCAAGCACCTCACCTCCTTGTAAAGTCATAGATACGGCAGAATTCATCACTTCCGAATGATCCTGCGCAATAGTGAAAGTGACTTTATCGGCTACCGTAACCTCCACCTTTATATCCCGGTTCGGAGACTGGACTTGATAATTCTTCTGGGCGATCGACGGGATAGCACCCATTAAAAAGAGAAAAACAAATAAAATGTTTTTACGCATGGTTTATTGATTTAAGCTTGTTTATAAATACAAATATATAGTATCTTTGCCATATTCATAACAAAATAATACCGGAATGATGAGACTTCACAAAATCTTCTTAACACTCGTATGCCTTACGGCTCTATCCGCCCACGCACAATGGAAATGGCTCAACCCGCTCGAATGCGGATTCCCTGTCATACAAAACCAAGGATGGACCGAAGAGATCGGAAACAGCTACGTTCGGCTTCCCCAAAGAGCCGAAGGCAAGGTACGTAAACCCGTATGGGATTTATCGCGCAATTCCGCCGGTTTGGCGCTTCATTTTTTCAGCAGCGCCCCTGAACTGAAAGTACGCTATCAAGTAAGCGGGCCGCTGAATATGCCACATATGCCCACGACAGGCGTATCCGGTGTAGATCTATATAGCATCGATAGCGATGGCCAATGGAGATTTTATTTCGGTGGCTATCCTTCCGGCGATACGCTTCAATATCATTATACGAACATAGGCAAAGATATATATCATGACAGGGGCTATGAGTTCCGCCTCTACCTGCCTCCTTATAATACGATAAAGTGGTTGGAAATCGGCGTGCCCGAAAACGATGAGCTTACGTTTATCCCCGTATCGCCCGAGAAACCGATTCTTTTATACGGAACCTCGATCGCCCAAGGCGCATGCGCCTCCCGTCCGGGCATGACTTGGGGCACGATCTTGCAGCGTTCTCTGGGATATCCGCTTATCAACCTAGGCTTCTCCGGTAACGGACGTTTAGAGAAAGAGGTGCTGGATTTTATCTGTGAGATAGACGCACGCCTTTATATCCTTGACTGCCTGCCCAACCTCACGCCAAAAAGCAAAGATGAGATCACACAACTCGTATCGGACGCAGTCAAGCAAATACGTACCACCCACTCCTCGCCGATCTTATTGGTGGAACATGCCGGATACAGCAACGCACTCGCCGACGATACGAAATTACAAGATTATACACGCATGAACGAAGGAGCTAAAAAGGCTTTCGAGGAATTGCAGGCACAAGGGGTAAAGGATATCTACTACCTTACACGAGACGAGCTGGGACTGCACCCGGACGCTTGGGTAGATTACGTCCATCCTTCCGACTGGGGCATGGAAACACAGGCGGACGCCGTAGAGCGGAAAGTACGGGAAATATTACGCATCCCCCAAGGAGACCTCTCTACCACAAAGCCTGTCACCCAACGCCGGGAACCCAATAATTACGAATGGCAAAAACGTCACCGGGATATTCTCTCGCTGAATCAAAGCAACCCGCCTCGACGGGTGATCCTAGGTAATTCCATCACGCATTTCTGGGGAGGAGAGCCCAAAGGGCCGTCCGTGCGAGGTCTGGAAACATGGGAGAAAATCATGCGTCCGGCCGGATTCCACAATCTCGGATATGGATGGGATAGGATCGAAAATGTACTTTGGAGAGTTTATCATGGAGAATTGGATGGATACAAGGCAGAGGAAGTGACATTGATGATCGGAACGAACAACCTAGGCATCAGCAGCGATGACGAGATCGTGGCGGGTCTTCGCTTCCTGCTTTCCGCTATCAAGCAACGGCAACCGACGGCCCAGATCAAGGTGATCGGGATCTTACCTCGTCGAGACCATGAGAATTGGGTCGTAAACATCAACCGCCGCATCCGGCAAATGGCCGAGACCGGATGGTACACGTTCAAAGACCCGGGTACAAAATTGCTTCAAGCAGATGGCAAGATAAACGAGTCTTTATTCTCGGACGGATTACACCCGAACGAGGAAGGTTACAAACGAATCGCGGACGAGATCGCCCATTAAGCGATAGTCCCTTTACTCACGAATCAATCCGAACAACATACGCAACGCCGCCTCCGCCGACAAGCGAATGTTCTCCCGACGAGGATTCTCCCCGAAATGATAGCACTCGGAGAGAATCCTCTCCTTATAAGCGGCGGCAATCCATACCGTTCCCACCGGTTTCGAGGGACTTCCGCCTCCCGGTCCCGCGATTCCGGAGGTAGCGACGGCACAATCACACCCCAATACCCGCATAGCCCCACGAGCCATCTGCTCCACGACCGGCTGGCTTACGGCTCCAAAAGCATTCAAGTCCGCCTCGGAGACACCGAGCACATTATGCTTCACCTCATTGCAATAGGATACCACGCCTCCGGCAAAATACTCCGAGCTGCCCGCCATGGAGGTCATCATGCTGGCGATCTTTCCGCCTGTACAACTCTCTGCCGTACCCATCATCAGGTGTCCTGACTTGAGTACGTTCGCTACTTCTAACTCTATTGGTAAATCATCTACTTCCATTGCTATAATGATACTAAGGGTTTCATTATGGGAAAACAATAGTTTCTTCCTAACGAAACTATTGTTTTCCTACCACAAAACTTTTGTTTTCTCTATAGTAAAACTATTTTCCTATAAGACAACCCTAGAAAAAGGAGCGGCATCCATCGGACAGAACTCCTTATCCATATACTTATAATATCCCGTGATAGCTACCATAGCGGCGTTATCCGTGGTGAACGAGAACTTCGGGATATGCACTTTCCAGCCATAACGTTTTGCGTGATCCAAGAATGCCTCACGCAAACCGGAATTGGCCGATACACCTCCGGCGACGGCTACTTCCTTTATATGCAAATCCTTCGCCGCCTTACGCAATTTACTCATCAAGATATCGATTACCGTAGCTTGCAAGGAAGCGCATAGGTCTCGCTTGTTCTTCTCAATAAAATCCGGATCATCTTTCAAATGATCACGCAAGGTATATAAGAAGGAGGTCTTCAGGCCACTGAAGCTATAATCATATCCGGGGATATGCGGCTTGCTGAACGTAAAGGCATCCGGATTTCCCTCGTTCGCCAAACGGTTCACGACGGGGCCACCGGGATAACCCAACCCCATTACCTTGGCGCATTTGTCGAAAGCTTCTCCCGCAGCGTCGTCGATCGTTTGGCCGATCACCTCCATATCATTATAAGCGTTCACCTTTATGATTTGCGAGTTACCGCCCGAAACCAACAAGCAAAGGAAAGGAAACGAGGGAGCGTGATCATCATCCGGAGTCTCCTTGATAAAATGAGCTAACACGTGAGCCTGTAAGTGATTGACCTCGATCATCGGGATATCCAAGGAAGCGGCCAAGCCCTTGGTGAACGAGGTCCCGACTAATAAGGAACCCATCAAACCCGGCCCACGGGTAAACGCCACGGCACTCAACTCGGACTTATCGATGCCAGCACGTTTGATGGCCTCGGCTACCACCGGAATGATATTCTGTTGATGGGCACGGGAAGCCAACTCGGGGACAACCCCGCCATAGGCCTCATGAACGGCTTGACTGGCTATTACGTTGGACAGCATCACGCCGTCACGGATCACCGAAGAGGAAGTGTCATCGCAAGAAGACTCGATTCCTAATATCGTTATACTCATATCTTCATTCTTTTTTCCGCGAATTAACGAAATCTATCGCGATATTGTTGTAGATTTGCGCTAAATAAATAGAAAAGATATCAGAGGACTTAAATACATAATCATTACCCTGCTTACGTTATTCTGGATATTCTATGCGCTGCCGGGCATCTTGCTGAGAATCCCTTACATTCAAACCCAAGTCTCGGAAGTAGCCACGACCCAATTATCCAGCCACCTCGGTGTACCCGTAAAGATCGGTAATGTAGATATCGAATGGTTCAATCGTCTGGTACTGGAAGGGCTTTACCTGGAAGACCAAGACGGGAAAGTCATGTTCGAGGCGAACCATGTGGCGGCGGGATTCGAGATCATGCCGTTACTGGAAGGGAAGTTCGTCTTTACGACGGTACGTTTGTTCGGCTTCTCCTTCAACCTACGAAAACATACGCCTAAAAGCCCTTTAAACCTGCAATTCGTCATCGACGCTTTCGCCAGCAAGGATTCGATAAAGAAAGAGAAGAATATCGATCTCCGTTTCAACTCCATCATGATCCGAAGAGGTAATTTCAGCTATCATGTGGATAGCGAGAAAGAGACCCCGGGAAAGTTCAACGCCAAGCATATCGATATCAAGAACCTGAGCGCCAAGATATCCCTCAAGGCTTTTAACAAGGACAGCGTGAACGCCCATATCAAGAAGATGAGTTTCGACGAGGCGTCCGGTTTCTCCTTGAATAAGTTATCGCTGAACGTGGTCGGGAACCGGGATAGCGCTTTCGTACAGGACTTCAAGGTACGCTTGCCGCAGACAGACTTGAAGATCGGGCGTGCCCGGATCAATTTAAGCGAGATAGACAGCCTTCCCGCTCTCTTGAACAACGCTCCGATCGACTTGAATATAACACCTTCGCAAATCTGCCTGAAAGACTTATCCCCTTTCGTCCCGGTATTCAAGAACTTCGCCGACACGATCGAGTTATCGGCCGAGGCAAACGGCTATATCAATAATTTCAACTTGAAACGCCTCACCTTGAAATATAGTGATAAGATGTTGTTCGTAGGCCAAATGGAACTAAAAAACATCACCCATCCCGAGGAAACGTATCTTTTAGGGAAGGTGAATAAGATGTATATCACGACAGACGGTATCTCCAGTCTGGCCAATAACTTCAATGAACACCCAAAGACTCTCCCGGCCCCGGTCGTCAAATTAGGAACGATCAATTTCACGGGCGAGATATCAGGCTTTTTTGATAACCTAGTCGCTTTCGGAAAACTATCGTCTTCCATCGGCTCCATACAGACAGACTTGATATTCGGTAGCAACAAGGATAAGAATATAGCCGCTTACCTACGGGGACGCATCGCCTCCAGCAACTTGCGGCTCCATGAGTTATTCGGCGAGAATAATCCTTTCGGGGAGGCTCGCTTCGACATCAATATCGATACCCGTAGACCTGTTGGCGGAAATTTCTCCGGAAATATCCAAGCGCAAGTCAAGGAGTTCGATTATAAAGCTTATAAATACAAGGATATAAATCTTTCCGGTAATTTCAAGAAGAATAGTTTCGATGGAACCATCCATGTAAACGATCCCAATGGCGAATTATACGCCCAAGGAATATTTCAGCACCAAGCACAAAACTCCTTGTTTAATTTCACCGCCCACCTCGATCATTTCCGGCCGGACCGATTGAACCTGACGGACAAATACGAGGCTCCGAATATCTCCTTGGCTTTAAACGCGGATTTCACCGGAGATAATATCGACAATCTGGAAGGTAGCATCACGTTGGACAGCCTTTCTTTCGAGACCGCTCCCAGCAGCTTCTTCCTTAAGAAATTCGAGGTGGTTGCCTCGGGGCATAGCCTCGACCGGCAATTAACCATAACCTCCGATATCCTGAACGGGGAGGTCACAGGGTCTTATTCATTCAACACACTAGTCCCCAGCCTTATGAATACGTTCAAGGGATATGTGCCCGCCTTGATCAACACGACCCAGAAAAAACAAATCGTGAAGGAGAATAACTTCGCTCTCCTGTTAACGATCGAGAATACGGAAGCGCTTTCTACGACGCTGAAATTACCGTTCACGATGGTGCAACCCGGACGGATCACAGGACATTATAATAATATCTATAATAAGTTCCGTATCGAGGCGTGGCTTCCGAAGTTCAATCTTGGGAAATCCATGTTCGAATCCGGCTACTTGGTCTGCGACAATCCGAACGATAAAGTGAACCTCCAATTAAAAACGATTAATTACAACGACAAGGGACTGCGTAATTACCTTGATCTCAAGGCAGACGCTAAAGACAACTTGGTGAATACCATGATTGGCTGGGCAAATAATAAAGAGCAGTTATTTAAGGCCGACCTCTCCGCCTCTACCCTTTTCGTCGAGGAGAAAAGCGAGAAAGAACCGGCCAAGTTACGTACGAAGGTCACGTTGAATAAAAGCCCCCTCATTATTAAAGACACGCTCTGGACCATCAATCCAGCGAATATAACGATTCGTGAGGGCAAGATCGGCATCGAGCATTTCAGGGTAGATCACGATACCCAATATTTATCGATGGAAGGGACGATCTCGAAAGATCCGGCAGATACTTTATTGGTGGACTTGAAGCAAATAGAACTGAGTTATGTCTTCGACGTATTGAATATCCCAGTCTTGCAATTCGGAGGTGAGGCTACCGGTAAGTTCTACGTGAATGATTTATTCAATAGCCGCATGCTAAACACGGATCTGGAAGTAAAGAATTTCTCATTCAACCAAACCCCCTTGGGTCGCCTCAATCTCTTCAGCGAATGGGACGACACGCAGAAAGGTATCCTTATGCTGGGAAGCATCTACAAGAACGACAGCACTTGGACGGATGTAAACGGCTATGTATTCCCAGTCGGTCCCAATGCGGGGCTATCCTTGTATTTCGATGCCAATGATATCAATCTAGCCTTCTTGCAGCCCTTTGTCGATACGGTCGTAAAGAACTTGCAAGGCCGGGGATTCGGAAGCATACATTTGCATGGCCCCTTTAAGGAGCTGAATGTCGAGGGAGATGCCTATGTCATGGATGGAGGGGTAGGCGTTGATTTCTTGGATACTTATTATACCTTTTCCGATTCTGTCCACCTTGACTCTACATCCGTCAATTTACGGAATATCACAGTCAAGGATCAATTTGACAACACCGGAAAAGTCAGCCTTAAATTCAACCATTTGCATTTCCGGGATTATAGCTTCCTCGTAAACGTGCAGGGTAATAATATGTTGATGTATAACGCCAACCAGAAAAAGAATCCGCTGATCTATGGAACGGTATTCGCCAGCGGAACGGCGCAAATCAAGGGCAACGATAAGTTGATCGATTTTGATATCAATATGAAAAGCGAACCAAAGACTGCCATTTATCTGGACTTCATGAATAACAACTCGGCTACGGACTACGACTTTATCACCTTCGTCGATAAAAGCAAGTTGGCCGCTAACGTAGATTCCACGACTACGCATCCATTGCATATCACCCATGGAACAGATGAGGGGGCCGAACTACGGATGAACTTCCTCCTTGACATTACTCCTGACGCCAATATAGAGCTGATCATGGACCCGGTAGCAGGAGATCGCATCAAAGGGAACGCTAACGGAAGCCTGCAAATACAATATGGTACCAAGAGCGACCTCCGCATGTATGGCGACGTGAACATCCTACAAGGAAACTACAACTTTAGCTTACAGCAAATCATCCATAAGGACTTTAAGATCAGAGATGGCAGTACGATTAATTTCCGCGGCGATCCCTTCAAAGCCAACATGGACATCGACGCAATCTACAATCTGACCGCAAATATCGGAGACTTAGACCGGAGCCTCTTACTGGAAAGCTCTCGGACAAACATACCTGTCAACTGCGTCTTGAACCTTGAAGGCGCATTGCGCAGTCCGTCTATCTCCTTCGACTTGGAATTTCCAAACTCCAACGAGGAGTTAGAGCGTCAAGTCAGGTCGTTCATAGACACAGAGGACATGATGACCCGGCAAATCGTTTATTTGCTGGTGTTAAATAAATTCTACACGCCTGAATATGCCCAAACGACTTATACGTCCAACGAGTTGAACACCGTGGCCTCATCCGCTATCTCAGCGCAATTATCCAATCTGCTAGGCAGTTTCACGGACAAAGTGCAAATAGGGACAAACATACGAGCGGGACAAGACGGTTTCAAGGAAGACACGGAATACGAGATGATATTATCCAGCCAGTTGTTAAACAACCGCTTATTGATCAATGGTAATTTCGGCATGAGAAATACAGTCAACACAGGAAAAAATAACACCTTTATCGGAGAGTTCGACCTAGAATATAAGTTGACCCCTTCCGGTGAGATCCGGCTAAAGGCTTATAACCATGCCAGAGATATGTATTTCGGCCTGAAGCAAGCGTTAACCATACAAGGCGTAGGAATCATGTACCGGAAAGACTTCACGAACTTCTCTGAGATTTTCAGGAGAAGAAAGAGATCTCTTTTGCCCTTGATCCCCAAAGACTCTACGAATGTCCCTCCCGCAGTCAAAGACTCAACAAATCTCTCACTGCCGACTGATAAGAAGTAAGGGAAGTACTTTTCGATACTTTCTTGCGAAGCCTTTTATCGGCCCCAGGCAAAAGATAATCCCAGATTGTCTTCATTTTAGATAGTAGCTGATGCTCGCCGCCTTCCAGCCGGGCAGCATATTCATCCATCAACGACTCATGGAACAAGGCTAGTTTATCCCGCCTCTCATTCACGGTCAAGACTTGTCCGGATACAAACTCCGCAGCCAGCCAAGGAGAGGCCAATAACCCTCGTCCCAGCATGATCCCGGCAAGCCCCGGAAAACGCTCCTTTATTCCTTGGATATCTTCCGGACCGACTAAATCCCCATTATAATATAAAGGATGTTCACATTCCTCATAAAAACGGGAGAATCCCTCCCAATCGACGGCCCCTTTATATTGCTGTACCCCTAACCGGGGATGCAAGGTTATATGCTTCAAAGGCAACTTATTTAATATGGAAAGAAGCGCGAATGACTCGGCCGCACACTCCCATCCCAAGCGCATTTTCACAGAAAAAGAAATATCCGGAAACTCCTCGATCGTACGTAATAAAGACTCGGCCTCTTCCTTGTACCGCAAAAGTCCCGAACCCCTATGGACACGAACCTGCATAGGGAAAGGACATCCCAAATTAATATCCGCTTCCCGATATCCATTCTCTTGGAATAAACGTACGATCGACCGAAACTCGTCCGGTGAGGAAGCGATCAATTGCGGTATGACATGTACCTGCCGATTTCTATCGCAAGCGATATCTTTCAAGTCCTTATTCCGGAAACCACCTTTCTCTATCCTTACAAAAGGGGTATAATAGGTAGCTACGCCCCCGAATATGCGGGCATGCGCCTCCCTATAAACCGAATCCGTATATCCTTGCAAAGGAGCGAAATGAATAACAGCCATATCAAGCGAAAATTTCCAAGAAAATCGATCTCAACTGACTTTTCGCCAACTCAAAGTCTTGACCCTCCCCCAACTCCATAGCCAAGGAAGTAACGCCTTTATCCGTAAAGCCACAAGGATTGATCAATGAGAAGTAACTCAGATCCGTATTTATATTCAAAGCGAAACCATGCATCGTAACAAACCGGCTGCTCTTCACGCCAATCGCACAAATCTTACGGGCACGTCCCGGTACCTCAGGATCTAGCCATACGCCCGTCGCCCCTTCCAAACGTGCCCCTTTCAAGTCGTAAAGCGACAGGAAACGGATGATCGTCTCTTCCAGCATATAGATATATTGTTTCAATCCCAGATTCCAATATTCGAGATCAAAGACAGGGTAACCGGTAATCTGTCCCGGTCCGTGATACGTTATATCCCCCCCTCTGTTTATGTGGTAAAACGAGACCCCCCGTTCCCGTAAAGTTTCCTCGGGAATAAGCAAATTGGAGTCTTTGCCACTTTTACCGATCGTCAAAACCGGTAAATGCTCGCAAAAGAATAATTGATTATCCTCTTTCTTTCCCGCAGCCTTCGCATCCAATAAGGCCTCAAAAGCGGCTATCTGATATTCTAACGCATCGGCATAAGCGATTCGTCCCAAGTCGTGATAACGGAAGCTCTCCATTTCTTTCTTTTTTTAACCTTTCCGGTACCCGGATCAATTTGTCCGGCACCATATCCCATTTCTACTTTTATTAGTTTTCCCATTAAGGAAATTATTTTCGCTTGTCGTTCCAGCATATAAGGCGACGGTTTAGCGGAATTAAATTTCCGGGGATTTGGAAGCGTAGCCGCAATCAAGGCAGCCTCGTTTTTGGTCAATTGGTACGCATGCTTACCGAAATGAGCCTCCGCTACCGCCTCCGCACCATAGATACCCTCCCCCATCTCTATCGAGTTCAGATAGACTTCCATAATACGTTCCTTCCCCCACATCCATTCGATCAAGAAGGTAAAATAGACCTCGATACCTTTCCGTAAATAACTTTTCCCCGGCCAAAGAAATACATTCTTGGCGGTCTGCTGAGAAATCGTGCTGGCACCTCTCACTCTTTTGCCTTTCTCAGCCTCGGCCCGTGCCTTTTGAATTTGCTCTATATCAAAACCATTATGCTCCATAAACAAGTTATCTTCCGACGCTATGACCGCTTGCACCAAAGGCTGGGCGATCTTGGATATAGGAACCCACGTATGATCGAGTTTCATTTTCTTCCCATCCTGATGCTGCTCATACATACGAATAAACATCAATGGCGTATAATATACGGGTACAAATTTATATACCACTACCGCTAATATACTGGAGACAAACAGGAAGATCAACAGATTCCTGCACCAGATCCATATCCGTTTTACCAGAGGTGTTACCATATTCTTCTATTTGGAGAGACAAAGGTAAAGAATATTTCAGTTTCCGATAGATTGAAACTTATAATTTACAGAAAAAGCACTATCTTTGGTTTTTGACAACTTTCCACCTTGTCATATGGTTATTTGATAAATAAATTAGTATGGAGAATCGTTTTTTAGGACTCATAGAGAATAGCATCAAGGAGCATTGGGATCTCCCAGCGTTCTCAGATTATAATGGACAAACCTTCCATTATAAAGATGTAGCTCGTCGAATCGAGAAATTTCATATTATCCTAGAGCATGCCGGCATTAAAAAGGGGGATAAGGTGGCTTTAGTTGGACGGAATTCCTCCAACTGGGCGATCTGTTTCTTTGGGATCTTGGCTTATGGAGCCGTAGCTGTGCCTATCCTGCATGAATTCAAACCGGATAATATACATCATATCGTAAATCATTCCGAGGCAAAGGCAGTCCTTGCCGCTTCCAGCAATTGGGAGAATATGAATGAACGCATGATGCCTGACGTGAAACTGTTCATGATGCTGGATAATTTCTCGATCATTCACAGCAAAAACAAAGAAGCCCGGGTAGTAAGAGACCGGATCAATGAATATTTCGGTAAAAAGTACCCTCGTTCATTCACATCGAACGACGTTCGGTATCATGTGGAAAAGCCGGAAGAATTAGCGGTACTTAATTACACTTCCGGAACCACCAGTTTCTCGAAAGGAGTTATGATCCCCTTCCGGAGCTTATGGAGTAATACCCAATTCGCTTACGATAATTTACCGTTCATCCATCCGGGTGATAATATCGTATGTATGCTTCCGATGGCTCATATGTACGGGTTAGCATTCGAGGTGTTGAATTCCGTAAATAAAGGCTGTCATGTACACTTCCTCACACGTACCCCCAGCCCGAAAATCATAGCGGAAGCTTTCACGACAATCAAGCCGGCGTTGATCCTAGCCGTACCTCTGATTATCGAGAAAATCATCAAAAACAAGGTATTCCCTGAACTTGAGAAACCTTTGATTAAATTGCTCTTGAAAGTCCCCTATATAGATCAGAAAGTACTGGATACCATTTCCGCTAAGTTAACAGCATCTTTTGGTGGGAACTTCGGGGAGATCGTTATCGGAGGAGCTGCCATAAATAAAGAAGTGGAGACGTTTCTTCATTCCATCCATTTCCGCTATACCGTAGGCTACGGGATGACCGAATGTGGGCCACTAGTCTCCTATGCGCAATGGGATAAATTTAAACCCGGCTCCGTAGGACGTATCGTCGACCGTATGGAAGTCCGCATCGATTCAGAAGACCCAGAAAACAAGGTGGGAGAAATATTGGTGAAGGGTATGAACATGATGCTCGGTTATTACAAGAATCCGGAGGCTACAAAAGCCATTATGATGCCTGACGGATGGATGCGTACCGGCGATCTGGGAACCCTCGATAAAGATGGATTTTTATATATCCGCGGCCGTAGTAAAACCATGATCCTAGGTCCCAGCGGACAAAATATCTATCCGGAAGAGATCGAGGATCGCTTGAACAATATGCTATATGTAGCGGAATCGCTCATCATCTCCCAAGGAGGTAAACTAGTCGCCCTCATCTATCCCGATTGGGAACAAGTTGATAAGGCTGGTATACAACATTCTGAAATCGAGAAGTTAATGCAGACCAACATTGACCAAGTAAACGAGAAGATGCCGAATTACAGTAAAATCACTTGCTTCAAGCTATATCAAGAAGAATTCGAGAAAACACCTAAAAGAAGCATCAAGAGATATTTATACCAACCGGCCGAATAAAAACAGAGAAAACGCATATTACCTATCACATACAATATCACATGGTACGAACAAAAAACGATAATCGTATTGGTCGATAATTTCGGGATCGCCAGAATAGATAGCGTAGACGAAGACATGGAACGATTTCTAGGAAAGCAAAATAAACCTTTCTCGATCTGCTTTTGTTTTCTTACCACATTTTAATCAATTAAAGATGAATAAGGAACAACAAAAAAGAGTAGCCGCCATTCATGATCTATCGGGATTCGGCAAATGTTCATTGACAGTTGCCCTTCCGATCCTCTCGGCGGCAGGAATAGAGACAAGTGCCTTACCTACGGCCATACTTTCTACACACACAGGAGGAATCCTCGGTTATACATATAGAGACTTGACGGAAGACATGCGTCCGTTCATGAAGCATTGGAAAGATTTGGATATCCGTTTCAACGCTGTCTACAGCGGTTTTCTCGGATCTTTCGAGCAACTGGATATCGTAAAAGAGTTCTTCTCCCTTTTCAAGCGAGAAGATAACCGGATTCTAGTCGATCCTGTCATGGGCGATAACGGAGAACTATACAAGATATTCACCCCTAAATTCGCCAAAGGAATGAGATCCCTTTGCGAAAGAGCGGATATTATCGTACCGAATCTAACGGAAGCCGCATTATTACTAGGCGAACCCTACCAAGCAGGTCCCTATACCAAAGCTTATATCGATGGTATTTTACATAAACTAAGTCAGCTAGGCCCTAAGCAAGTTGTTTTGACCGGTATCTATTTCGACGAGAAAGAACTGGGAGCCGCCACTTTTGATGCGGAACGAAATACAACAGAGTATGTTTTAACAGAGAAAATACCCGGTTATTATCATGGTACGGGAGATGTTTTCGCAAGTACTTTACTCTCCGGTTTGTTAAATAATTTCAACTTAGAGAGATCTGCGGAAATAGCCGTTCGCTTCACGACAGATAGTATTCTTCGAACATTCAAGGCGCAAACGGATTATCGCTTTGGCGTAAACTTCGAACAATCCATTCCTGATTTACTAAAAGAACTGAAACTGATATAAATGAGAGCCTTTTTTTCTCATATTTGCAAATAAAAGGAATATATATGGCTAAATTAAGAATAGCGTTTTCAGGTATCGGTGCGGTAGGTGGTTATTACGGAGGCATGATCGCCGCCCGTTATCAAGGAACAATAAAAGCGGATATCTTTTTTATCGCCCGTGGAGAAAATCTAAAGGCTATCCGTGAAAACGGTTTACAAATACAACTAGGCATCCGGACAATCCATACGGCTCCGGCACTAACCACCGATAATCCTGCCGAGATAGGACTGGTAGACTATCTTTTCTGTTGTACGAAAAGTTACGATCTGGAAGAAAACATCCAGCAGCTAAAGCCTGTTATCGGACCTAAGACTGTTATCATTCCTTTGCTAAACGGATTGGATATCGAAGAACGAATCCATAATATACTACCCGGACAAGAGGTCTGGAAAGGATGTGTTTATATCGGTTCCCGTTTGACAAAGCCCGGCGTCGTCGAGAAATTCTCTTTGAAGGAACGTATTTTCTTCGGCAATAAGGACACAGATAAGGACAAGCAAACCGAGTTGCTTAAGCTACTTATGTACGCCCGGTTAAACGCTTTTAATCCAGCGGATATAGACCTACGCATTTGGAAGAAATTCTTCATGATCTCTACGGTGGCTACGGCTACGAGTTTCTTCAACCAGCCCATTGATGAAGTACTAGCCCAACATATCGATCTATTCATCGCTTTGGGTACGGAATTAAAAAGCGTAGCGGAAGCTATGGGAGTCCGTTTACCCGATGACATCGTCTATACTTCCATCGAGACGCAAAAGATGATGCCAGCCGGCTCCACGACTTCCATGCATAGTGATTTTCTAGCCGGGAAAAAAACAGAGTTAGAAACATTGACCGGATATGTGATTCATCAAGCGGAGAAGCTCGGCGTTGATGTCCCTACTTATCGATTTATGTATAACGGATTGTCTTTTTATCCCTATCCGAAGAAAACAGAAATATCATAATTATGCAAGATCTAATAAACGGGCGTTGTGGTTGGTGCGGAACTGACGAGTTGTATATGAGATACCATGATCAAGAGTGGGGGAAGTTGGTGACTGACGATAAAACACTGTTCGAGTTTCTTGTGCTGGAAAGTTCTCAAGCCGGGTTAAGTTGGATAACTATCCTTAGGAAGCGTGAGGGATATCGCAAGGCATTTTGTGATTTTGATATCGAGAGAGTGGCGCAAATGACCGATGAAGATGTTGAACGGTTGATGCAGTTTGAGGGAATTGTGAAAAACCGTCAGAAAATTAAATCGACAATCACAAACGCAAGGCAGTTTCTCTCCATACAGAAAGAATTCGGTAGCTTTTATAATTACACCCTATCATTCTTTCCTAACCAAAAACCGATTATCAACACCTTTCAGTCATTGGGTGAGATTCCGGTATCATCTCCCGAATCCGAAGCTATGAGCAAGGATATGAAGAAACGAGGATTCAAATTCTTCGGACCTACAATTTGTTACGCCCACCTACAGGCTTCTGGATTTATTAATGACCATCTGGTAGACTGCGTTTACCGAAAAGGATAATAAAAAAGGCGGAAACTTTGTACTCCCGCCTTCATTATTATTTCAGTAAACTAGTCTTATTGACCGATATAAGTCTCCATGAACTTAGCACCCGGAGCCGGAGAGATGGTTACAACCTCCGTGTCAGCGGGGATCAAGACAGTTTGTCCTTGATGCACAAAGATCTCGTTTCCTTTATTGTCGCGGATAGAAGCCTTGCCTGCCATACAGATGTAAACAACAAAAGAATCCAATTCTGAGAAGTTACGAACCATAATCGTATCCAGATCCAAAAGGTTTGTTGTGAAATACTTGCAGTCCGCCAACTCTACCGTGGCATTTGTATGGCCTTTGTAGTGAGTACGGTAGTCCGGATACAACGTATAATCGATTGCGTCTTTCGCTAACTCCGTATGCAACTCACGGCCGTTACCGTTCGCATCTTTACGGTTATAATCGTAAATACGATACGTGATATTGCTGGTCTGCTGGATCTCAGCAATAAAACAACCCGCTCCGATCGCATGCACACGTCCCGCCGGCAAGAAGAAGACATCACCTTCATTTACGTCGTAACGTTGAAGCACATCCATGATTGTATTGTTCTCCACCCGTTTCACATACTCCTCAGCGTCGATTTGCTCAGAGAAACCGGAATACAGGCCAGCGCCTTTCTCCGCCTTGATTACATACCACATCTCCGTCTTGCCGAAAGAGTTGTGGCGCTTTTTCGCCAGTTCATCGTCCGGGTGAACTTGAATGGATAAATTATCACGGGCATCGATAAACTTGATAAGCAACGGAAAAGTGGTCCCAAATCTCTCCATCACCTTCTCTCCTAGCAACTCCTTACCATAGGAACGGATCAACTCATCCAAAGACTTGCCTTCCAGCTCACCATTATCGACAACCGAGTAGTTTCCCTCAACATGAGAAAGCTCCCAGCTCTCGCCTACGCCATTCTCAACCGGAGTAATACCCTTAAACGGGCAGATATCAGAACCGCCCCAAATCACCTTCTTGAGGATCGGTTTAAATGTAAATGGATATAACATAACGTGTTTTGTGTATAGAATTTTACTTTTTGACCTTCACTTTCCTTAATACGACGGCACTACGTGCCGGAATATAAAGTTTCAGCCATTCTTTCTTTTCTTTCTTATATAACGGGTCAAATTGCGTGAAATGCCTTATGGTATCATCGGACAAACCAAAGCCCCCGAAACGGGTAGCGTCAGTGTTCAATACGACCTCATATTCTCCCTTCGGAACCAAGAAACCGTAATCCGTGAACGATTTCGTCGGGCTAAAGTTGAACACGAAAACCAAGTCTTTACGCATATAAGCCAATATCTGATCACCATCATTATCCCAAACCTTCTGGATCGGGGTATCTTGGAAATTCTTCACCCCTCCGATCAATTCCAACATCTCGCAGTCGAAATCGCCCAAAAAATGATACTTCAAATCCAAGTTGTCCACCAAATCCCATTGGCGACGGGCGTATTTATGAGACCATCCGTTACCCTCCCTCGGGAAGTCGATCCATTCCGGATGCCCGAACTCATTTCCCATGAAGTTCAGATAACCACCATTAATGGTAGAAGCCGTAACCAAACGGATCATCTTATGCAAGGCGATACCTCTATCCACCATGAAATTATGATCGTCTTTTTGCATATGCCAGTACATATCGGCGTCGATCAAGCGGAAAATGATCGTCTTATCACCCACCAAGGCTTGATCATGGCTCTCGGCATAACTGATCGTCTTCTCGTCGGCACGGCGGTTCGTCGTCTCCCACCAAATCGAAGACGGATGCCAATCCTCATCCTTCTTTTCCTTGATCGTCTTGATCCAATAGTCCGGGATATTCATAGCCATGCGATAATCAAAGCCATAACCACCATCCTCTATCTTAACCGCCAAGCCCGGCATGCCACTCACCTCCTCAGCGATCGTTATAGCACCCGGGTTCACCTCATGGATCAATTTATTAGCCAAGGTTAAATAAGCGATCGCATCGCCATCTTGATGGCCATTAAAATAATCGCCATAATTACAGAAAGCCTCGCCTAAGCCATGGCTGTAATAAAGCATGGAGGTCACCCCATCGAAACGGAAACCATCGAACTTATACTCCTCCAGCCAAAACTTACAATTCGACAATAAAAAATGAAGCACCTCGTTCTTTCCATAATTGAAACACAAAGAATCCCATGCAGGATGCTCACGGCGTTCGCCACTCAGGAAATATTGGTCATACGAACCGTCGAAGCGGCCTAATCCCTCCACCTCGTTCTTTACAGCATGACTATGTACGATGTCCATGATCACGGCGATACCCATCCCGTGTGCCTCGTCGATCAGTTGTTTCAACTCGTCCGGCGTACCAAAACGGGAAGAGGCGGCGAAGAAGTTACTTACGTGATAGCCAAACGATCCATAATAAGGATGTTCCTGTATGGCCATGATCTGAATGGCGTTATAACCATCCTTCGCCACACGAGGCAATATATTTTGACGGAATTCATTATAGGTTCCTACCTTCTCCTCTTTGGTACTCATACCGATATGGCATTCATAGATCAAAAGGGGAGACCTTTTAGGTTTGAATCGTTTATTCTTAAATTTATATGGTTTCTCTGGATCCCATACTTGAGCGCTGAATATCTTAGATTGCTCATCTTGCACTACCCGGCGAATCCATGCGGGAATACGTTCTCCGCTACCGCCGTCCCACTCGACCAGCAACTTAAATAAGTCCTCATGACGCATCTGCGCATTGGTCAAAGCGATCTCCCATACGCCATTCGCCTTACGTTTAAGTTTGTATTTATTATCTTTTTGCCATTTGTTGAATGTTCCGATTAAATAAATAGCGGTGGCATTCGGCGCCCATTCACGGAACACCCAGCCTTTCGTGGTTTTGTGTAACCCAAAATAAAGATATCCGGAAGCCATCTCGGATAAGGTTAGTTTACCTTTATTTGTCAAGCTCTTTTCTTTATCAATCACGTATTGATACCGACCTTCTATAGCCGCCTCATAAGGGGCCAGCCACGGGTCATTTTTTATCAGATTTAGAGACTCCATAATTTATTATAATTTGGTTCTCGGCAAAGATAAAAGAAAAAAACATACCCATTGATAATATTAGGATATTTCTTATATTCGCGGTAAACCGTACAAAGATGAGCAAAGGAACAAAAAGTATAGCCTTTTACCTAATGATGATCCTCATTTTCGGTTCGCTGATGTACTTTATCGCCAAAGAAGGAGAAAGTCAGCAACTGGAAAACTCGATTGCGTCCATCCAAAACGCACCTAGTAATTTAGAAGAAGGATTTACCATATTTACCCAATTATTAGTACATAATATTGAGTCTTCCATAGGGATTCTGCTTTTACAAATCATCACGATATTGCTTACGTGCCGTTTGTTCGGTTGGTTATTCCAGAAGATCGGACAACCCACCGTCATCGGCGAGATCGTTGCCGGAATCGTATTGGGGCCGTCCGTATTAGGCAATTTATTTCCGGAGGCTTCCGTCTTCCTTTTTCCAGTGGAATCGTTGGTGAATATAAATATGCTGAGTCAATTCGGACTTATACTCTTTATGTTCGCTATCGGGATGGAACTTAATATCTCCGAGGTGAGGAAAAAGCTAAACGAAACGATTTTAATCAGTCATACCAGTACGATCGTTCCCTTCTTTTTTGGTATGTTAACCGCCTATTTCGTATACGACAAATATGCGGATAAGACAACCCCATTCCTTTCCTTCGCCTTGTTTATAGGTATCGCTATGAGTATTACCGCCTTTCCCGTATTGGCTCGTATTATCCAAGAGAAAGGACTTACCAAGACACATCTGGGTACCATCTCGTTAGCAAGTGCAGCGAATGGGGATATAACCGCATGGTGCTTGCTGGCAGTCGTAATTGCGATCGCACAGGCGGGTTCGATGCTTAGTGCCGTCTACAACATCTTGTTCTCGGTCCTTTACATAGCGTTTATGTTTTTGGCGGTACGGCCATTCCTGCGGATGATCGGACATATCTACCACAATAAGGAGGTGATCGACAAGGGACTGGTCGCTTTCATCTTCTTGCTATTGATTACCTCGGCTTATCTGACAGAGATATTGGGATTGCATGCCTTGTTCGGCGCTTTTATCGCAGGGGTTGTGATGCCGGGAAATATCAAGTTCCGCAAGATCATGACCGAGAAAGTAGAGGATGTATCCCTCGCACTCTTCCTCCCCTTATTTTTCGTATCTACCGGATTACGTACGGAAATTGGTCTTCTAAACAAGCCTGAGTTATGGTGGCTATGCCTTATCTTCATTGTCGTGGCCATCGCAGGAAAGTTCGGGGGAGCGATGTTCTCCGCCCGATTCGTGGGTGAGAGCTGGAAGGATAGCCTATACATAGGGGCGCTCATGAACACCCGTGGGTTGATGGAGTTGGTCGTATTGACGATCGGGTACGAGATGGGGATATTAACGCCTTCCGTATTCGTGATCTTAGTGCTAATGACACTGGTCACTACCTTTATGACAACACCATTGGTCTCATTCATCAAATTCTGTTATCGGGCGCATGATAAGCTGATGGAGCAAAAAGAAAGAATGCCATTGGAAGGGATATTCAAGGTACTGCTATCCTTCGGACGAGCCGGAAACGGGCAGATCATGCTGGACGTGGCCTACCAGATGTTCGCCCAAGGTAAAAACAAGTTAGAGCTGACGGCACTACACTTGACGGTTGGCTCGGACGTAAACCCGCTACACACGGATAATTTCGAGGAAATCAGCTTCGGCCCGATCCTCTACGGGGCCAAGAAGCTGGGGATTCAGATACAGACCCGCTACGAGGTATCGAACAACGCTGGAGTGGATATTTGCAGCATCGTAAACAACGAGGGGTACGATTTCCTTCTGGTCGGTTCCGGGATATCGATGAGCAACACGCCGGATGATATAGCGGCAAGCCACTACCGGACCTCTTTTTACAACCGTTATTTCAAACGCTTCAAGGCTCCGGAATCCTGGTTTTATCCGGGAGCCTTATTGAAAGACAAGACGAAGATGTTTATCGAGCAAAGCAATTGCCCGGTAGGTGTATTCGTGAACCGGAATTTCGTCAAGGCATCGAACGTGATCGTAGTCATCGACTCCGAAGAGGATTTATTCCTGTTGGGATATGTCCAGACCTTATTGAAGTCTACACACGGCTCGGCCAGCGTACTTGATAAATCCAGCAGTACGACCCCGGGGTACGAGGCGATCAAGGAAGGAATCCAGCGGTTCACGGAAGACGTAAAGCAGACCACGCTTCTACGAGAGAATGACCTTACGCCCCATTCTTTCAACGGTTTCAACTTTATGCTGATCAGTTATAAGACATGGAATGATGTCTCCGAGCACCGAAAAGAAGCCTTGCAGAAGATGCCTTCTACATTGATATTAAGTAAATAATCTGTTATAAATCCATACAAACCCGTTTTATGAGAATCTATCTTTTCTTCTTGATCACCACTTTCCTAATGAACTGTTCCTTTACGGAAAGCCAACGGCAGGAAGTGGAAAACCGGACCTTGGAAACGATACTCAATCGCAAAAGCGTACGTAAGTATAAGGATCACCCTGTAGAAAAGGAAAAGATAGACAAACTGATACGGGCCGGAATGGCCGCCCCCTCCTCCCGTGACAGACGGCCTTGGAAATTCGTTATCGTAACCGACCGAAAAGCCTTGGACACAATGGCCGAAGGCCTCCCCTTCGCCCGGATGCTGAAAGAGACTCCCAAAAACAAATACAACGTCCAACAGATCCATCACAATGGCTGGTAAAGCTATATGACTTCCAGATAACTCCGTCCGTTTCCCGCCCGGCTCACCCGGATCTGTACGGGAATACGTTCCGTCATTTCCTGTACGTGCGAGATAACACCGATCTTGCGCCCTTGCGTACGCAGGCTCTCCAAGGCATCCATAGCGACCCGCAAAGTCTCCGCATCCAAAGAGCCGAAGCCCTCATCGATAAACAGGCTCTCTACCTTCATCCGGTTCGAGGAGAGCGAGGACAAGCCTAGCGCCAAGGCCAGCGAGACCAAGAATGACTCCCCTCCGGAAAGACTATGCACGGTACGGATCTCGTCGCACATATCTTGGTCGATTACCTGCAAAGCCAAGGTATCCGGCACACGCTCCAGCCGGTAACGCCGGGATAGTTGCCGCAATTGCACGTTCGCATAACTCAACAAGACATCCAAGGTGTAGCCTTGAGCGATCCTACGGAACTTAGCGCCGTCCGCAGAGCCTGCCAACTCATTTAGCTTCGCCCAACGCTCGCTCATCGCCCTCCGTTCCGAGAGTTCTTGCTGGAAACCGGCTATCTTCCGCTTATTCTCCTCGTGCGTACGCAGACGAAAGCTACATTCGGACTTCTGGGAGGCCGTTTCCAACAGGGATTCCTCCAGCGTCTTGCCTTCGTAGGTCTCTTGGTAGGCGGCCAACCAGTTATCCAGTTCTTGCCGGCGTGCGGAAAGAAGGCCGGAAGTCTCCGCCAGATCCTTCTTGATCTGTTCCGTAATCCCCCGGTATTGCTCCACCTCGCCGGCGTGCCTCGTCGTGCTCTCTTGCAGCTGCTTCAAATGGCTCTTCAAGGCTTCCACCCGTTCGTGGAAGGAACGTTCCACCTGGTCGGCGGGCTGGCCTCCCAGCAGGAGATTCCGCTCCGAGCGCAGGCGGGTATAAGATTGATTCTTCTCGTCGTAGGCTTTCGCGGCGTCCTCGTATTGCTTGCGCAAGGAAGGGAGGAAAGCCTCGTACGACTCCCGTTCCGCTTGATGCGCGCTTCGCTCCCGTTCCAGTTCCCGCAGGCGTTCCCCGTTGGCTTGCCACTGACGGGCGAAATCCGTCAAGGTCTCCCGGAAGCTTTCCGGGTCCTTGTTCCAGCCCGTCTGCCATGCGTCATTCCCGAACAGGGCATTAGCGGCAGATAGGGATTGGGATAGCTTCTCCTGCTGCTCCCGCTTATCCAGTTCTTCCCGGTCGATTTGCTCGGACAAGGATTGTAACTGGTTCCTTAATTCCGTCCGTGCGTTCTCGTTCGCGGCGAGTTGTTTATGCAGTTCCAATTCTTTCTGTTGCAGGGCGGCCAATTGTTTCCCGTAAGCCTCCTGCCGTTCTTTCTGATCGAGAAGCCGCTTGAGGCGCAGGGTCGCTTCCGAGATATGATCCGCCAAGGCCAACAGACGCTCATGCGCCTCGTGAGAGGCGAAAGGATGCTCAAGGCTTCCGCAGACCGGGCAAGGCGTTCCGGCGGTCAGCTTGTCCCGCAGGCTTTTGATATCGCCAGTCGTCACGAACTGGGCTTGCTCCAACAATAAACGCTCCCGTTCCGTACGGCAGGTCTCGATCGATCGATCCAAAGCCTCCGGTTCCAACTCTTTGAGGGCAAGCTCTACAGACTTACGCTCTTCCTCGATCTTTACCTGTCCCTTGGCATGCGTCTCCGCCTCTCGCCGCAAAGATTGTCTTTGCACCTCCAACCGCTGGATTTTCTGCCGGATGGCTAGCAAGGCCTTGTCCGACCGCTCGACCGCCCGGCGAGCCGTGAGGCAGGTATCCAGATGGATCAATAAGGCCGACAGTTGCTCGGCGATCCCCTCCTTGCCCCGGTAGCGTTCACGCCACGTCGTCAGCTTGTCCCATTCCTCCAAGGCTTTCTTCCGCCGCTCCTCCACCTTCCAGAGTTTCTCTTCCGCCTCCTGCTTCCGCCGGGAGAACTCTTTCATCCGCTCATCGGCCTCGGAGCGGGCTTTCAAGGCCGATTCCAGTTGCACGTCCAGTTTCCGGGCCTGTTGCAATTCCAGTCGCAGACGCTTAGATTCCTCATCCGTCCTCGTCAATCGCACCTCTCCTTGCTCATACTCCTTCCTCGCGGTTTCCAGCGATGCCAGCGCCCGTTCCAAGAAACGGGCGTTCTCCTCCCGCTGTTTTTCCTTCGAGGCGATCTGAACCTCGGCCGCTTTCACGGCCTCCCGCAAGCTTTGCCGCTCGGCCTTCGCCTTCTCCAAACGGGCCATCTCCCCCTCCAAGACCGAAAGGCGGGTTTGGGAGGCTTCCACCTCCTCCTCCGATAGAAGCTCTATGCCTTGTACGCGGGCGTATAGCTGCTCGTAGGCCTCCTTCGCCTCGGCGTTCTTGGCGAAGATCCGGCGGGAGATCTCCGAGTATTGCTCCGTACCGGTCAGTTTCTCCAGCAAGGAGGCCTTCTCGCCCTGCTCCGCTTTCAGGAAGGTAGAGAAATCGTTCTGAGCCAAGAGCACCGAGCGGGTGAACTGATCGAAGGTCAGGCCGATCAGCTCGATGATACGGGCTTGCAGGTCCTTGTTGGTTCCCGGCTCTTCTTTCCCGGCATCTATATTATATAATGTAAGGCGGGCGGCCTGCAAACGTCCGCTCTCCTTCTCCCGGGCCCGGGATACGGACCAGCGGGCGCGATACCGACACCCGTTCAGCGCCACGAAATCCACCTCGGCATAGCCCGAGGCCGTCCCGCGGCGCAAGAGGAAGCGGGGGTCGCTTTGCGGCAACACATCCTCTTGCACGTCCCTCAGCCGCACGTTATTCTCCTTCGCCTGCTCCGTTCGCGGCGTACGGGAGAAAAGGGCGAGGCACATGGCATCCAGCAACGTGGATTTTCCCGCCCCCGTAGGCCCGGATATAGCGAAGATACCCGCCGAAGCCAAAGGCTCTTCCGTAAAATCAATGGAAAACTCTCCTTCCAGCGACGCCAGATTGCGTCCTCTGATCGCCAGCACTCTCATAAAACAACCTCCCTCATCACCTCGTCAAACAATGTCTCTATCTCCTCGGGCAACTCGCCTCCGTATTTCACGGCAAACGTATGCCTCAGCATATCCAGCGGGGCTATCTTTTGCAAATCATTATACGATAAGGCCCTCTCCTCCGCCTCCCCTTCCCGCCGGGGATACGAAGGAACGATGGAGGTGAGGCGGACCGCCTTCCCGACCAACGCCTCCTCTACCCGATGGCGGAACGTAGGGTCCGGCTCCGTCAGCAGGACCCGTATCTCCACGTAAGGCCAGCGGCTCTCGTCCTCCCTGCCCTCCTCCGGTTCCGGAAGCCCGGCGAGGCATCGCAAGACCTCCTCCGGAGGTAACGGGCTGTCCGGTATACGCATCAAGTCCGCAACTCTTGGTATCTCGATCGCCTCGATACCAGCGACCTTCCCCTCCTCGACCGCTATGGCTATCACTTGATGCCGGTAATTCTTCTCCGAGAACGACATGGGAAGCGGGCTTCCGGCGTAACGTACCGCCTCGCGCCCGCCGATCCGTTGCGCTTTATGGATATGCCCTAGCGCCGTATAAGCGATCCCGGCGTCGAAGGTATCCGCGGATACGGACTCCAGCCCTCCCATGATCGCACGCTCGCTCCGGTCGCCGTCCGATAGTTCGGCTCCGGTGGCGTGAAGGTGTCCCAAGGCTACGATCGCCTCGCCGGGATTCCTTTGGGCGTCGGCATAAGCATAGAGCCGCCGGTACATCCGGCCGATACCCGCCACATACGAATCAGTCCCTCCCTCGGGCGCCGCCGGGTAATCCCCTTGGCGGAGGAAAGGCACCGCCAGGCAAAGCGCCTCCCGTTCTCCCGCCCGGTTCCTCAAGGGGACGACGAGCGATCCGAGATCGATCTCCCCGGAATCCGTCCGCCCCATGATACCTACGATCAAGGTATTCAACTCCTCCAGTAAGGGATTCGGGGCTTCCAGACGGATAGCGGAATCATGGTTACCGGCGATGATCACGATCTGCAAGCCCGGATTCCGGCGGTTCGCCTCTTTCAGGAAACGATAGAAACGACGTTGCGCCCCGGCGGAAGGGTTCGTCACGTCGAACACATCGCCGGCGATCAGCAGGACATCCGTCTGCCGTTCCACCAAAAGATTTGTCAGAAAACCGAGAAAAGCCTCGTGCTCCGCCTCCCGGTCGTAGCCGAAAAAGGTCTGGCCCAGATGCCAGTCGGCCGTATGGATAAGTTTCAATGCCATGATGGTAATCTTGTTTTAGAGAGGCCAAAGGTAGAAAAAAATCTCAGGAAAGACCTTTAGAAAGGAGGAGAGGATGCGGGAAGGAAGCAAGTTGTCATTTCCGGGTGCCGGAAACGGACGTTTCCACGTATCGGAAACGAGAGCTTCCGGGTGTCGGAAACGAGAACTTCCGACACCCGGAATAAAAGTTAAACCTCATCGGGGCTTTCGCTATCTCCATCTCCTCCGCCCACGGTTAATGGATAAGGGAAGCGATTCCGGCGTACTTCCTTCAAAAAGACTTTACTGTTGCCACTCGAGCGTGTAGCCACCTCCAAATAATAGGTGCCATCCTCCAAGGCGGGTATGATAAGCGAGAAGTTAGACGGGTCGTTGCGCAACACGGAGTTCATCGGCACGGCCACCGACGTTTGGGAGTCGTCCTTCACGAAGAAGAAGCCCACCGTGTCTCCCTCCTCGCCGGCGATCTTGACGCGCTGCCCGGTGCCGGTCAATCCTCCGCCCGGGGTCAGTTTCGTATTCACGGCACCTGACGCTACGTCCGTCACGCTGATGATCGTAGGCAGCCCCTCCTCCACATGGCTGACGATCACGCTGATGTCCGTCAGCTTCGAACGAATCTCCGCCGTGGGCGTAGAGCGGAGCACGACCTTGTTGCGCGCCGGGTCGAACTGCGCCTTCGGACCGATGAACGAGCCTTCCATGCCCAAGCTGTTCGTCGTGAAACCGAACTCCACGGTACTACCCGAGAAAAGCTCGTCCTCGGCCACCCCCTTGATCTCACTGTAAATACCCTCGATCTCCGAGGCCGAGTATTTCGTACCGAACCGGGCGGCGGCCAGTTTGCATAAGTCGCCGATCGAGCGGCTTTGCACGTAAGTGACGTTGAACGTGAAATCGTCCGTGCGTGTCGTCAACTTGTTCTCCACCAGCTTACCGGTGATACTTCTTTTCTTAGGTTCTGCCATACTATCATTCAGATTATGGGTCTCTCTTGGATGGAGGCCCTGATTATTAAATCTTCAAATATAACAATAAAGTCCCACTCTCGCAAGTTAAAACCGGATTACTATTCACGCTTTCTTAAAAAACTATTTGTAAGCAAAACCTAGCGAACTCATAATAATTTGTTACTTTCGCGGTGGTTTTAAATAGGAACAACATAATTAATAAACATACTTATGGCAAAGATTACAAAAGAGGATGCCCTTCGGTACCATGCCGAAGGCAAACCGGGTAAGATCGAGGTTATCCCGACAAAGCCTCACAGCACGCAAACGGATTTATCCCTGGCTTATTCGCCGGGCGTAGCCGAGCCGTGTCTGGAAATCGAGAAGAATCCGCACGACGCATATGAATATACGGCGAAAGGAAACTTGGTGGCGGTGATCTCTAACGGTACCGCCGTACTCGGATTGGGCGATATAGGCCCCTTGGCCGGTAAGCCGGTGATGGAAGGCAAAGGATTGCTATTCAAGATATTCGCGGGCATCGACGTATTCGACATCGAGGTGGACGAGAAAGATCCGGAAAAGTTTATCCAAACCGTGAAGGCGATCTCGCCTACGTTCGGAGGAATCAACCTGGAGGATATCAAGGCTCCGGAATGTTTCGAGATCGAGACTCGCTTGAAGAACGAGCTGGATATCCCCGTCATGCACGACGACCAGCACGGTACGGCTATCATCTCGGGCGCCGGGCTGATCAACGCCTTGGAGATCGCCGGCAAGAAGATCGAGGACGTGAAGATCGTGGTGAATGGCGCCGGAGCCGCCTCGATATCCTGTACGAGATTATATGTGATGCTAGGCGCGCGCAAGGAAAATATCGTCATGTGCGACAGCAAGGGCGTTATCTCTACCAGCCGCCCGGACTTGAACGCCGCCAAGCGGGAGTTCGCTACCGACCGACCGATCAAGACCTTGCAGGAGGCCGTGGTGGGGGCCGACGTATTCTTGGGTCTCTCCGTGGCAAACGTATTGACTAAGGAGATGGTACGCGGCATGAACGAGAACCCGATCGTATTCGCCTTGGCGAACCCGAACCCGGAGATCTCCTACGCCGACGCTATGGCTTCGCGGGACGATATCATCTTCGCTACCGGACGTTCCGACTATCCGAACCAGATCAACAACGTGCTGGGATTCCCTTATATCTTCCGCGGCGCCTTGGATACGCACGCCAAGGCGATCAACGAGGAGATGAAGCTGGCCGCCGTCTACGCCATCGCCGACCTTGCCAAGGAGCCGGTTCCCGACGTGGTGAACGCCGCCTATAAGCTGAGACGCACCACTTTCGGACGCGACTATATCCTTCCGAAAGCGCTCGATCCCCGCTTGCTGACCCGTGTGTCTTGCGCCGTGGCGAAAGCCGCTATCGACTCGGGCGTGTCTCGCAAGACGATCACCGACTGGGAGGGCTACGCCAACCACTTACGTGAGATGATGGGATACGATAACAAACTATTGCGCTCGTTCACCGATATGGCGAAAGCGAACCCGAAACGGGTGGTATTCGCCGAGGCGAACCACGTGAATATGCTGAAAGCCGCCGCCGAGGCGAAAGCGGAAGGTATCTGTTTCCCGATCTTGCTGGGCAACGAGGAGCGTCTGGCTAAGATCGCCGCCGAGGAGAATATCAGTCTCGAAGGTATCGAGATCGTCAACCTCCGCCACGACCGCGAGACGGAACGCCGCCACCGCTACGCTCGTATCCTTTCTGATAACAAGGCACGCGAGGGCGTGACTTACTCGGAGGCTTGCGAGAAGATGGTAGACCGCAATGCGTTCGGTATGATGATGGTGGCTACCGGCGACGCTGACGCTTTCGTGACGGGCGTATACAGCCGCTACTCGGAGGTTACCAAGATGGCGGAGCAGATCATCGGCATCCGCCCGAGTTACAAGCATTTCGGAGCCTTGAACATCCTGACTTGCAAGAAGGGTACGTTCTTTATGGCCGATACGCTGATCAACCGTCACCCGTCGGCCGAGGTATTGATCGATATCGCCCGCCTGACGCACGACGCCGTGAAGTTCTTCGCTCACGAGCCGGTGATGGCGATGTTGTCTTACTCCAATTTCGGGGCCGACAAGCAGGGCAGTCCGCTGAAAGTACACGAAGCGATCGACTTCTTGCATAAGACATACCCGGACATGGTAGTAGACGGAGAGATGCAGGTGAACTTCGCCCTCGACAAGAAGCTGCGCGACGATATGTACCCGTTCAACAAGCTGAAAGGGCAAGACGTGAATACCTTGATCTTCCCGAACCTAAGCTCCGCCAACAGCGCGTACAAGCTATTGGATACGCTGGGTATCACCGAGACGATCGGCCCGATCCAAATGGGATTGAACAAACCGATCCACTTCACCGACGTAGAAAGCTCTACCCGTGATATCGTGAACCTGACTACCGTAGCTGTCGTAGACGCTATCGTTCAGGAGCAGATCGAGAAAGAAAGTTGATAGGGGATAAGCCCTATCAATACAGTCCCCAGTTGTAGAGAGGGGGCACGCCCCCTCTCTACAACTGAATATATCAATTCTGATAGCTTTCGATATTTGCTATTACCTTTTGCGACAATCGCTCCATACATTGCTCCGAGTGGCCGGAGACTTTCGGGGTATATATGACATTATCGAACTGCGTCAAGGTATCCGCATAATTCCCGATACCCACCCCATCGCATAAGAAGAAATTCCGTTTATGGGCGCTAAGCCAACGTTGTAAATCCGGGACACGGAAAGTCGGCCCTACCGACGTATTGATCAATATCTTCAGATTACCGAACAAACGAAACTCACCCGCCCCCAAAAGAATCGTATTACGAGGCAAGCAAGTACATAAAATATCCACCTCCGGCAGCAACTCCCGCAAAGGCAGATAAGCGATACCGATGGCCTCGGCGTCCGGCTTACGGGTACGGCTGAAATAATAAACTTCCGCCCCCAAGAAACGAAGGGCGTCAGCGATCATTCTCCCGGTGCGACCCAATCCTACGATGCCTACTTTTTGCCCGCCCAGCTCATATGCCTTATGCTTCCACTGCTTCCCGCCGAAACCATGTAGCAGACGGACCAGCTCGCTAATGACATACTCCACGACTCCCTCATCGCCATAGTCACGGATGCCCAAAACCGTTATCCCCCGCTCACGTGCGGCGGCGATATCCACATTTGCGCTAGACTCGCCATAGAGGGTACAGCACATCCCGATGTATTTGATATTCAGGCAAGCCTCGATCACATTCCTACGGATCTGTGTATTATAAGAGACGAGTACACAATCAGCGTCCCCGATCCGGCTCACGGTCTCCTCATCTGTTTCCGGAATGCTGGTATAAAAAATCACCTCTTTTCCAAGCGTCTTCAAACGCTCCACGCCCCATGTATTCAGCCCGGTAGAATCTACCACTACAATTTTCTCAAACATATCTTGCTTTATTAATTACCATCTTCAATTGATTATCCCTCTCACAAAACTATAAATAAAATAGCCACAAAGAGCGACTTTCAACACGACACTCAATAAAAAACCAACGAACGCCCCGAAACCAGCTTTCAACGCATCCCCGGACGCTTTGCCACCCAAAAGTTCCCCAACAAAAGCCCCCACGAAAGGACCAAGTAAGAACCCCCAAGGCGGAAACACGAATATGCCAGCCACGGTTCCCACGGCACATCCCCAATTTCCCCACTTGGACCCTCCGCTATACTTAGTCCCCAGCATGGGCGTAACATAGTCCATCGCCTGTGCCAACACGACCAGCAATCCCCACACGACCAACTCCGTAATCGTAAATTCCTCATAGCCCGTAAAATGCAGTAGCCATAAAGCCAAATACGCCATCGGCAGCCCCGGCAAGACCGGCAAAAAACACCCCGCCAATCCCACCAACAAACAGATAACGCCTAGTATAACCAATAAGATATCCATACATTTTAGTTTTTGGAATATATAAATAGACAAAGATACAAACATTTCCCAACTTGGGCTATTGCTATATCCGTACGCTTTTCGACGGTGAGGTTACCCGGGCCAGCCGGATTATCTATCCCCCAATATCGACCCATTGACCGGTATCGTGAACGATTCCAATGTCGTACGATATCGTCCTATTGAGGTAGGTAAACTAGTGGACAATACACTTCGCCGAGTGACCGCCGATATCAGTCCCAAAGATCCCTATGTCACCTCCACCCTGCTTAAAGTACGGGATGGTATGACTATCAAACCTATAAAATAAGCAAGCTATGGTAAAGTTCTTTATTAACAGACCGATATTCGCCACCGTACTTGCATCGTGATATCGGAAAGAAGACGGATGATATGCCTAAACAATAGAAAGTATCCAATCCCCAAATGAAGCGAAAAAGAATAGCCGTGGATTTGCCATGGCTATTCTTTTTTACTCCTTTTGTATACATTATTATATACCTTATAAATAGGAATTAGGCGATTCCCAATAGCTCCACCTCAAATATTAATGTTGAGAAAGCGGGGATCGGACCCGAGGTACGATTACCATAGCCTAAATTATAAGGGATATAAATCATCCATCTATCCCCTACCCGCATTTCTTGAAGGGCCAATTGCCAGCCTTCAATCACTTGGTTCAAACGAAAGGCTTCCGGGCAATCCCGTTTCCATGAGTTATCAAACTCCCTTCCGTTAATCAACGTCCCTTTATAATGTACGGAAACGACGCTTTCCTGACTAGGAGAAACTTTGCCTGTACCGGCTTGTAATACCTTATATAATATACCGCACGATAATGCCTGGGCTCCCTCTTCCGAAGCAATCTCATCCAAATACAATAGATTCTTCTCTTTGTACTCCTCTTTTCTACTCATATATATTACATTATCTTAAATTTAGCTGCGCAAATGTAGCAAATAGAAATAGAAATACAATGGTATGGTAACACAATAGACATGCCAAAGGTTCAAACACTATCATTATATGAATTTGATTCCCACTTTTTTATCATAGGTCAAGAAAACATAGGAATTCGCAAAAAACATGCTATAAAACATACTGTGTATAAAATAACGCCGTATATTTGTGCCGTAAAACATAATTGTAAAGCAAATATGGTAAAAAGATTGTTTAAACGTTACATCGATTTGCTGGGGTTTCAACCTTGGACAATTTGGGTTTACCGCATGTGGTAAACCTCACGATGAAAAAGAGAATGATTTAGGTTAAGGTTATCTGAAGTTTGGGATTAGGTTAGTAATAGGTTAAAGGTTTAGGTTTTCAATTCATTCGTTACTCGGACTTCAAAAGTTATGTGAGATTTAAAATGTGCCGAAGGGTACAAATTTATTAATTAAAAAGAAAATGAGCTATGAAAAGCTTTATTAGACATTTCTTGGATAGTTGCTTGAGATCACTCGCTGCTATCGGTCAGTCAGAATTAACAAAATGGGGGTACAATAAATAAGTAACACCCCATTTTACTGGGAAGGTGAACATTTGATTTTTTTCAAATTATACTGCGGTTGCTTGGTATCTTTGCCAGACAACCGCTTTTTTGTATCCATACCTTCCAAGAATTTTCATTATACGAAAAACAAAAGTCTCCTCATCCTTTTTTAGTAGGATAAGAGAGGATATGCCATGAGACCCCGATACTGATAAGCCCTAACAAAACTTTCACCCACCAATAGCCAACTAGCAAAAGGGAAGTGATGACCGTAGATAGCCACATGATAGCGATCGTGATAATCTTAGAGCGCAAAGGAATAGCCTTATCTTCCATAAAGCCCTTAATATGCGACCCGAAATAACGATTACTCATCACCCGATTATAAAGCTTCTCCGAGCTACGGACATAAAACCAACAAGTCAGTAACCAAAAAGGAGTGGTCGGGAGCAAAGGGACAAAGATGCCGATCGCTCCCAATATGAGAAAAAACGTTCCTAACGTAATGTATATGATACGTCTCGTCCCGTTCATCAGCCAACCGTATATTCTGCGATTTGCTTGAAACCATTCAGGAAGTCCGTTATATTCATCCGTTTCTTTCCGGCAAGTTGTAAGGAACGCAGGCGAAGGAAACCGTCCTTCACGGCCACGTCGATATACGATTTATGATCTGTATGGATAGAGCCGATCGGGGAGTTATGCTCCACCTGACGTTTCTCTGCCTGATAAATCTTTAAAGCCAAACGCTTACCATCCATCGAGACCAATTCTGTCCAAGCGGCAGGATAAGGAGAAAGCCCACGGATAAAATCATAGATCTTCTTCAACGGCTGGTTCCAGTCGATATGGCAGGTATCCTTGAATATCTTCGGGGCCGGACGCAACTCGGAAGCATCCTTATAGAATTCCTCTTGAGGGATAGCGTCTGTTTTTCCATCCAACAGTAAGTCCACGGTCTTGGTAACCAACCCCGCTCCCATCGCCATCAAGGCATCGTGAACGGTTCCTACATCGTCGGTATCGGCGATCGGCAGATGTTTCTGACAGATGATCTTACCCGTATCGATCTCATGCGTAAGGAAGAAGGTAGTCACGCCGGTTTCCGTATCACCATTAATAACCGCCCAATTGATCGGAGCGGCACCCCGGTATTGCGGAAGCAAGGAGGCATGCAGGTTAAACGTTCCCAGACGGGGCATATTCCAAACCACCTCCGGCAGCATACGAAACGCCACCACGATCTGCAAATCCGCCCGCAAGGCACGCAGTTCCTCTAAAAACGACTCGTCCTTCAACTTCTCGGGCTGCAAAACCGGAAGACCTACCGATACGGCATATTGCTTCACGGCACTCGGCTGTAGCACACTACCGTGACGGCCCATCGGCTTATCAGGCATCGTAATGACACCTACCACATTATACCCACCTTCCACTAAGGCACGCAGGCTCTCCACGGCGAAATCGGGAGTACCCATATATACGATTCGTAAATCCTCTTTCTTCATATATAACAAATTGGATTTGTTTGTAACAAGTTAGTCCCCGGAAAAGTTATCGACCAAGACTTCCCGATAGGAATTAAATATCTTCGATTTCGACATAAAGCCGATATAATGACCATTCTCATCGACCACCGGAAGATTCCAGGCTTTGGTATCGTCAAACGTCTGCATGATCTGGTCCATCGGCGTGTTGATTACGATCTTGGCCGGGGCGGAAACCATGAACTTCGATACATGGAAACGGTTATACAACTCCGGGCGGAACATGATATTCCGGATATTATCCAGCAAAACGATACCCAATAAGATACCTCGATCATCCACGACCGGGAACATATTTCGTCCGCATTTTGAAATCACTTTAACCATATCCCCCAACGTCATCTCAGGAAAGACCGTTTGGAAGTCCTTCTCGATCACACTATCCGCTCGTAACAAGGTAAGCACCGCCCTATCTTTATGGTGCGTCAGCAACTCGCCTTTCTGTGCTAAGCGCATGGAGTAGATGCTATGAGGCTCAAACATAAGGATCGTGATATAGGAACTGATCGAGACGATCATCAAGGGGAGGAACAAATCATACCCACCCGTCAGCTCGGCAATCAAGAAAACACCAGTCAAAGGAGCGTGCATCACCCCGGACATAATACCTGCCATACCCAACAAAGCGAAATTCTTCTCTGAGATATACATCGTGAACGGGAAATAATTAGACGTATGCGCAAAGATAAAACCGGCGATACAGCCCAGATACAAACTAGGAGCGAAAATACCACCGCACCCCCCTCCGGCATTCGTGGCACTGGAAGCGAATACCTTCGTAAGCAAGATCAAGGTCAAGAAGATCAAGACCCCGAAATACGTATCGTTCAGATCGTAAAACAAACTCTTGTCCATGATATGCGAGAACTGCCCGTTCAGCAACGAGCCAATCGTATCATAGCCCTCCCCATATAGCGGGGGAAACAAGAATATCAAGATACTCAGCATCACGCCACCCAACATGAACTTCTTCCAATACGTACCCAACTTCCGGTACACTCCTTCCACCTTGTTCATCACACGGGTAAAATAAAGGGATACCAGTCCGCAAAAAACACCCAGCAAGAGCACGTAAGGAATACGCTCGATCTCGAACGCTTCGGTCTGAGAGAACTTAAACATAGCCTCGATCCCGGTAAAGATATAAGACATCGTAGCCGCCGTCACCGACGAGATCAGCAAAGGAAGCACGGAAGTCATCGTAAGATCCAGCATCAATACCTCGATCACGAACACCAATCCAGCGATAGGCGCCTTGAAAATACCGGCAATCGCTCCGGCGGCACCACATCCCACGAGCAACATCAACGTCTTCTGCTCCATCCTGAACACCCGTCCCAGATTAGAACCGATAGCCGCCCCTGTCAATACGATAGGAGCCTCCGCCCCGACTGATCCACCAAAGCCGATCGTCACGGAACTGGCTACGATAGACGTCCATGTATTATGCGGCTTGATACGGCTCTTTCGTTGAGAGATAGCATACAATATCTTCGTCACACCGTGGCTGATATCATCCCGCACAATGTATTTCACGAATAATCCGGCCAACAAGATACCGATCACCGGATAAAGCAAATAGAGGTAATTCACGCCATCAGCATTGAAATTGCCCGTCAATAAATGCTGTATGAAATGGATCAATTGTTTCAGTATTATGGCGGCGGCGGCTGTACAAAGTCCCACGATAAAACTGATAATAAGAATGAAATGCTTCTCCTTGATACGCTTTTCCCTCCACAACAAGAATTTATAGAATAAACCTTCGTTTGCCATTTTAAATACCTTTACCTGTAAAAACTGTTTTAACTGTATAAATGAGAATCGTTATGTCCAGAATCAAGGACATATTCTCATAGTATAATATATCATATTCCAAGCGCTCGATCATCTCATCCACGCTACCGGCATATCCATATTTCACCATTCCCAAAGAGGTGATTCCCGGACGGACGTTATGCAGTAAATAATAGAAGGGAGCTTTCCTCACGATCCGCTCGATGAAATATTTACGTTCCGGACGGGGGCCGACTAGCGACATATCCCCTTTCAGCACGTTCCAGAACTGCGGTAACTCGTCCAAGCGATATTTCCGCATCACCCGTCCGAAGGGAGTGATACGACAATCGTCCTCGGAAGAGAGCAACGGACCTTCCTCCTCGGCGTTCGTATACATCGTGCGGAACTTATAGATCATGAAAGGTTCGCCCATGTATCCGATCCGTTCCTGACTGAAAAACACAGGACCAGGGGAATCCCTCTTCACCCGCCAAGCGATATACAGGAACAAAGGAGATAAGAGCACCAAGAAAAACAGAGACAACATCTTATCCATAAAGAGCTTTACATTCTGCTCGATGGGCAAGAAGTTATTATCCGTCACGTCCACCAGTGGAACGCCTTTTATCGCCTTGATCTTCACTTGCGATAATGAACTGGACTTATCCGCTAATATCTTGATCGGCCGTTTATAGCAATATAACGAATACAGGATATCCATCAAACGACTATTATCCACCGTCTCCAAGGCGACAACCAGCTCATCTACCTTTTTCTCCTCTACGATCGCTGGCAAGGATTCCAAGTTGGATTCAGAGACAAAGCCGACGATATTATAACCCAACCCATACAGGTCGTCGGCAATACAGGCCGCCTTCTTCCCCGCCCCGATCATCAATACGTTCAACGCCCATTCCCTACATTTTATCTTCCGCAACCCGGCCTGCGTAATCAATAACCGGAGAACATACGTCAAGGCAAACTGCAATCCCCATAAGGAGAAAAACATATCATAATACACATGATAGGAACGGGGCAAGTCGTTCAGCACTAAGGCAAAAAACAAGATCACGACACCAATCGACACGCTCCCAAGAGTAGAGAATAACTCGGTAAGCCTCGACTTACCGAAGGGCTTATTATAATAACCGGAAAACCAATATAATACGAACCAGAAAAGCGGGATCAACAACTGCCCCTTCAACGAGGGGATATGCAGCAAAAAAGCCCCGACGGTATCAAACCCTTCATACACCGCCACCTCCTCATAGCGTATTAGGTTAAATAATAACCAGACTGCCGACGACGCAATAAAATCCGAGACAATATATTTTCCGGCTTGTACGCTTTTCTTCATCCTTATCTAATTACCTGCACAAGTCCACCGGCTCCTAGCTTGATAATACCGGACGGAGCGACCTTGCTCATATCATCCTGACGATAACTCACGATATAATCCACACCCTCCTTGATCACCTCCGATACCTCGCTGAAATTAGCGGGTGCAGGCTCGCCACTAACATTGGCGGAAGTAGAGACCAAAGGTTTACGGAAGCGCTCGCACAATTTCTTGGAGAACTCCTCGTTCGTGATGCGGATACCTACGCTACCATCGGCACCCAATAGATTTGTCGCCAAATTCTTGGCACTTGAGTAAATGATGGTCAACGGCTTATCAGACACGCTAATCAAGTCCCAAGCAATATCGGGAACATCCGACACGTACCTATCCAATTTAGCCTCGTTGTCCATTAAGACCAGCATAGCCTTATTGTCTGCCCTTCGCTTTAGCTCGTACACTCTTTGTACGGCTTTTTCATTGGTAGCGTCGCAACCAATTCCCCAGATAGTGTCTGTAGGATAAAGTATTATGCCGCCTGCAGCCATTACTTCGCAAGCTTTTTTAATATCTTCCGTCATTGTTTTTTATAATATTTAGGCAAATGTACGAATCATTCTCCTACTTCAAAAAAATAATAACAAAAAAACTATTTTCTTTAAGCCATACCGGATATACCATATTTAATTTCTAACTTTACGGGTTGAAATATATTGCGGAAATCTCGCCTTTGTCATACGGTAGATTAAGGATGACAAGGTATCCGTAGTATCAGGCAAGCAAAAAAGAAAAAAAACAATATATAATGATTAACAAATGGAACTTTCAAACCCCATCAGAAGAAGAGTTACATAAGAGAGACCAACTGGTGGCAGAATTGGGATTCAGCCCGGTAATCTGTCTCTTACTCGTTCAACGAGGTATCACTTCGATCGAAGAGGCGAAGAAATTCTTTAAACCCAGCTTGAACGATTTACACGATCCATTCCTTATGCCGGATATGGATAAGGCGGTGAGACGCTTGAACAAAGCTTTGGGGAATAAAGAAAAGATTTTGATCTACGGCGATTACGATGTGGATGGAACGACGGCGGTATCGCTCGTCTTCAAGTATTTAAGACCTTACTCGTCTACCTTGGATTTCTATATCCCGGACCGGTACGACGAGGGGTACGGTATCTCTTACAAGGGCATCGATTATGCCGCCGAGAACGGCGTATCGTTGGTTATCTCGCTGGATTGCGGTATCAAGGCGATCGAGAAGATCGAATACGCCAAGGAGAAAGGTATCGACTTTATTATCTGCGACCACCATATGCCGGACGCCACTTTGCCGGACGCTGTCGCCGTGTTGGATGCCAAACGCTCGGATTCTATCTATCCGTATGAGCATTTATCGGGTTGCGGAGTGGGATTCAAGTTCATGCAGGCATTCGCCAAGAGTAATAATTTCCCGTTCTCGGATCTGGAGAAGTTGCTGGAGCTGACGGCGGTCAGTATCGCCTCGGATATCGTTCCGATTACGGGAGAGAACCGCATCCTCGCCTATTACGGGCTGAAGCAATTGAACAGCAACCCCAGCCTCGGATTGAAAGGGATTATCGATATCTGCGGATTGACCGGAAAAGAGATTACGATCAGTGATATCGTCTTCAAGATCGGTCCCCGTATCAATGCCTCCGGCCGTATGATGAACGGGAAGGAGGCGGTGGAACTGCTACTGTCTAAGGATAGCACCAGCGCCCGGGAGAAGAGCGAGAGCATCAACCAATACAATGAGGAACGTCGGGAATTGGACAAGAAAATCACCGACGAGGCAAACGCTGTCATCGACGAAGTGGAGAACATGGATGACCGGAAGGCGATCGTAGTGTATAACCCGGGATGGCACAAAGGCGTGATCGGTATTGTAGCGTCCCGATTGACCGAGAAGTATTACCGTCCGGCGGTCGTTCTTACCAAATCGTCCGAGTTGATCACCGGATCGGCACGTTCCGTAACGGGTTTCGATATTTACAAGGCGATAGAGAGTTGCCGGGATTTATTGGAGAATTTCGGAGGGCATACCTACGCCGCCGGACTTTCCCTTCGGGAAGAGAACCTAGAGGCATTCACCGAGCGTTTCTTGAAAATCGCCTCCGAGGAGATCATACCGGAACAGATGATCCCACAGATCGATATCGACGCTATCTTGGATTTGAAAGAGATCAACCAGAAGTTCGTGAACGATTTGAAGAAGATGAGTCCCTTCGGACCGGATAACCAGAAACCCGTATTCTGCTCGCTTGGCGTAAAGGACTACGGCACCAGCAAGCTCGTGGGTAAGGAACTGGAGCATCTCAAGCTGGAATTGATTGACGGAAACTCAAGTACCCCTATGCACGCCATCGCTTTCGGCATGCACAGGCACAATGACCATATCAAGAGTATGAAGCCTTTCAACATCTGCTACACGGTGGAGGAGAATACCTACAACGGAAACACATCTATCCAGCTGATGATCAAAGACATCAAACCCGACGACACATGAGGAGGACAGGTGGACGTCTACCATAAGATATTAGAGAAGTATTGGGGATACCCTGCTTTTCGCCCCTTACAGGAGGATATTATTCATTCCGTCTGTGCCGGAAAAGATACGCTCGGGCTGATGCCTACGGGTGGTGGTAAATCCATAACCTTCCAGGTGCCGGCCTTGGCTATGGAGGGGATTTGTATTGTTGTCACTCCCTTGATTGCCTTGATGAAAGACCAAGTGGAGAACTTACGCCGGGTCGGTATTAAGGCTACAGCCGTTTATTCGGGCATGAGCCGGCAAGAGATTATCACGCAACTGGAGAATTGCATCTTCGGGGGGTATAAGTTCTTATATGTCTCCCCGGAGCGGCTTAGTACGGATATTTTCCGGATCAAGATGGGGTCCATGCAGGTTTGTCTGCTAGTGATCGACGAGAGTCACTGTATCTCGCAATGGGGATACGATTTCCGTCCTTCTTACCTCAATATCGCTGAGATCCGGGACTTATTGCCGGATGTCCCTGTATTGGCCTTAACCGCCACGGCTACCCCGGAAGTGGTAAATGACATACAAGAGCGCCTGCGGTTCAAGGAGAAGAACGTATTCCAAAAGAGCTTCGCTCGCAAGAATCTGGCTTATATTGTCCGAAAGACGGAAGATAAGTTAAATACACTCGTTTATATATTAGGAAAAGTTCCGGGTACGGCCATCGTATATGTCCGCAACCGGAAACGCACCAAAGAGATCGCCGTCATGCTACAACAGGCGGGTATCTCCGCTGATTTCTTCCATGCCGGGTTAAACCGTGACGAGAAAGAGTTACGTCAGGCCCGCTGGAAAAACAACGAGTGCCGGATAATCGTATCGACCAACGCTTTTGGTATGGGCATCGATAAGCCGGACGTGCGATTGGTCGTGCATATGGATATGCCGGGATCGTTGGAAGAATATTATCAAGAGGCCGGACGCGGGGGGCGTGATGAGAAAAAAGCGTTCGCCGTGGCTCTTTGTTCCTCCACGGATAGTGCCAAGCTAAAGAAACGGCTGGCGGATGAGTTCCCGGACAAGGAGTTTATCTACCGGGTCTACGAGGCATTGGGTAATTATTACCAGATTGCCGTGGGGTACGGGCTAGATACGGTACACGATTTCTCGTTAACGGATTTCTGTTCCGCTTATAAGTTCTCTTTATTGCAAGCGCATCATGCCTTGAAGATCCTTGGGCTATCTGGTTATATCGAGTATACGGAGGAGATGGACAGCGCCTCCCGCCTGATGTTCACGGCTACCCGTGACGAGCTTTACAGGTACTTAAATGAGAACAAGCGTACGGATGAGGTGATCCAGACGATCTTGCGCTCTTACACCGGGCTGTTCGCAGATTATGTTTATATCGATGAGAGCGTAATCGCTACCCGTGCGAGAGTGACGCCTCACGAGGTGTATGAGATCTTGGTAGGTTTATCCAGATACCGGATCGTAAACTACATCCCGCATAAGAAAACGCCGTTGATTATCTATACCCAGACCCGGGAGGAACAGCGGTACCTATCCATACCCCGCTCGGCGTATGAGGAACGCAAGGTACGCTTCGGAAAACGGATCAAGAAGGTGCTGGAATATATTAACGAGGAACGGGTATGCCGTAGCCGCATGCTCCTATCCTATTTCGGCGAGGAAGATTCCGCCCCTTGTGGCTGTTGCGACGTATGCCTATCGAAGCATGAATCACAACTTATGAATTGGGAATTCAACGCTATCCGGGAAAGTCTCGTAAAGGTATTGGCCGGGGAATCCCCTATCCCCGTGAAAGAACTTATTGAGAAATTACCTTTCCCTCAAGAGAAAAGCCTCACGGCCATCCGCTTTCTGGCGGATCAAGATCTCCGATTCACATTAAGCGACGGCTATCTATCGCACGAGGATTCAGCAAAATAGCACGATGCCCATCGTAAGCTCCTTAGAATGCCCATTGTTAGCTTGCTAGAATGCCCATCATAAGGAGCTTACAATGGGCATTCTAATAAACCAAGTATCACCGCTTATAATTACTCCGATTAGATACTTGTTTTTCCGTCGGGAAATCAGCGGGAACCTTTTGGGTTACCTTGCCGGTAGCGGCCCATTCCGCACCTCTTAACAAGGTGATCTGGAAGCCGGCGCATTGCATAGCCGGGCAATTCTCTACCGTTTCCCCCGCATGCCCTAACATCGTATGGAATATACGGGCATTCCCATAATCAACCGTAAAGATCAACGGCTCTTCACGGCCGGAGCCTCCGGTCTCCTTGTCCGAATAAGCCGTATACAAGCAATCTTTTATATTTCCCGGGCCACGCATACGATCATATAACTCATCCTGCGCATGTTTCCATTTATTCGGCAGCCCCTTCATGATCGGATGCTCATGGTTCCGGGCATTCAGCACATACTCATGTTGCTTGCCATGAGAGCCACCCACGCCCGCCGAACTATCCTTTACCAACTTTCCATCGCTCCAATATACATAGGGGCCCGCTTTCTCATCCCGGTTCTCCCAACCGCCCAAGGCACAAATCATATTGTATTCCGGCCAGTTCACGAAGGCGTTATCAGCGGCATGATAGACCACGACACCACCTCCTCCTCGCACATACTCCAAGAAACGACGGTTGGTTTCCTCTGGCCAAGCATCCCCATTATAATCCAGCACCACCAACTCGTAAGGACTGAAATCCAAGACAAAGCCGGACATATCCTTCCCTGCCTCCGGAGAAATAGCGAAATCCACGGAGAAACGTCCCGAGTTCTCCAATATCTGTTTAAGTACCACATGGCTCACCTGCCAATTATGGTTATTCTGTCCCGTTATTAATAACGTCTTGATCGGCTTACGGGCCGACATGCCACATACAACCAGTAAAGCGGCAAAAAGGAAAACTATCTTCCTACAACATACATGTCTCATGGTATAAATCAGATTTAAGTAAACGATAAATTATCCGTCTTTATTTATCATAACAAAGAGAAGCCGCACCGAATAGCCCCGGATTCTCTAACTTAGAGAAACGTATCTTCAGGTTCTTAATAGAGTTCGGATAAGCGAAATCTTTCAAGTCCTCATACATGCTCTCTTCAAACAACTCATGGGCGGCGGTCACCGAGCCTCCAAAGACGATCATCTCCGGATCCACCGTCAATACAACGATCTTAATAGCGGCGGCCACATGTACACCCAACCTCCGGTAAGCCTCCAGCGCCTGCTCGTCCTTCCGCATTGCACGGGTGTACATCTCCTTCCCATCCACGCCCCATACGTTCATGAAATAGGAACCGCTACAGAAATATTCCAAGATCTGTCCTTGGTAGGGAATCATGCCAAACTCTCCCGAGCCACAATTAGCGTCGGTCAGCAGCTTGCCTTTCTGGATAATTCCACCCCCCAAACCCGTACCCAAGGTGAGGCCCACGAAGTTATCAACCGTCTTTCCTTCGCCAAAGATACGCTCACCCAAAGCGAAGCAATTCGCATCGTTATCCACATAAACCGGCACGGAGAAGCGAGCCTCCAAGATCTCCTTCAAATGTACCTCCTCCCAATGCGGGATATTCACCACGTTATATACGATCCCCTTCTCACGATCCACCACGCTCGGCACACCGATACCGATAGCTACCACAGTCTCGTCCCACACGGAACGGATCACCTCTATCAAAGCTTCCAATGTCTCCCCGTAATCCGCAGCGTCCTTGGGAGTCGGGGCACTCCCCTGAGCCACTAATCGATCCCCTACGATACGGCCGGCACGCATATTCGTCCCCCCTAAATCCACTCCGATATAAGCGTTTTTCTTCTCTACACTCATTCTTTCCACGATATTAAATTAGATTATACTCCCACAAAGCTAACAAAAAAGGCAATGCTACGAATAACATTGCCTTTTAAACTGAATAAATTTAATACATCTATGCTTTTTATTTTCGCCAGCGTCAACTCCATCCAGCACGTATACCAACATCGACTCATGCCTATGTTCGCATAGGCCAACGTCGATATACGTATAAGGCAGTGTCGGTATACGTGTAAAACGGCACCATTATAACTACCGCATCAAGCGAAGAACAAGATCAATAATTGTGCCGTAAGCACCCGCAAGAACATGGTTAACGGATATACCGTGGCGTAACCTACGGAAGGAGCGTCGTTTCCAGCCGTAGCGTTCGAGTAAGCCAAAGCGGGTGGATCCGTCGTACTACCAGCGATCAAGCCCATTAAGGTGAAATAATTGATCTTATAGAAATAGCGGCCTACACAACCTATGATCAGCAAAGGAATCGTCGTGATAATGAAACCGTAACCGATCCAAGCGAATCCACCATTGTTCACGATCGTATCCACAAAACCATCGCCGGCACTGATACCCACACAAGCGAGGAAGAGAGTGATACCGATCTCACGCAACATCAAGTTTGCGCTCTGGGTCGTATAGGTAACCAACTTATAGTGGTAACCAAAACGGCTAATCAAGATCGCTACGATCAACGGACCTCCCGCCAAACCTAATTTAACTGGTTGCGGAATACCCGGGAACGTGATCGGAATACTACCCAAGACAATACCGAGAGCAATGCCAATAAAGATCGTGATCAAGTTCGGCTCGTTCAAACGTTTCATGGAGTTACCCAATACCTTCTCTACGTTAGACACGGCCGTCTCGGTACCTACCACATTCACACGGTCGCCCACCTGTAACGTCAAACCTGGCGTAGCTACCAAGTCCACGCCCGCACGGTTGATACGGGTGATATTGATACCGTATAACTTGCGTAATTTCAATTGTCCCAGCTTCTTGCCATTCAAATCCGGTTTTGTAATCAAGATACGTCGGTTGATAAACTGGCTTTCCATACGAATCCATTGCTTACGCTCCATGTCAATCTCCTCGCCGATGAATGTCTTTACGGAATCGGCATCTTGATCGGTCGTAATCACGAAAATCTTATCATCCTCATGCAAGATCGTACTGGCAGAAGCGATCTCGATCTGCTTGTTATCATTACGCCATACACGGGAGATCACGAAATCCAGATGATCCATCAAACCGGATAACTCCCCTACCGTCTTACCGAAAACCGCTGGGTTCTTTACGACCAGCGAGATCGGTTTCGCCTCATTCGTATGCGAGGCATCCTCCTTATTCAAATCGTCATTCTCCTTATCGAAATTCACACGGAATACGTAACGTACGAAAATGATCGAAAGAATAATACCGATCACGCCCAGCGGATAAGCCACGGCGTAACCCAAGGCGATCGTATTATCAGAAACCCCGTACATATCGGAATAAGCCTGCTGAGCCGCACCCAATCCCGGAGTATTCGTCACCGCACCCGATAAAATACCCACCATCGTAGGCATCGGAATACCTGTCACGAAATGCAATACTAAAGCCGTAGCCACGCCAAGGAAGACAATTCCACAGGCAAGCATATTCAACGTGATCCCCCCCTGCTTAAACGACGAGAAGAACCCCGGCCCTACTTGCATACCTACCGAATAAACAAATAAGATCAATCCAAATTCCTTAAAGAAATGAATCACATTGTGGTTAACCGTAAACCCGAAATGCCCTAAAATAATACCAACAAACAACACCAAGGTAATCCCAAGCGAAATCCCAAATACCTTTATCTTTCCTAACTGGATGCCGGCGGCAATCACGAAAGATAGTAAAAGAATGGAGTGCCCGATACCTTCTCCCCATAATAAATCGTTTATCCAATCCATGCCAAAATCTTTAAAAATCTTATTACCTATTAATAAAGACGCGAAGTTAGGCATTTACTTTGTGTTTTACAACATAACGCCTATATTTACCTTTCAAATTAAAATTTCATGAAAAAGATCTATTATATTTTATCAGCACTATTCCTATGCTTGACAGCCACCTCTGCGCAAGAAGCGGGAAAGACAATCGTGATTAAAACCAACGTAGGTACGATGAAAGCCATCCTGTACAATGATGTGCCTAATCACACCCGTACTTTCATCGAACGGGCGAAACGGGGGGATTTCAACGGGACCTTATTCACCCGTGTCCTGCCGGAGTTTATGATCCAAGGAGGAGCCCCGGATTCCAAGAACGCTCCCGCCGGTGCCAAATGCGGCTTTGGCGATCCTTCCGCCGAGATCCCGCCCGAAATCAACAAGAAATATTTTCATAAAAAAGGAGCCTTGGCCGCTCCCCGTCAACCAGACGATATCAACCCGCAAAAGAAATCGGATATATCGCAATTCTTTATCGTGCAGGGGAAGGTCTACCGGGAAACCGAACTGGATACATTAGAGCGTACCGCCAACTACCCGACCCGGCAAAAGGCCCTGAAGGAGTTTTACACACCGGTCCGTGCGGAGCTGAATATGATAAAGATGAGTAATAAACGGGAATACCAGAAGCGATTGAGAGTAATTAACGCACAGATAGATTCCGTTATTCAAGCGACTCCCGGACATTTGCTATTTACGGATGAGCAACGGAAGGCTTATACCACCGTAGGCGGTTGCCATCATTTGGATGGCACCTATACGATCTTCGGAGAGCTGACAGAGGGTTTCGACATTTTGGATCAGATCGCCACCCAGCCGAAAGACCAGAATGACCGTCCGAAGAAAGACATCCGCATCCAAAGTATAACGATCGAATAATTCACCCTATAAACCCATACATTATGTTAAAAAGAGACTTGATAATGGTACAGATTGAGGAACTAGGCAAGATGATCACCCAGATAGCCCTCAATCGTAACTCGAATGACGGGGCACACAAAAATCTGGAGTTGATCCAAGCCGCTTATACGGCCTTGCGATTGAATAGAGACTTCTTGCTCACTACCTCGCTGGATGATATCCGCAGGTTTCTGGACTGTGAGGATTCGTGTGGCTTGTATCGCATGGATATAGCGGCAAAGACCCTCATCGAGGAAAGCTATCAGCTACCAGATCCCGACAAGAAACGGGTTTTACATCGGGCGAAAGAACTGCTGGAATATATCCAACGCAACGACACTACGTTCTCGTTGGAACGAGTGGCGTTGCTGGAAGAGATCAATAACTATTGAATAGATTGCTGCGGATCGGTGGTAGGGCCTTCCACGACTAGAAGGCCATTCTCATCAATTCGCATTTTATCGATAAATACGACCCGCTCATCCCCGGTCTTCTGAGTACGCCCGTGGTAAACGCAATACATTTGTTTTCCGTCCTTCGACCAAGTAACGCTATTATGTCCGGTACCCGTCACGATACCACCTTTTTCCACATTCTTCTCCAATACCGGATTATTAGATGCTTTCTCAAACGGTCCTAACGGATGTTCGGACACGGCATATCCCACCGCATAATTCGCCCCGCCGAAATAATTAGCGGAATACATCATATAATACAACCCGTTGTGACGTAGCATGAAAGAACCTTCCGTCCAACGACGTCCGACCTCCCCTTGGGTAACCGAGCGACTTTCCCACTCACTTTGCGCATCATCCAATTTTACGGGTGGACGCAGCAGAAGTACGGGTTCCCCAATCACGTGCGTAAGATCCGGAGCGACTTCCACCCCGTAAATCCAACTTTCCTCAACGGAGTCGAACATGCCTTTCTTCTTTGCCTCATCGGCGATCTCGCTTTCTACCGGATGCTTATAGCAACAACGGGAATAATAGAGATAGGTACGGCCATCCTCATCCTCGATCAAGTTTCCGTCGATAACAGGATATCCCGGATCGAATAAAGGCCCATCGGCCAATTCCTTAAATGGTCCGGTCGGCTTATCCGACACAGCTACGCCGATACGGAAATTTTCCTCCTCGTGAGTCGGATTATTCCGCCAATCCGCACTGAAGAACATATAGAACTTCCCGTCACGTTCGTACACTTCCGGTGCCCAGAAATTAGCGATCGCCCAAGAATCGGGCGTATTGCCCCGATAAACTTGCCCTTCCGCTTTCCAATGGATTAAATCATCGGAAGAATAGGCGCAAAAACCGTCTATAGCACCGGCCCCCGTACCATACATATAATAACGTCCGTCCGAGGCCAACAATACGTATGGATCACCAAACTGGACTGACAAAGGGTTACTGTACGTTAATTCCAGTGCTTCCGCAGTAGACTTTTTTCCCGTACACCCCACATTCAAATACATAAGAACTCCCAGACAAAGGGATATTCCTATTTTCATACTACTTTTCATTTTTCTTATTTATTGGATTCAAAATTATACACTCCTTCCGCACAATGTTCCCCATCGATGGCGGCAGATACGATTCCTCCCGCATAACCGGCTCCCTCACCGCAAGGGAAAAGACCTTTTACCGTGACATGTTGATAAGTCTCCCGATCACGGAAGATACGGACCGGAGCAGATGTACGGGTCTCTACACCAATCATGGTTGCCTCGTTAGTCAAGAAGCCTCTAGAGACCTTACCGAAATAACGGAAACCTTCACGAAGGCGACTGGTCACGAATTCCGGCATCCAAAAATGCAACGGAGAGGCCAGCAGACCCGGCGTATACGAGGAAACCGGTAAATCGAATGAGTTCTTCTTCCGCATGAAATCATCCATACGCTGGGCGGGGGCCGTTTGCTTCATGCCTCCATTCAACCAACAGACCTCTTCCAGACGTTCCTGAAAGGCCATCAACGCTAATGGGGAATCCGCACCCACCTTCTCGCCATTCCGAAGATAAAGCTCCTCCTGCCCTACCAGTTCGGAATAATCCTCCGGACGGATCTCTACCACCATCCCTGAGTTAGACCAGCGGGAACCTCGGTTGGAAGGTGACATTCCATTCACTACAACCTGCTTAGGTCCGCTCGCCGCAGGAACCACGAAACCTCCCGGGCACATGCAGAAGGAATAGACGCCTCGATTATTCGCTTGCGTCACAAAGCTATACTCCGCCGCAGGAAGATATTTCCCACGACCTTCCTTCCGATGATACTGAATTTGGTCGATCAATTCCTGAGGGTGTTCCAGACGAACACCGACCGCAATACCCTTCGCCTCGATCAGTATCTGGCGTTCGTATAAATAGTTATAGACATCACGGGCGGAATGGCCAGTCGCCAAGATAACAGGCCCATAAAAATTCTTTCCCGTATTTGTCTCGATGCCAATCACCTCGTTCTTTTTCATGATAAAAGCATCCATACGGGTCTCAAAATACACCTCACCTCCACATCGCTTGATTTGCTCCCGGATATTCTCGATCACACGCGGGAGCTTATCGGTTCCGATATGCGGATGGGCATCCGCCAAGATAGAGGAACTGGCCCCAAATTGGCAGAAGATATTCAATATCTTATCTACCGAGCCTCTTTTCTTGCTACGGGTATACAGCTTTCCATCAGAATAAGCACCGGCACCACCCTCACCGAAACTATAATTTGACTCTCCGTCCACCTTATGCTCACGACTGATCAAGGCGATATCTTTCTTGCGTTCCCTCACGTTCTTACCTCGCTCAACGATGATAGGGCGCAAGCCTAGCTCTATCAAGCGCAAGGCAGCGAACAGACCTCCCGGACCGGCTCCTACGACGATTACAGTTTTCCCTGCCGAGACATCTTTATACTCTATTGATTGATATTCCGGCTCGCTGGGCATCTCGTTCATAAAAACACGCAGTTTCACGTTGACAAATATCGTTCGCTGGCGTGCGTCTATCGAACGTTTCAATACACGTACGGCCCGGATATTTTTCGGTGCCTCACCTGTCTCACGGGCTACTACTTGCCTTAACGATTGCTCATTAACAGCTTCTTCCGGCAATATCCGGAGTTGTAATTCTTTTATCATTGTTTATTATATATTAACCGAATAGTTGCCGAAAGGCTTCCTCCACTTTCTTTACCTGTACGATTTGGATCTTGCTCTTCGCCGTATCGAAACCTTTTAGATTATTATGCGGAATGATAATCCGGGAGAAACCCAGCTTCTCCGCCTCCAAAATACGTTGCTCAATACGGTTGACCGGACGGATCTCTCCGGACAAGCCTACCTCTCCGGCCATACAAATACCCGGCTCGATGCTGATATCCAAGCTAGAGGAAAGGATGGAACTGATTACCGCCAAATCGATAGCCGGATCATTCACTTTCAAACCTCCGGCGATATTCAGGAAAACATCTTTCTGGATCAACTTGAAACCCGCCCTTTTCTCCAATACCGCCAATAACATATTCATTCGGCGTAAATCGAATCCGGTGGCGCTACGTTGCGGCGTACCGTAAACCGCCGAGCTAACCAAGGCTTGCGTCTCGATCAAGAAAGGACGTACCCCCTCGATAGCGGCGGCGATGGCGACACCGCTCAGTCCCTCATGATTCTGGGTTAATAATAACTCGGATGGATTGCTGACCTCACGAAGCCCGTTCTGGCGCATCTCGTAAATCCCTAGTTCCGCCGTACTGCCGAAACGGTTCTTGATGCTCCGCAAGATACGATACATATAATGCTGATCGCCCTCAAACTGCAACACCGTATCCACGATATGCTCCAATACCTTCGGACCGGCGATACTGCCTTCCTTATTGATATGGCCGATCAATAAGACCGGGACACCGCTTTCCTTGGCGTATTTCAAGATAGCGGCGCTACACTCGCGTACTTGGGAAACACTGCCGGGGGAAGATTCCACGACTTCCGTAAAGATAGTTTGTATGGAATCTATGATCATCAAGTCCGGCTGGATATTGGCAGCTTGCGTAAAAATCTGTTCCAGATGTGTCTCGCATAGGATGAAACAGTTCGGATTATCATGCGACAATCGGTCCGCTCGGAGTTTCAACTGGCGGCTACTCTCCTCACCCGAGACATATAGGGTTTTCAAGCCTGTCAAGCCCAACACAGTTTGCAAGACCAAAGTGGATTTACCGATTCCTGGCTCTCCACCAATCAAGACCAAAGAGCCCCTCACCAAGCCTCCGCCGAGTACCCTGTTTAATTCATCTTTTAAATCAATACGGGGCTCCTCTTCCGTCGTTATATCACGCAATAACACTGGACGAATCTTATTGCCCTCCATATTACCGGGAACCGGCCACTTCATGGCAGGCTCCTTTGTTACGATTTCCTCTACATAGGTGTTCCATTCCCCACAATTCGGGCATTTACCCAGCCATTTCGGGGAATCAGCACCACAATTAGAGCAGACATATACCGTTTTTGTTTTCGCCATTCTATCCTGAATTTGGCGTAAAGATACAAAAAACTACTTTTCCCCTACCACAACGATCTTCTTTCCGATACCGTAACCCTTCTTAATGTCCGGGCTCCCCTTCTCCTTATACAAGAATCCGCGGAACATACCACCACTGTTATAAGGCATGGCGATATTTCCTAGTTTATCCACGGCGATCAAGCCGCCGTTGCCGGCGTTCGTATTCAATTCCGTATGGATGATATAATCCGCCGCTTTCTCTACGCTTTCCTTAAGGTATTTATAGCGGGCACACACATCGAACGCTACCGCATGACGGATAAAATACTCTCCATGCCCCGTACAGGAGACAGCGCAACTGTTATTATCCGCATACGTTCCCGCCCCGACCACGGGCGAATCACCGATACGCCCCCAACGTTTCTTGAACATACCGCCGGTACTGGTCCCGGCCGTTAAGTTTCCTTGTTTATCCAGAACGACACAGCCTACCGTACCGTTCTTCTTACTTTCTTGCTTTAACTTCTCGATCCACTCCATCGTCTTGGGCGTAGCGAAATACATATTGTCTTCTACCATTTCCAAGCCTTGTTCCTTGGCGAACTCCTCAGCACCGGCTCCGCTCAGCATGACATGCGGAGATTTTGTCTTTACGGCATAGGCGGCATTGATCGGATGCTTCACGTGTTTTAGGCCAGCTACAGCGCCTGCGCTTAAATCCTTGCCTTCCATGATGGAAGCGTCCAACTCGAAAGTCCCCTCCGCCGTACAGGTAGCACCAATTCCGGCGTTAAACAACGGATTTCCCTCGAAGTAATTAATGACGGCCATAACCGCCTCCGGTCCCTCGCCTCCCGCCGACAAAACTTTATCTCCAATCATTAAAGCGGAGTCCAATGCGGCGTAATATTGAGCCGACTTAACCGGATCTTCCTCCAATCCGGCCATCGCCCCCGCACCACCATGTACCACGATTACATACTCCCGATCTTGCGCAAAAGCAATGGATGACACCATCAAAGCCGTCAAGGCTATCATTTGTTTTAACATGCTATTATATTTAGTCATTTATACAATGTTCAAAAATAGAACAAATATCTGAATTATCTTAGAGGCATAGGCTTATTTCCCGATTTTTATCCGTACATTTACCTCGAACGGTAATCTCTTAAATAATAACATTATGGAAGAATACATCGATTCTATCATAAGAGTGGGAAAGATATTGATCGGAAGCATAATGGTCGTGTTCGTACTCTGGTACATCGCAAAGGATATTGTCAAGGCTTATGGGAAAGATTTGCATGAGCCGGATTAAAAAAGTGCCGTGGCGATATGACCACGGCACTTCTCTTCATTATATCATAGAGAGCTGTTTCATTCGTTCGTATACCATACCGGTCCCGGCTGGCTGCCCATGACGAACTCCAATGTCGCCCCGCTCATGATTTGCTCGTGGGTGATATAACTCTTATCATAAGGTTGTCCGTTCAGCTTCACGGATTGGATATAAATATTCTCCGCAGAGACCTCGGGAGCCAAAACCGTAAAGGTCTTGCCATTACCTACATGCATCTTCACTTCCGGGAACAACGGGAAGCCGATCTCATATTGGCCACTGATCGGATCAACCGGGTAGAATCCCATGGAGCTAAACACAAACCATGCGGACATCTGCCCACAGTCCTCATTACCACAAATACCGTCCGGGGCATTCAGATACAAGTCATGTAATACCTGAGCCACGTATTTCTGGGTCTTCCAAGGCTGGCCGACCTTATTATATAAGTAGATCACATGATGGCTCGGCTCATTTCCATGCGCATATTGACCAATCATGCCTGTACTAAAGATAGGCAATTCCTCATCCGATTTGGGGACATAGGTAAACATACTATCCAATTTCTCAGCGAAACGTTCCTTACTTCCTACCAATCCGATCAAACCGTCCAGATCTTGCGGCACGGACCAGAAATATTGCCAACCATTGCTCTCGCAAATATCTTCCGTATAATCATCGGGGCTGAAATTAGCGGCAAAGTTTCCTTTCTCATCACGAGGCTGCATAAAGGAAGTAGCCGGATTGTACACATTATGATAATTCTGTGAACGTTTAAAGAATTCGTCGGCGATCTCTTTCTTACCCATCTTCTCGGCCATCTTAGCGATGCAATAATCATCGTAGGCATACTCCAAGGTCTTCGATAAAGACCAGTTCTCCCATTTTTTCGGATCGCTATAAGCCGGTACGTAGCCCAACTTCTTATAATCGCCGATACCCCGATAGTCATCCCGGTTGGCTGTCGCTATACAAGCCTCCAGCGCTTTCTCGGCATTGAAATCACCGATACCTTTCAGATAAGCGTCTACGATAACGGGCACCGCATGATAACCGATCATCATATTCGTTTCCCAGCCATAAAGGTTCCATAAAGGCAAAGCCCCGTTCTGCTCATAGAACTTCAAGAAACCCTTGATCATATCATTCGCCCGTTCCGGCTCCGTATACGTAAACAACGGATGGGAGGCACGGTAGGTATCCCATAAAGAGAAAGTAGAGTAATTCGTCCATCCGTCCGCTTTATGGATTTGCTGATCTGGGCCGTAATAAGAACCATCCACGTCGCTATAGATCGTCGGGGCGATCATGGAATGATACAAGGCCGTATAGAATTTCACCATATCGTCCGTATTCCGGCTCTTCACCTCAATCTTGGAAAGCTGTCGGTTCCAATTCGCGCTAGCCTGCGCTTGATAGTAATCGAAATCATCCTTCGGGACTTCCGCACGCAAATTCTTTCCCGCTCCCTCCATGCTGACACCAGAGATTCCGGTCGTGACAAGGATTTCCTCATCCTTCTTCGTATTGAAATCGAAACGGGCCACATAGGCCGTACCGATCCAACCTTTTTCCTTGGTCACGATAGAAGTCGTATCCATATGACAAGCCACGAAAGGCTTAGAAAAACGGGTCTCGAAATAAACATGCTGCAAGGGAGACCAGCCTTGGGATAGGCGGTATCCACGGATCGTCGTAGAGTCTACCACCTCGATCTTGGAATCCAAGGTAAAGTCCCAATTCATCGCCTTCTTCAAGTTCAAGAATACCGAAGCCTCGGCCTCCGGGAAGGTATACCGCTGGATACCGCAACGCTCGGTAGCCGTAAGTTCCACGTTAATGTTATAATCCTTCAGCAATACCCGGTAATATCCTGCGGAAGCCACCTCGTCATTATGCGAGAACGTGGAATAGATTCCTAACGGCGCCGGGGCCTCTTTATAAGGACGGGTCACGGGCATAAAAGAGATATCGTATAAATCGCCGGCTCCCGTACCGGAAAGATGCGTATGGCTAAAGCCGGCGATTGTCGTATCCGGGTAAAAATACCCCGAGATGCGATCCCAACCCGGCAAGCCGTTGTCCGGACTCAATTGTACCATACCAAAAGGGACTTGGGCTCCCGGGTAAGTATTGCCAGTAAAATCCGTACCGATCATGGGATTCACATACTGTGAATAATCCACCTCCTGTTTCTTTTCAGGCGTGCAGGCCACGAGTGCCAGCAAAGAGACCGCCAATATAGACATGTGCTTCATGTTATGCAATTCGTTTTGAGTTTGAGCAAACATACATAAATTATTTCGAAAGAGAAACTGTTTATGACAAAAAAGACGTAGCCCTTAAACAGAGTTACGTCTTTTTTCTATTACGTTTATAACTTTCGGGATTTATTCCTCATTTTTACCTCCCTCATTCTCCTCGTCTTCTTCCTTTGGGGCTTTCTTCACGAAGAACGCACTCAACTCATACAAACCGTAGAGCGGTAAGAATACGATACTTAACGTAAACGGATCACTACTTGGAGTGATGAACGCTGCACCAACTAACAGACCGACAACAGCATGCCGTCTGTATTTATGGAAGAACGAGCGGTTTAGCAACCCTATCTGAGATAATAGCCAAGATACCAATGGCATCTCAAATACGATTCCCATCACGAATATCAGCATTAAGAAGTTATCCATATAAGAATCAAGGGATACCTGTTCCGTAATGGCAGCACTCAACTCGTAAGTCGCCAAGAAACGTAGTGTCATCGGGAACACCAAGAAATAGCCAACCGAGCATCCGATAAAGAACATAATGGTTCCGAACAGGAATACCCAACGTACATTTTTCTTCTCATTCTCATAGAGAGCCGGACTTACGAACTTCCAGATCTCCCACATCAAATAGGGGAAGGTCAATAATAACGCCAACCAAAAAGAACTTGTCATATGGGTGAAGAACTGGGAAGCCAGTTTGATATTGACAATATTCACATGGAACGTATCATTACAAAAGTCCGGGAGAAAAGAAAAATGAGAACTAATCTTACACATTTCCCGATAGACGATGAAATCGGAGCTACACGGAGCCATCACGACATTATCGAACAGCCACGGCATTACCGAGAACCCGGCTATAGCAAAAACAAAGAGCGCTAAAATAGAGCGAAATAAAGTCCAACGAAGTTCTTCTAGGTGATCCCAGAATGACATTTCTTCTTGTTGCATCTTCCTCTACTTCTTTTCCGTATCGTCTAATTTGATATCGTCTTCCAATCCTTTTACACCGTCCTTGAAATTCTTCACACCCTTACCGATACCTTTCATCAGCTCAGGAATTTTCTTACCACCGAAAAGCAACAACACAACAATGGCGATGATCACGATCTCGCCTGTACCTAAATTTCCTAAAAATAGTAATTCATTCATGATATTATAATATTAGTCATTAATATTCTCGTTTCTATGGGGGCAAAGATACAATTTGTAATGAATAGTAGCCTCATTATTCCAAATTTATTACCTTTGCACCGTCTTAAAAAACTGAAATTAGAAAAAAATTAGAAAGATGAAAGCGTACGTATTTCCCGGTCAGGGGGCACAGTTCGTAGGTATGGGCAAAGACCTCTACGATAATAATCCTCTTGCTAAAGAGATGTTTGAGAAGGCTAATGAGATCCTTGGTTTCCGTATCACGGATTTAATGTTTGCCGGAACAGACGAGGATCTGAGACAAACCAAGGTTACTCAACCTGCGATCTTCTTACACTCTGTCATTCTTGCGAAAACATTAGGTGATCAATTCCAACCGGACATGACCGCCGGTCACTCATTAGGAGAATTCTCTGCCTTGGTCGCTGCCGGAGCCTTGTCTTTCGAGGATGGCTTGGTATTAGTTTCCAAACGTGCCATGGCTATGCAAAAGGCTTGCGAGGCGACTCCCTCAACAATGGCCGCAGTATTAGCCTTGCCGGATGCGACGGTTGAGGAAATCTGCGCAAGCATCAAGGACGAGGTAGTGGTTTGCGCTAACTATAATTGCCCGGGCCAATTGGTAATCTCCGGTTCTATCCCCGGTATCGATCAGGCTTGCGAGAAGTTATTGGCCGCAGGTGCTAAGCGTGCTTTGAAGTTAAAAGTAGGTGGAGCGTTCCACTCACCATTGATGGAACCGGCTCGTACGGAGTTGGCTGCCGCTATCGAGGCAACGACTATCCACAAACCGACTTGTCCGGTTTACCAGAATGTAAGCACGAAGGCTGAGACTTGCCCGGAGACAATCAAGGCCAACATGATCGCACAGTTGACCGCACCGGTACGTTGGACTCAAAGCGTACAGAACATGATCGCCGATGGCGCCACTCATTTCATCGAGCTAGGTCCGGGTGCCGTTCTTCAGGGATTGGTCAAAAAGATCAATAAGGAAATGACTACAGAAGGTATGCAATAATTTACCCTTCCATATAATATTTAGGTATAAAAGTCCGAAAAGGATGGAGGAGTATTTCCCTTGTCCTTTCCGGACTTTTTTATAGACAATAATGATTCCCACGGCGTAATCATTACTCAAGTAAATCGTACTATAATCATTATCCTCTCCCACAAGATTCGGGTTCTCATTGATCTCCTGAAAGTCATTACAGGAGGCTGGTCGGTGCGGCTCCATTCTCGAATCCGGTAGCGTTGGTATTCGTGGCAGCAACAGACTCGGGATCGATACCCGGCAAGTTATAATGGATCATCCAAAGATTGTTACCCCGGGTATACAGGTTGGAGGCTGTCTCCGAATAGATGCTACCACCGGTACGGAAGTCAATCAAGAAGCTCAAGTTAAAGCCTTTGTAAGAGAAATTATGCTCCTGCCCATCATAAGCTCCTTTCGACCGCAGTCGGCAGGGGTTTACGATGGGCATTGTTAGATGCTTATAATAACGGTCGGCACAAAGTGGTATTAGTTAAACAACTACACACTTCATCTCTTCACTATCAATTACAATATAACGTAACTAAAAGACGAGAAATCTACAGGAGAAGTTAAAACCTCATTCAAAACTAATACACAGAAATAACCCAAGGTGGAAGCATTATCCCTCACCTTGGGCTTTCATATAAATCAATGTTTAGCCCACCATAGCGGAGTAGAAATTAAATCAGCTCCACCCAATAGCTCAACAGCTTTCATATAACTATCCTTACTATTGATTTCCATATTCGCTGGATAGCGTAGACGTTCTTGATAGAATTCCCACTTACATTCTCTACAGTTAGCACGAGTAAGAGGCAACTCATTACTAGAAACATTATAATCTATTTCAACTGCCTGATTTTCAAAGAAAGGCAAACCTAAACGACGATGATCAGACCATGCCTCTAAAGGTAACCAAGGAACTTGTGCCAAGTATTTCTGTGAAATTATCTTTGTTAGCTTATCATTATTGACCGTACCATTCTTATAAATAGAGTTCTTAGGATAAGTATAAGTAACAGTCTTTTTCTCACCAGTATAACCATCTACATATTCAGCCATATAAGACTTTGCTTCCGCTGTATGATCAAAAGCGACAGAAGTACCAACACGATTATATTCCGTAGAATTTAAATAATCATTTAAAAACTCAGATACACCATGATACTCAAAACTGGCTGCTATACCTGCCTCATAATGAGATTTAGCACTACCTTGTACATTCCAACCATACAAAGCGGCTTCTGCCAATAAGAACTCGGTTTCCCACGGGCCAAACCAAACACGCTTGTTTGTACTTTCCCGATATATTTTGGATAAAGAAGGATAAGTTTTACTCGCACCTGTCAATTCACTGGTTAACGCAGAGTATTTATCCCATTTTCCTGCAACCCAAGTATTCCAAGTATATTTCACGTTCAATTCCAAATATGCTTTGCCGTTTTCTTCTACATTTCCAGTAGCAGGATCCGCCAAACGAGCCTTATCCGCCAAACCAATATTAGAGAAATAAACAGTACCATCATCATACCCTGGAATATGGAACAACTTAGTAGCACGAGGATCAATCTTTGAAGGAAGAGCATCAAAGAAATAACCTGCGGCCGGATCATTCGTAGAAACAGGCAAGTGCTTTTCCAAACGAAGGCCAAGATAAGTCCGAGCGTCTTTCAATGAGACCTCCGCCTTTATCGCCTCAGGAACTTGAAAGTCAATACCTCCCAAACCAATCATCATATTATTAATAGTAACCGAAATGGGTTGGGCATTCCAAGGACGAGACATCACACCATCAAGATCCGTCCAACCGCCTTTCTCTTGCACCTGAGCAATTTCATCTTGCGTAGTAATAAAATTATTTGTCGAAGCGGCATCTTCGAAAGCAGCCTTTGCTTTAGCCTGATCCACAGCAGATAAACGCATAGCGTAGCGTAAACGTAATGAATTCGCAAACTTTATCCATTTAGAAACATCACCATCATAAAAAGCATCCGTTTTCTCTGATGCAATAGTACTCATATCCACATTTACATCTATCTTGCCAGCGGCATCTTTCAATTCAGAGATAATAAAATCATAAATATCTCCTACACTCTTATATTCCACGATACCATCAAAAGCATTTTCCGGAGGTACAGGACCAAAGTTATCAGCTAACTCCGATATAACATAAGCCCGCCAAATACGTGACATTTGCAACAGATTATTCTCATAAGGATACTCTGGATTGGCTGCACGTTCCGTACCAATTTTCACGGCCATATTAACATTGTTCAGCCATCCCACTCCATAATCAACACCAAAGTAGTCCGTATTATAATCATTATAATTCGCACCTGTAGCTAAACCACTACGACGTTCAAAGCGAGCAGCACTTTTCCATTGATACACAAATATACGTTCTGCTATATGCGGGTTCTGCTGCGCCCCCATAACTGATTTATTTAGTAGATAAGATACTTTGATCGCACTTTCATCTACGGCATTCGGGTCTTTATTTATTTCTTCAAAGTCGTTACACGCAGTAAATAAAACGGCTAATGAAGCTACTCCTATTATTGTTCTTTTTAATGTTTTCATACTTAAAATCATCTTTCTTGTTAGAAACCAACTGTTACATTAAATGTGAAAGAGCGAGAAGTCGGAGCTGATCCATTCTCAAAACCTGTAGCATTGGTATTTGTTGCCGAAATAGATTCCGGATCAATACCTTCCAAATGATTTACAATCATCCAGACGTTATTCGCAACGAATGATACACGTACTTTCTGCAATGGAGTTTTCTCTAACCATTTTTTCTCGAGATCATAACCAACGGTAATATTACGCAGACGAATATTAGTCGCATCATACAAGAATGCCTCACCTACACCGATATTGCCACCTGCGGCACGCCCCCAATACAACTCAGGTGTAACCGCATTCGTATTTGTCGTATAGCCTCCGTTTCCATCAGAAACAACAGAATTCGGAACTACAAATTCCGAGCGAGTACCATTTATGACAGTACCTGCGGCATTACCTGCTTTATATAAATTGGCCGTAGTCGCTGAATAAATATTACCACCAATACGAGCATCAATCAAAAAACTCAAAGAAATATTTTTATAAGAGAACGAGTTAGTCCATCCTAACATACAATCAGGCTGCTGATTACCTAGATAATGATCGTCTGAAGTAACCAAAGGTAAACCTTGTGCATCTACAATAATCTTACCGGCATGCTCCCCGCTTTCAACACGTTGGAATTTCTTACCATAAATATCACCATAGTAACTACCCGTACGAGCCACGATCTTCAAATCATCGAAAGTTTTGATACCATATTCATTTACCCCATCATACAAATCTATGATTTTATTCTTATTGAAGGAAGCATTTAATGTCGTTTCCCAATTAAAACCTTTAGGATTCTGTAAAATAGTACCATAAAGCATTAACTCCACACCTGAATTTTGAATATTGCCTGCATTGATCTTACGTTTGGAATAACCAGAGAATGGGTCCATCGCTAAGTCAAGTAATTGACGAGTAGCATTTGATTTATACCAAGCCGCATCAATACCCAAACGATTGTTAAAAAATTTCAAATCAATACCGGCTTCCCAAGACTTAATCAACTCTGAACGAACCGTAGAGTCATATAAAGTCGTTCCCAAAGCGGCGGTTGGGTTACCATTCGGATCTTTATCAACCTTGAACACCGTATATAATTGATAGGGATCAAGGTCATTACCTACTTCCGCATAAGAGGCACGAATCTTAGCAAAACTCATCCATTCCGGCATTGTACCGCCAACCTTTTCCACCATATCTGAAATAACGCCGGACAAACTAACCGAAGGATAAAAATAGGATTGATTCTCCTTACTCATTGTGGAAGACCAGTCATTACGAGCCGTAATATCCAAAAACAACCAACCATCCCAGTTCATTTGCAATGATCCATAAATGGAATTCATCTTACGCTGCACATCTTCAGATGTATGCGTCATATTATTTTTGTCAGCGGCATTAGACATTGAGAACAGATTCGGGATTAACAAATCACCCGTACCAGCTTCTAATTTTTTACGGCGTTGCATCATCAAGTTACCACCCACGGTCACAAAACCACCAAACTTGCTAAAAAGGTTATCTTTCTTAAAGGTACTTAAGAAACTATAGTTATTTTCATAAAAAGTCTCCGACTTCTCTGAATAACGTCCTTTGGGATTTACGTTACCTCCAGAATATACCTTATTGGTAGTCGTAGTCGTATAATAGTCCGTACCCCCTTTTAACTCAAGGTTCCACCAATCCGTAATCTTATATGAAAGAGAAATTGTACCCAACAAACGATTACGAGAGTCTTGATTCGTTCTATAATCTTTAATCCAATACGGATTTTCTTGGGGAGTGCTCTCGGTATCCCACCAAATCATATTTCCATTTTCGTCCAAACAATTCTCCAAGTCCCTAATATCAAGCGAACGTGGCAAATTATAGATCGTACTAAAGGCATTCGATTGGTTAATACCTTGGATTGGACGATTCTTTGCGTTATTATTTAAATAGTTAGCTTTTGCGTCTAACTTCCATCTTTTATCCGGGCCGAATTCGCTTGTTCCACGCAAAGTAAGAGAAGTTTTATTTAATGATGCACCCGGAACGATGCCCTTATCATCAGAACGATTAATTGAGGCAAATACCGCCGTTCCATCATAGCTCTGCTGAAAAGATACACCTTCATTGAATGAAGTTCCCTTCTGAAAATAAGCATCTATATTATCATAAGTATACATCTGGACTTTCTGCCCATCCCAGCGATCAATCGTTACGGAACCATCGGCTATAGGCCCCCAACTTGAACGATCTTTCACATTATATATACCATTTGTACCTTGACCATATATATTTTGTAATTCCGGTTTCAAGAACATGCTCTCCACAGTAACTCCAGCATTTACAGTGATACCTAATCCACTTTGTTTTTTACCCGATTTCGTTGTAATCAAAATTACGCCATTACCAGCACGAGAACCATATAACGCAGCGGCAGAAGCTCCTTTCAACACGTTCATGGATTCGATATCTTCCGGGTTGATATCCGATAAACCATTACCCATATCCACACCACTATTTCCCCAAGCGTCATCAACTCCTCCCGTAAAGTTATCCATAGGAATACCATCAACAACAATCAACGGTTGATTAGATCCAGTTAATGAGTTATTACCACGTAATACGATTTTTGAAGAACCACCAGGACCACTACTAGAACGTACAACCTGCAAACCCGATACTTTACCAGATAATGCATTCGCAATATTACTTTCTCGTGCGTTTACAAGTTCGTCTCCTTTCAATTCTTGCGTAGCATATCCTAACGCTTTCTTTTCACGCTTGATACCTAAGGCTGTTACCACTACCTCATCCAATTTCTGGGTATCCTCGGCTAGTTTGATAACGCCAAGAGACTGACCGGAGTACGTTACCTCTATCGTGGAGTAACCGATAAACGAGACCTGGATCACATCCCCATTTTTTACTCCTTCCAATGTAAAATTACCGTTCATGTCGGTAATAGTTCCATTGGTCGTGCCTTTCACTACTACGGACGCTCCGGCCACTGGACCGAAATCATCTTCTACTGTACCTATGACTTTCCCCGCCTGCTGAGAAATTGAGGTACCTTGCTCTACTGGTACGATATTTGCGTATACACCTCCAGAAAGGAACAACGCACCCATACACAGAATTAAGCTAATAGGTTTGAAGTTTTTCAACATAACTGATGGTTTTTTATTAATAAATACTTAGACAATGTCTTGGCGAAACATTTGTCCTTTTTGTTTATTAGCTTTTACATTTATAATATGTACTGACGTTCATTTTGTACTAGTCCGTAATCATATTTATCTCAACGTATAAGTAGAATTTTGAAAAAGTACAGAAAGAACTCCTAGGTTTATATCCCATCTGCCAGCAACATTGGATAGTTCAGAAAGAACTCCTGTATGCGATCTTTATAAATTTAGTCACATTAACGACAAATAAAGAGACAACATGCGTGTCGACAAGTCCTTTATTGTTAAATATTAGGTATTTCCTTAGTTTTATATTCTAAAACATATAGTAGTCAATCATTTTTTTTCAAAAAAATAACATTCGTAACAAATATTTCAATACCTTTGCCACGGTGAATAGAAAAAGAGCAGGAGTTCTTTCTGTACTATGGTAAAAACACGATTAAAAACTGATATACATTAGCAACTGAACTCTTGAAACTTTTAAACGCTGAACAACAGACTCTGTTTCGCCAAGACATTGTCTATATTTATTACTATAAAACCATCTGTTATGTTGAAAAACTTTAAACCAGTTAGTCTGATTCTCGTAGCAGGAGCTATGGCATTGCCGACAAGTGCATACGCCAACCTGATACCGGAGAAGCTAGACGTAAGCATTTCCCAACAAAGCGGAAAAGTAGCGGGAACTGTAGAGGATGATTTCGGCCCTGTAGCCGGAGCGTCTGTAGTAATCAAAGGTACGACCAATGGAACAATTACCGACATGAACGGTAATTTCTCATTGGATGGAGTCAAAGACGGAGACGTGATCCAAATATCCTTCATCGGATATTCTACTCAAGAGATTGTCTACAAAGGACAAGCACTCAGTATCAAACTTGCGGAAGACACACAAAAACTGGATGAGGTAGTTGTTACCGCATTAGGTATGAAACGCTCGGAGAAATCCTTGGGTTACGCAATGAAAGAGATGAAAGGCGATGAATTGAACACCAACCTGATCAATCCGGTAGCAGCCCTGCAAGGTAAGGTGGCCGGTGTGGAGATTTCAGGCTCGGATGGTGGAATGTTCGGTTCTTCCAAGGTACAGATCCGTGGAGCTTCTACCTTGGGAAAAAACAACCAGCCAATCTATGTAATTGACGGAGTTATCTTAGACAACTCCATCAAGGAAGGTAACCCGGACTGGGACTCCAACCCAAATGACTACGGTAATGAATTAAAAAACTTGAACCCTGACGACTTCGAATCAGTATCCGTATTGAAAGGTGCTGCCGCTACAGCCTTGTATGGTTCTCGAGGTTTGAACGGTGCCATCGTGATCACGACCAAAAGCGGTAAAAGCGGACAAGGATTGGGTATCAACGTTTCTCAATCATTTGGTATGGATGCAATTACACAAACACCAAGCTTTCAAAACGAATTCGGAAACGGTATCATCGCAGGTAACGTAAGCTATGGCGATAAAGATGCGAATGGCAACTATTACATCTATGACAACTTTGGCCAGTACCCGACCAACGCAGAGGGTCAATTTTCATTGATGAATGACCAAGGAATGTCTTGGGGACCCGCTTTTGACGGACGCGACGTACAATACTACGACGGTTCGACACGAGCCTATTCACCAGTAAAGAACAACTTCCGAAAAGCGTACCAAAAAGGTTTCAGCTCAAATACCAATGTTGCGATCAGCGGTGGAAACGAGAAAACGACATTCTATACCTCCTTGTCATATAAGCACGTGGATGGTACGACTCCTAACAACAGTTTCGACCGTCTCTCTTTCTTGGGCAAAGCTACGCATATGATCCATCCCAAAGTGAAATTGGAGGCTAGCATGGCATTCGCCAACTCTACCCCGAAGAATTCTCCAATCAACTTAGGTGAGAACTTCGCCAACGGCGTATGGGGACGTTCATACGATCCGTCAACCGCAAAGGACAAATACAAAGGCTCGCATGGCGGTCTTGCCAATTCCAAGTATGGTGATGAATGGGGTAATATGCCAGGAAAAGATACTTGGTGGAATGTTTACGAGAACGAATTCCGGCAGAAAGAAACATCCGTTCGCCCGAACGTAAAATTAAACATCGACCTATTGGATTGGTTGAAGTTTAATGTAGAGGGTAGCTATAATTATTACTACACACGTTACGAAGAGAAAAAACCGGGTTCCGGCTATGCTAACGAAGGCGGATATTACGGACTTAGCCAAACCACCAAGGAACAAAGTAACTTGAATGCCAACTTCATGTTCAACAAGACATTTGGCGATTTCACAGTGAATGGTTTCATACGCGGTGAATATTATGAGAACTTCCAGCAAGCCCAGTCAATGAATACGAACGGAGGATTGATCGCTCCTAACCAATATTTCATCGAAAACTCAAAGCAGACACCGGCCTATAAAGCGAAGATACAAGATCGTAAAAAGATGTTATCGGTAGCATTCCAAGCTGGCGTCAGTTGGAAAGACCAGTTCTTCTTGGACGTTACCGGACGTAACGACTGGTCTTCCGCATTGGTTTACGCCGATGGGCATGGAACGTACTCTTACTTCTATCCGTCAGTAAACGGATCGTGGTTGATCACAAGTACGTATCGCGACCAGTTACCGGAGTGGATCTCTTTCGCCAAAGTTCGCGGATCATGGGCTCAAGTAGGTAATGACACAAGCCCTTATATCATCAACTCGGCTTACAATATTAATACGTCTACATTGGGCGGGACGAACTATTATGGAATGTCATTGCCCGAAACCATGTATGACCAGAACTTAAAGCCTGAGCGTAAGAACGCATGGGAAATTGGTTTGGACTGGCGTTTCCTAAACAACCGGATCGGTTTGGATGCTACTTATTATAAAGAGAACACGAAGAACCAGATCATGGAAATCTCGGTGCCTTCCGTATCAGGTATCAAGAAGCAAATGGTCAATGCGGGTAACATCCAAAACAAAGGAGTGGAGTTGGCATTGAACACTATCCCGTTCCAAAACAAAGATTGGGAATGGACTTTGGACTTCACGTGGACAAAGAACATGAACAAAATCGTAGAATTACATGAGAATGTAGCGGACTATATCGTATTGGCCGGTGATATCGCATACGGAAACTACCGTGTCGGTTCTGTCGCCAAGGTAGGTTCTGCATATGGAACCTTGATGACTGATAGTTATTATAAATTCGATGAATCATCCGGCTTGCCTATGTTGGTATGGACAGATGGAACGCGTCGCTCTCATTATTTGCGTAATGAAGCAGAGATCGTAGAGATCGGTTCCATGATTCCGGATTTCTTAGGATCCGTATCAACTGGACTGAAATATAAGAACTGGAGCTTGAGCATCGCATTGGATATGCGCTTCGGCGGTAAGGTCGCATCCTATAACTCCCGTTATGGAACAGCTTATGGCTACATGGAAGAATCCTTGAAAGGTACACCAGGACATGGAGGCATTAGCTGGACATCCAAATATGACGGCAAGACTTACAACGATGGTATTATCCCAGAAGGTATCATTCCTTCAGGTACCCAAATCACGCAACCTGACGGTTCGATCTATACCGTGGGTTCCGGTGGCGTGTCTACAGCCGGACAATCTTATCAAGAATTGATCAACCAAGGTGTGATCGAGCCTACCCACGCTTCGGCTTGGACGTATCGGAACAACGCTTGGACTATGGCTGGACGTAATTATGGTGTAGTAAACGACTCTTGGGTGAAAGACTTGAACTATATCGCATTACGCGATATCTCGTTAAGTTATCGATTGCCAAATACCGCTTGCGAAAAGTTCAAGGCTAAGCATTGCGTGTTGACGTTGAACGGACACAACTTGGGTTATTTATTGAACTCGCTGCCTAACAACATCAACCCGGAATCCGTATCTGGTACAGCAGCGGCAGAGTTCCGTATCCGTTCGTTGACGGGTGTAACCTCTAGCTTTACATTCACGGTAAACGTAGGTTTCTAAATTCATTCATTAACGCATAAAATAAAGAATAGAGATATGAAAAAATATCATTATATAACATCCTTGCTACTGGCAGGTTCTTCTTTGTTGATGACCGGTTGCCAGGATGATTTCGCAGAATTAAACCAAGACCCCTCGACGGTGACGAAAGGCGATATCAGCTACTTGTTCGCCCAAGGTGTTTTGGACTTTGAGCCATCCGATTATACGTATTGGTTCTATAACGCAGACCAAATGTACCAATGGACACAGCTGTTAGTCAGCACAGGCGGCGTGACATCTACCGTGTTCGACGGGGGTACGAATCCCGGATTCAAATCGATCGACGTATTGAAATATGCAAACGAGATCAAATATCTTCGTTCGCAGATGCCGGAAGAAGAGAGCAGTTTGTATGAGGCATACGAGGCAGCCATCAATGTATTGTGCGCTTATATGGGAATCTTCGATTCTGATTTCATCGGAAACATACCTCATACAGAGGCCGCTCAAGCGTTACACGGGGGTACATTGACACCTAAATACGACAGTGTCGAAAGCTTGTATAATTTATGGTTGAGTAATTTGGACGCAGCGATTGTCACCTTCACGACTGCCCAGAACCAAGTCTTCAACACGCAACAGGATGCTATTTATAACGGTCAAAAAGACAAATGGGCGAAATTGGCGAACTCATTGAAATTAAAAATCGCCGCCCGTTTGATCTCGCAAGACCGTGCGAAAGCGATCCAAATCGCAGAGCAAGTAGCAAAGGCTTCTTGTGGAGTATTGGATGGCGAGGCTGATGATTTCTTGTTCAACAAGGCCAGTTACAATTCATCCAACCAAGATAAGACCTATCACTGGAGCAACGGTATTCTGCAAAGTGTGGGAGGATCAAAGACATTGATCGACTTGATGGTAAGTAATCGCGACCCACGTGTCCGGTTCGTCTTTCAAAAGAATGATTGGAACTCCAAAGTTGTACAGTTGTTCTTCGACGCAGGCAAGCAGTCCCAAGTACCCCACTATATTATGGAAAATATCGATTATACGGTGGACGCTGACGGCAAATACAAATTCAACTCATGGAAAGGTGCCGGCGAACCGTGGGTACGCTACTACGGATTCCCGTTGGATTATAATGCAGGACAACAAGCCGGTAAGTTTGGCGATTGGTTCAACTATTCAATCAATTGTAAATACAACGATGATTATACCTATAGACCGTTCTCTCGCTTCCAGCAAGAGCAGGTGTATGGCCGAATTGATTTCACCTATCCGGTTGCAGCAGGAGATCCTGTCATCCAAGACATTGAGGATGTTCCTTGGTATGGTATGTATATGACAACCGCCGAAGTGAACCTGTATCTTGCTGAGTTCAAATTATTAGGCGCAAATCTGCCTGGATCGGCTCAAGACTATTTCAATAAAGCGATCCGAGCTTCTGTTGAGGAATATGACCGTCTGGCTCGTTTGAATAAAATCCCGTATTATGGTACGACTTACAATTATGATCCACATGAAAAACCTATTGATTTGGTTGCGGGCGAGATCGACGAAATGATGTCTCATAAAGACTATCAGTTGACCGGAGACAAGGCCTCTGATTTGGAAAAGGTATATATCCAACAGATCCTACACTTCTTAATGTCGCCGATCGACGCTTACTCTACCGCTCGTCGTTCAGGCGTGCCCAAAATAGGATCTTCTATTTTCCCACGCATGGATTACAGCGCACATGGTTTCCCTGTAACTAAAATCCCGCGTCGCGTAGCATTAAACGCACCGTCACCAACGGACTTAATGTATGATGTATTGAATCAGGCTTACAAAGAGCAAGGCTTCAGTATTGGTTCCGGCAGCATCTTGAACAGCGAACGTATCTGGCAAGATATCAACGCTCCGCAATGGGGTTCCGGTCCGGTCTTTTAACCTTCGTGCTCTTTATATGAGAATGAAATCCTAATCTCTTCTCTAAATATAACCCCAAGAACTTTACCCAAGTTTACAAACAAAAATGTATTCTTGGGTAAGTTTGTAATATTTAATTAGGTGTATACGGATAATCATTCAGATTATTTATATATTTACTATCATTTATTTATCAACGAAATTGGGTCATTATGAAAAAAAGCATTATTCTTATTTTCTCTTTAGCATTTATTTTTTCAAACTGCTCACATGAGGAAATAAAGCCGTCGCCACAAAGCTGTGAGGTTATATATCCAGATTCCACACCTCCAATAATAATACCTGATCCAGAATTAGGGGAAGGTAGTTGTGAAACTGATCGTGACTGGAAATTCAGAGATTTAATCGAAGACTTCCAAATGCATTTCACTAATCCGATCACTATAGACCAAGCAGGCAATCCTAACTGGAAAATTGGCACCCCAGACGATGTCCTCTTGAGATATAGAAATACATACTATATGATATTACAAAATTATGATTACTGTAAAGCCCATTATGGAAAGTAAACAATAGTAAAGACATATCCAAAGAAGATATACTTCAAGTGACATCGAAGTATATCTTCTCCGGCAAAGTAAGTACTACTCTTTATAGATTAGTAATACTGGTCGCAAAGAACGTGACAGTTCTAAATGAAATCCTTAACGGCAAACGATTTTATAACGCCCGAATACACATTGAGGATTAAAACGAAGCAGCGGAAATATCCGGTGCATATAACATGTTAAACACATTAAAAGTGATCCCATTTTATATGAGTATCGGTGTTGCTGAATGCCATTATAGGCATGGGCTGTAAGCACTATCAGTGTAGACGCTAAGCACTAGTGCTCATGGCTTGTGCCTATGCTGGTGAAATATATAGCGCACATGGTTTCCCTGTAACTAAAATCCCGCATCGCATAGCATTAAACGTACCGTCACCAACGGACTTAATGTATGATGTATTCCAAGTCTATCACTTCAAGTCAAAAGAGAAGCATAAAAACGACAGCCTCGCCAAGATTTACTTAGCGAAGCTGTTTTATTAGGTCCGGTTTCCAATATTCTCCTAGAACTCCTTCTCATTCGCCATATTCCACATATTAAGGAACGAGGCCTTCGTGATATTCACCACCTTGTCCCAATTAATCCGGTCGGCATGGTCGCTCGGTTGATGGTAATCCGGATGCCCGTCGGTATGATACCAGATAATAGGGATACCTATCTTAGCGAAGGAACCGTTATCACTCCCTCCTACCGGGTTATCCCACGGACGATAATCTGGTGCCAGATTCAAGTTGTATTTCTTGATATCGTTCTTCAGCCAATCGCCGAAAGCAGGGTGCGCCTCTGTATAGAAATAAACCACATGGGTAGGCTTCGCCTCGTTATTGTTACGGCCGATCATATCGAAATTCAAATATCCTTTCACGTTCTTTATCTCTGGAAAAGACTGAACGAAGGCTTTCGATCCGAGAAGCCCTTTCTCCTCACCGTCCCAGAAAGCGAATATAACGGTTCGCTCCGGTTGCTGGCCCGTGGCAAGGAAAGCCCTCGCTATCTGCAAAACGGCAGAGACTCCGGAGGCGTTATCGTCCGCCCCGTTATAGACCAGGTCGCCATCCAGCATCGGGTCGATACCCAGATGGTCATAGTGAGCGCCGACGATCACGATCTCACTCGGGTTCTTGCCCTCTATCTTACCCAAGATATTATTCAAGGAAAGTTTCTGGAAAACACCGGTTTGCTTGATAGCCGCTATGGAATCCGGCTGCACCTGCCAGCGGGCCCCTCTCTTCTGGCGTTCCATATGGTAAGCCTCAAACGGATGGTAATAAGAGTCTCCTACAGGGTCGATACCCAATGATTTCAGGTTCGCCACGATATAATCGCCCGCTATACGGCCTCCACGGAAACCGGCCTCACGGCCCTCCAGATCATCATCGGCCAAGAAACCGATATGCGCCTCGGCGGTCGATCTATTTATCACGTCCAAACCTTTCTTCTCCGGACTTTCCGCCCAAAGAGCCGTACTTAATGCCAGCGACATTAAGAGTAATCCTGCTTTTTTCATCGTTTTTGTGTTCAAATGATTATTGTTTTAGCTTTTTCATCCACAAATATAAGTAATTTCCCTGATACGCGAAGGAGAAGGAAAGGAAAGGGCACAAAAAAAAGGCTCACCCGGCCGTATCGCCAAAGGTAATCCTCATTTCCTATCTCTCACCATTCCGTTTTGAACGGAGGTAAGAGATGACATCTAATTTATTTCTTACTTCAATTATTTACTTAAAAAGACGCGGTCTTTTAGTTCTTATCCGCATCTACACTCATTTCGCTCATAAGGCGACGGATCTCAGCGTTTAATCGCTGACTCATGGCACCATTGCCAGTTGACTGGTAACGATCTGCTTGATAACGCAACATCGCTAAAGCACGAAGGCTTTTCTCATTTTCTCTCATCATCATAATCTTTTTGTTTTACGCTTTCCACGCTTGGAAAGCCAGTTAATAAATAATCCTAAAACGATCTTTCTTTCTTAAGTCGTTACAAAGATAACCATTTTATTCGAAACAATGTTGTAGAACATAAGAAAATATTTCATTTTTTCGATTATTTATGACTTGTGCAAATAAGTCTAAATACGCCGGGGATTACTCCACCGGCGTTAATTCTCCTGTAACAGAATCTATTACAAACCCTCTTACCGTTATATCCGACGGAATCAGCGGATGATTCCGGATTTGCTCCACGGTCTCGTGTACGGAAACCTCGGAGGTCTCGAATCCCCGCAACCACGACTCGAAATTTATGCCGCAATAACGGATCATATCTATACGTTCCTGCGGGATTCCCCGCTCTTTCATCTTTTCGATCATCTCGGAGCTGTTCATGTGCTTGGCTCCACAATCGGTATGCCCGATTATCATTACCTCTACAACCCCCAGCTCGTAAATCGCCACCATCAAGCTCCGGATAACGCTTCCGAAAGGGTGAGATATGATCGCCCCGGCGTTCTTTATAATTTTCACGTCTCCATTCTTGATACCCAAGGAGGCGGGCAGCAACTCGGTCAGCCGGGTATCCATGCAAGACACGATAGCGATCTTCTTATCGGGATATTTATTCGTGATATACTTCTCGTACCCCTTGTTCTTTACGAACTCACGATTATAGCTTATCAATTCATCAATCATAGCGTTTGTGATTTAGCGTGATTAAACTTTTCATTTATATAACATCGAAACGTCTCAAAGCGTTCATGACACCATCGTCATCGACGGATTCGGTCACGTAATCCGCCGCCTCTTTCACCTCGTCGCCGGCGTTACCCATTGCCACCCCGATCCCGGCATGGCGAAGCATGGCCATATCGTTGCCTCCATCGCCAAAAGCCATCGTCTCGTGGAGCGAGATCCCGTAATACTCGATGATCTTATCGATCCCTATCGCCTTACTGCTCCCCCGTGGCACGACATCCGCAAATAGCGGGTTCCAGCGAGTAGCCTCGCAATGCGGCAAGACGGACATGATACGTTCTTCACGGCCGGGAGAGAAAAAGGCTATCAGCTGGTATACTTCCTTACCCCCGTTGCCACGCAAAAGACGCAAGGGAGGATGAGGGAAGTCTAGCATGTCGTAAAGCTGTCGCACAGAATCATCCACGTAGTTCTGGTAAATCCCATCTTCCTCCACCAAGGCGCACGGGAACGCCTCCTCATTCTCTTGATAGCGGATCAACGCCTCTATATCCTCCGACGGGATATTATGTTTATAGATTACCTTATCTTTTCCGGCCAAGCAATATCCTCCGTTCAAGGTAACATAGCCATCGAACTCTTGTGTCCCGAGGTTATTGATAGATTGCAACTGGCGGCCGGTAGCGATGAAAACCTTGATTCCCTTTTCCCGCAGCAAGTCCAAGGCACGGACCGTGGAGTCCGGTAGTTTATGCGTCTTAAAACTTACCAACGTACCGTCAATATCAAAAAATACTGCCTTAATCATATTTATTATCCTAATTTTATGAGCAAAGATACAACATCCCACTCTATTTTCCGCACTTATTTTTTCAAGAAAAACAATCGTTTTTTTGTAATCGGTTGGTAGATAAGACTTAAAGAGTAGAAAGTTCGGTAGCCGGTAGCGATTTGGTAGCTGTGCGGGTTTCGCTGCATTGCTTCGCTTTGCTCTTGGAACTGATGCAAATATAGGGATTTTGACCGAAAAAGGGAAATGTTTCGGGGGATTTTTTATTTTTCGGGATTACCGGATTACAGGAAAGGCATAAAAGCAGGAGGCGGTGCAAGAAACGAGGTTGCACCAGTGGTTTTACCCGAAGTGTAAAGTGTTGATTTTCAGTGTGTATTTCTGTGGTGCAAGGTGCAGCTATATTTATATATATAGCTGCACCTTGCACCAGCCACGGGGCGTTCCGATAGGGCTTGGCGGCTTCGTGCTTACCCTGCGAGGGCTTGGCAAGTGAGTTGGCTGGAATGTCGGGCTTAGGGCAGTCTTGGGGCTTTTATTCAATCCTTTGCCCCTTCCGGTCGATGTAATACCAATCATCGCTTTCCCAATAGTGGTATTCCCCATCCGAACCGGGAACTTCTTTCTGTTCTCCCGTGTCGGTTACTTTCGCCTTCCCGTTCTCGAAAGGAAAGCCAAAAGCGAAGCGTGGCTCTATGAGGGTATTGCCATGCTCGTCCGCATATCCGATACGCCCTTTTTCATCGACGATGCGGTAAACGCCTTCCTGCACGGAATCGTTGCCGTTGTCATACCTGTACGGGACATAGAGGCTTGCGGGATGGCTGTTGCCGGAGGATATGGCCGTGCAACGGTCATGGTAAAGGGTGAACAGCCATATTTCAAGCAGGATGGCAAGGGCTGCAAGCACCGTGCAGACAAGGAAACGGAGGCGATAGCGTTGCCGCACCGATACATGGAACGCCCCGTAAAAGTCGTGCATCATGCGGTAACGCTCCTCGGTATAGATGCGCATATTCCTCCAAAGCAGTACGGGGAACGGCAGTATCAGCGGGAAAAGCGTAAGGCGGTCGTCTATCTCGTAAAGAAAGCGGACAGCCGGAGTGTCCAAGAACTGTAAAACAACGGCGACCGGAAACAGAAGGCAGGCGAACTGAACCACGCTGATGACCGCAAAACTACGGTCAGGGAAGCCGTGCCGACAACTGCGCCACGTCCAATAAAAGAAGTGGTCGAAGAATCCGGGGAGCTTCGGCCGACCGGTTCTTTTATGTGGGGAGGCTTTCTTCATACGTTTGCGGCTATATAGGTGCAAATAAAATATATTTCTTCCAAACGGGAAAGATTTTTGCGGTGAAACTTTTTGAGTGATTGGACTTTTCACTATTTTTGCTTTGATGTATAACGGTTCGTCCGCAAGGTATGAATTTGGCTTTTTCTGTTATTGTTATGGAATGGTTCGATAAGATAAGCGAGTTTATGGAGGGTCTGCCGGAGTGGTTGCAGGCGCATCCGAGGTACGGCTACCTGATCGTGGCGGGAATCCTGCTGCTGTGGCTTGTGGGGATTGGCTGCGGATGGCGGTGGACGTACTCCCGTCCGGGAAGTTGGGAAGGGAATTTCTGGCTGGGTACGCTGGGTGAAAGGAGTTACCGTTTCTGGCTGGGGCTGATCGTTGCCGCCGCAGCGGGATGCGCCCTGTTGCTGTTCTCCGTAACGGGATAAGCAAGCGGAAAACAAGGAAAGGGGGAAGCTATGTTCAAGGAACCGGCATACTGGATGTATTACTTCTGGAGCAAGAACAAACGTGCACGGAAAGACAAGGCAGTTGTTTCCAATGCCACGTGGACGATGGCAATCCTGTGGTTTCTTAACCTGATGGCTCTCCATCTTTTGTTCGAGGCATGGGGATGGGATATGCTGACGGGCTGGTTCTCTTCCCTGACGGACAAGGTGGAATGGAGCAGGTTCAACCCGGTTGCCTACCTGTTCGCCGCAGCGATGCTCGCCCCTTTTATTTGGATTGCCAGAAAGCTGTATTACCGTCCTGCGAAGCTGAAAGCGATGCAGGCGAAGTACGAGACAATGGGCGAATACCGGAAACTGCTCGGTCAATGCCTGTTCTGGCTGTATATTACCGGCAGCTTCGCATCCTTCTTCATTATAGCCGAACAAAAGAACCATTCCAAGGAGCAACCACTGATCGAAAGGTTGCAGGAGATACGGGACGGCAAATATCCCGTGGAAAAGACGCACTCACCAACCGGCAAGACATACTCACCGACCGGCGAATGACCTTCTTCCGGCTCCCCCCTGCTTACTGTCTCATGCCGCTCTGCGGGTGGAACCGGCACAGCCTTTCTGTTTTTCACGACTGAATATCCGAGTCTATGGAGCAAAATCCGAATCCGCAGCGCAAGGACATACCGTAACCGATGCAAAGCACCGGAAGGGTGCTTGTTGCAGACAATTTGTAATTTCGTGTAAGATTTATGTAATTAACATTAAAATTGAAACAGAATGAAAGAGAATCTTACACAAATTCTAATGAATGAAGCCATCCGGGAGGGATGGCGGGAGTGGATGGCAAAGGTGCGGACGGTATTGCCGCAAACGGATGCGGAGCGTCCGGTAACATGGATTGCGGCGGAACGGCTCGCACGGGATCACGGGCGGATGGTCCGGCTGGTGGAGCTGCTCAGGGAACACCGCCCCGTCCTTTCCTTTCGTGTGCAGGAAGAAGCCGGATTGCTGATACTGGTCGCCTACCACCGGCACGGCAGCTCGGCGGACTTCCTGCTGGATACGGCGGAGGCGTATTTCCGGGAGAAGGACTGCGGAGGATTCCTGTTCCTCTGCCGGATGCAGGCAAGCATCAACGCCTACGACGAATACCCGCACCTGAACGTGCTCTGCAACCGTCTGGCGGGACTGCTGTTCCGCTTCCGCCGTGAACGGGAGTCCGAGTACCGCAAGGGCATACCGCCGATGTTCGGCAAGGCGGACTTGCAGGAGGTGGAAAAGTACCTGCCGCACCTGCGGGGCTGCTCTTTCCGGGAAGAGGTCGCACTGGCTCTGCCCAAGGTGAAAAACGTGGAGGAGCTGGCACGGGAATGTGCCATGTCGGTCAATACGCTGGGACGGCGGTTCAGGGAGGAGCTGAACACGACTCCGCACCGCTGGCTGACGGAACAGCGGAAGGCGCACGTGATTTCCCTGCTGGCGGACACGGACAAGCCCTTCCAAGAGATTGCAGACGTGTGCGGCTTCGCCACTCCGAGCTACCTGTGGGACTTCTGCAAGAAGCACCTGAAGGCTACTCCTGCCGAAATCCGTGAAATCGCCCGGTGCGCCCGTCCCGTCCGGCATCCTTTTCCGGTTCAGAAGTGAGGGGCTGACCGCCCGCAGCCGATTGGCGGACAATCCGAACACGGCGGTGAAAATTCAGAACGCCCGTTTCCCGGCACCCCGCTAACTTTGCTTCCTTATAAACAACCCGAGACAGAATCATGATGGAAGAATATTTCAATACATTGTTGCAGGAAACGGAGCGGCGCATGGCTGCCGCTGCCGCCGGCATGGAGGGAAAGGAAACGGTCGCCACCTGCCGGGAGATGGTTTCGTACCTGAAAGCCAAGAACCGTGAGCTGAAAGCGTATGCGCTCGCCCGTCCGTTCAGCGGGAACGAGGAGGAAATCCGTTACTTCAAATACTACAAGCCCGCCCTGACGGGCAGGCTGCTGTACTATTACCGGGTATATCAGATAGAAAGCGGCTGTCCCGGCTGCCTGCGGGTAGCCGAAACGTACTACCGCAGGGCGATGGAACGAGCCGAGCGGATGATGGAACGCTACCTGCCCTTCTACCAGTATTACCACAGCGGGGCGACGTACCGGGACGATTACTATTTCCTGCGGGCGAAGGGCGAACTCAGCCCTGAAAGCGGCAGCTTCGTGCTGGACGAGGAAGCGGAGTTCTCCACGGGCTACGACATACTGGCGGCACGCCTGATCTCGGTGGAGATGCTGCTGGTCTATCTGAGCCGCCGGATAGAGCGTGCGGCACGAGGGGACGGTGCGGAAGCCGTGCCGGGGAAGGAACACCGCTGGACGGACACGAAAATCGCCGCCATACAGCTTGTTTACGGCATCCATGCCGCCGGAAGCGTGGACAACGGCAACGCCGAGATCGGCGAGCTGGCTGCGCTGTTCGAGAAGACCTTCCATGTGGATCTGGGCAACGTGTACCATGCTTTCGGCAGGCTTCGGGGGCAACAGAACCCGACGGCGTTCTTGGACGAGATGAAGGAGAAGCTGCTGAAGAAGATGCGGGACATGGACAGCAAGTGATCGGCAAGTCGGCAGCAAGTTGGCAGCAAGTTGGCAACGGGGCGGCAGAGGCGGCAGGAGATGAAAAAAGAGCGTCCGGAGGGCAGAAAAGAGCCTTTCGGACGCTCTTTTTGCTTCGACGTCAGTTCCTTTCCGCCTTGTTTTTACGTTGTTTCTACTTTTTCCTTGCCTTTTTCAGTCTTTTCAGCCTTTTTGTTGCCCGGAAAGGCGGACGGAAGGGCGGCGAGGGTGAAAAAAGAGGATGAAAAAATGCGCATCAGAAAAAAATCTTTGCCAAGGTGCCGGTATAGTGGCAGGAAAAAACGGCGAATCGGGCGACATTTGCGGCAGAAACCTAAAAAAGAGTACGACAATGGAAATAATGACCATCGAGAGCAACGCCTACCGCCTGCTCGTGGAGAAGATCGAGAAGATAACCGCCTATGTGGAGGAATCCCGGAACCGGGAGGAAACGGAGCGCAAACGGAAAGAAGAAGCGGAAAGCCCTGCTGCCAAGGGACGGAAAGCCGACCCGAAGTGGATGACGCACAAGGAGGTGTGCGAGGCGCTGGACATCAGCCACCGCACCCTGCAACGCTACCGGCAGAAGCATATCATTCCCTATTCCATGATCGGGCGGCAGATACGCTATCCCCGGCAGGCGGTCGAGAGCCTGCGTGAGCGGTGGATGGTGGAGACGCCCGCCGCCAAGATCGACCGGATGATAGCGGAACATCCCCTGCATAACCGAAAAAACGGCAGCTATGGTAAAAAAGGAAGAGATACTGGCAAGAACCAGTAACGGGCTGGACGTGTTCCGCCACTACCTGCCCGTGAAGTGGCGGGTGGGCAGGAACTTCCTGAACCCGCTGTACGCCGACAGCAAGGCTTCGTGCAACGTGTATTACGACCGCCGGAGCGGTACGTACCGGATGAAGGACTTCGGCAACGGGGACTATTCGGGCGACTGTTTCTTCCTCGTGGCGAAGCTGAAAGGGCTGGACTGCCGGAACGCCGCCGACTTCGTGGAGGTGCTGCACACCATCGACCGGGAGCTGTGCCTCGGTCTGGAGGATGACAGCCCGGAAGATACAGCCGTTCCGGACGGCGGCTGCCGTACCCTGCGGCTCGTGCCGGGCGCAAGGGAGCATGGGACAAGGGATGACCGGAGCGGTGAAGGAATATCCGTCAGGACAAGCGGGAACGGCACGGGAAAGCCGGACGGGTACACGGAAGAGGCGGCTGCGCCCTTTGACCGTCCCGAACCGAAGCCCTACCGGACGACGGAAAAGCCGTTTACGGATGCGGAGCTTGCCTACTGGGGCGCATCGGGCATCACGGAGGAGCTGTTGCACCGTTACGGGGCGGTATCGCTCGCCGAGTACCGGGGCGAGACGAGGGAGGGCAAGTCGTTCGGCTTCAGTTCCACCCCGGCGGAACCGATGTTCGGCTACAAGGGAAAATGGGGCGTGAAGGTCTATCGCCCGATGTCGGAGGTGCGCTTCGTCTATGGCGGACACACGGGCGACAACTACTGTTTCGGGCTGGAGCAACTGCCCTCGAAGGGCGACCTGCTCTTCCTCACGGGCGGCGAGAAGGACGTGCTGACGCTGGCGGCGCATGGCTTCCATGCCATCTGCTTCAACTCGGAAACCTCGGTCATCCCGGCGAAGACCGTGCGCAAGCTGGTCTATCGCTTCAAGCACATCGTGCTGCTGTACGACACGGACAAGACGGGGCTGGAGTGCTCGGAGAAGCACCGTGCTCAACTGTCGGAGTACGGGGTGAAACGGCTGGTGCTGCCGCTGCCGGGGACGAAGGCGGAGAAGGACGTGACGGACTACTTCAAAGCCGGGCACACGAGGGAGGAGCTGATGGGGCTGTTCCTGAAACTGCTCGACACGCTGTACGGGGACACGATGGCAGTGCTGAAATCGTGCGAGATCGACTACGACCACCCGCCCGAACAGGCTGTCGCCATCGTTACCGCCGGGGAGGTGCCGTTAGGCTCGGAGGAGAACATCCTCTGCATCACGGGCGGCGAAGGGACGGGCAAGAGCAACTACACCGCCGCACTGGTCGCCGGGGCGATCATGGAACGGGAGACGGACGCCGACCTCTTGGGGGTGCGGGTGGAGCCGAACCGCAAGGGGCGTGCGGTACTGCTGTACGACACGGAACAGAGCGAGCAACAGCTCTACAAGAACATGGGGCGGCTGCTGCGCCGTGCCGGGCGTGAGCGGATGCCGGAGTACCTGCACGTATATTGCCTGACGGGAATGTCGAGAAGCGAGCGGCTGACCGCCATCGTGCAGAGCATGGACAAGTACCACTACCTGCACGGGGGCATCCATTTAGTCGTCATCGACGGGGTGGCTGACCTGATCCGCTGCGCCAACGACGAGGCGGAGAGCGTGGCGCTGATTGACGAGATCTACCGGCTGGCGGGAATCTACCGCACGTGCATCGCCGCCGTGGTGCATTTCGTACCGAACGGACTGAAACTGAGGGGACACCTCGGCAGCGAGCTGCAACGCAAGTCCGCCGCCATCCTCTCCATCGAGAAGGACGAGAACCCGGAGGTATCGGTGGTGAAGGCGTTGAAGGTCAGGGACGGCAGCCCGCTGGACATTCCCCTGATGCAGTTCAGATGGGACAAGCAAGCCGGGATGCCCGTCTATGTGGGCGAGAAGCCGAGGGCGGAGAAAGAGAAGCGCAAGGAGAAGGAGCTGGCGGAGATGGCACGGGAGGCGTTCGCCCGGCAGGAAAAGTACGGCTACATCGAACTGTGCGAGCTGATACAGGAGATGCTGGAAGTGAAGGAACGGACGGCGAAAGGCTACATCCGCTATATGCGGGAAAAGGAAATCATCGAAAAGGAGGGCGACTGCTATGTACACGGACAGGGAAGAGTTTGAGGGCTGGATGGAGCGCATCATGGAACGCTTCGACCGGACGGAGAAATTGCTGGAAAGGGTGCTGAAGAAGAACAACACGCTCGACGGCGAGGAGGTGCTGGACAACCAAGACCTGTGCCTGCTGCTGAAGGTGGGCATCCGCACGCTGCAACGCTACCGTGCCATCGGGGTGCTGCCGTACTTCACCATCAGCGGCAAGGTGTTCTACCGCACGAAGGACGTGCACGAGTTCATCCGCACCCGCTTCGCCGAAGTGGAGGAACGGGCTGCGAAACGCAAGGAGAAGGAAGCCCGGAAAGCGGAAAGGCGCAGGAAAAGGGGGCTGTTCCCGTGAGCATGACATTTTTCTGACGGTGCTTTGGGTGGATGAAGCCCTGCCGGATCGTGAGATTAGGCGGGGCTATTGTTTTGTTATTCGGGAAGTTTCGCTATCTTTGCTCCACAAAGACAGTGGACGGTGCTTTCGGGCACGGTCGCTGTCGTGACATAGAAGATTCATACCCGGCTTGGAAGCAGGCGGGGTTGATATACATATTGTACGTTCGCTGAACGTCTTATACGAAAAACTGGCACTTTTTTGACAAACAAGACGGATGGCGCAATGCGCATGCTGTATGCTTATACGGCGTGGGCTTGCCTATTCTTGTTTGTCGGGTATGCCAGTACCTTCGTATTAGGAATAGCGTGAGTTCACGCTGTTCTTTTGGGTGCAAGGCGGACATAATCCTTAAAAACTCATTGACATGAAACAGATTACCTTGCACGTGTACCAGTCCCTTGACGGTTGTCCGGTCGGAGCGGACAAGCATTTCGATGCGGCGGCGGATGCCTCCTGCTGCGTGCTGATCGACGAAGAAACCTACCTGCGCATTTACCTGAACCATCTGGGCTGGCCGCTCACGGCAAAAGAGACTTTGGTCGTGACGGACGGCTGTATCGACCTGACGGAAAAGGAACGGGTGCGGTTTGTTACAGGGGATGCGGCAGCGGAACTGCGGAGAATAAAAGCGGACGGCGAAGGTACGGTAACGGCTTACGGAGCGGGAACCGGGGCTTTGCTCTTGGATAACGGGCTGGCGGACGAAATCGTGGTGACAACCGTGCCGGTGCTGGTCGGCGGCGGTGAGAAGGCACTGGAGTGCGGGCTGAACGACGGCAAGGCGTGGGTCGTGCGGTCGAGCAAGGCATTGGAGGACGGGAAAATCCGGACGGTGTACGGAAAGGTATGCCCATGAAATGCAAAAAGCCGCTGAAAAAGCGGCTCAGGTCATTCAGGAAAGGGCGACGGGTTATAAAAAAAACGACCCGCCTATTTGAGCATTTTCACTGTTGTTCAACAACTCGTGTCAAGAGGCTTGGCAGGTTCTACTGGCGCAAAGATAACGAAAATATCCTGAATGGCAAAGAAATATTAAATTTAGGCAACGGTATTGCCTATTTCCAAATATCCTCGCTTTCCCAACCGGACGGAAAGCCCATCGCTGCCGTATCTATATTGGGATAGGCTTCCAACAGGGTTTTCAGCTTGTCCTTGAAGTTGTTATCAGGTGATACGGTATAAAGGAAATAACGTATCATGCAGATACGGTAATACATCCTGCGCTTGTCTGTCCGGAAAGAGTCAATCCAACCGTATTTCATGTGCTTGGGTTCTGTCGGGCTGATGGGTAATTCACGGTTCCACATCCGGGCATGGTGGCAGCATAAATTCCGCAATCCACCCAGCACGATAAGCCATGACACAAAGGCAGGAGCCTGCAAACCAAAATGCTGGGCTATTTTCTTTTTTAGCCCATTATCTTTCAGGTTCATATAAATATGAGCCAAACTGCCGAAAGGAATGATTTCAGCGATCATCCATGCGGGCGGGTAATCCTCCAGATACGTTTCGCTGAAATGAGTGATAAAATCCTCTTTGGAGTTTTGTATCTCTTTGTCGATTACGGCTAAAGTCGCTTGGTATTTATCTTCATTGCTGAAAAAAGACTTGTCAGTCAGCCAAAACAGATTGCCGAAATTCAAACTGGCATAATTTGTGATACAACTGCGAATAGCCACTTCTATCTTCTCTATCTCGTTAAACAACAGCAATCTTAATTTGCGGTCGAAACGATACATATCCATTACTTTTTTAAAAGTTGCATCCGGTTTGTAACGGTGTTGTTCCTTGGGAAATTCCAATAAAGGATAAAAATAAGCACTTAAACGAAAGTAACCGATATTGGTCAGGTAACTGACGGCTTTCGTTTCATCCGAGATAGATAATCCTCTGTCTTTTAGTAGGGTTATATGTTGTTGGGGAGTAAAGCAGGTTTTGCTAAAATGTACTTTCATAAGGTATATAAAAAAAACGACCCGCCGATTTGAGCATTGTTAAGAGGCTTGGCAGGTTCTACTGGTTGCAAATATAGAACTTATCTCTTAAACTACAAAACATATCCGGAAATAATTTTGTGATAAGTGCGACATTGCCGCACTTATTTATCTGTATTGCCGGGATTACGGGTACAAGACCTTGAAATCCCGTGGGCTGCCGCCGTCTGTCAAGCCGTCCTGCCGGAGCCGACGGAGGGTCTCGGCTGCCGATCCGCTGCCGAAGTTGCGGACACAGTACAGGCGGGAGAAGCGGAAGCGGCGGAGGTGGACGAGCAGGTGCTCCACGGTGAAGACACCCAGCTCCCGGCACGCCCGGACGATGCGCTGCGACAAGCCGAAGGTGTCGAGCGGGGTGTCGAGCAGGCGGCGGAGCCTGCCCGGTCTGCCGGGCTTGCCCCGCTGCTGTGCCACGTCCTCGTAGATGGTGGCGACCCGGTTGCGGCTGAACAGGGCGGCAAGGGATGCGCCGTCGATCATCAGAATGCCGTCGAAACGGGCATAGGCGATGTGGTTGCCGTTCATCCAGAGGGTGATGCGCAGCTCGTCCGTGCCGCAGAGCCGGGCGGCTTCCGCCATGGTGATCCAACCGATACCGTTCATCGCCTGCGCTCCTTTCCTTTGGGCTTGTCCGTGCGGGGCGGAAACCCGTACACGGTGCGGAAGTCCTTGTCGAAGGTGAGGTACGCATCGAAGGGCTTGCCCTCCCTGCTCCTGAAGCCTTTGATAAGGGATGTTTTGCCTTTGGTTACAAGGTCGGCAATCTGGCTGTCGGTGAGCTGCTTCTCCCCCTTGCCACGGAAGACGGTAAGCCCACAATCGACGTTGCTGCACTTGGCGACCTTCGGGTAAAGGAGGATGCGACCGGAACGGCACTTGGGGCACGGGATATGTCCGCCGTCCGCCACCGATACCTGCACTTGCAGGAGTTCTTCGGTAATCTGGGCGGCATAGACCTCGATGGCCTTGCGGAAGCTGTCGGGATTCATCTCCCCGCTCTCGATCTTGGCGAGGGCGGTCTCCCACTGCCCGGTCATCTCGACATCGGCGATGCGCTTGTCCTTCACTATCTGATACACGGCAAGCCCCTTGTCCGTCGGCACGAGGCTCTTCTTCTCCCGGCGCACGTAGTCACGGGCAAAGAGGGTCTCGATGATGGAGGCACGGGTGGCGGGCGTGCCGATACCGTTCCCTTTCAAACTGTCTCGAAGCTCGTCGTCCTGCAACTCCCTGCCGCAATGCTCCATCGCCGAAAGGAGGCTGCTCTCGGTGTGCAGGGGACGGGGCTTGGTCTGTTTCTCCACGCACTCCGCCGATTGCAGGGGGAAAGCCTCGCCGGGCTGCAAGGGCGGCAAAGCGGCTGTTCCCTCGTCGTCCTCGTCCCGCTCGTCCCGCACGGCACGCCATCCGGCAGACCTGACGACCGTTCCCTTGGCGGTGAACACGCTGTTCCCCGCCGTGAAAGAGACGGTGGTAACGTCCTTGAGGCAACGGGCGGAGAAGGATTCGAGCAGGCGGGCGGCTACCATGTCGTACACCGTGCGCTCGTCGGCGGACAGCTCGCCGGGCAGACACTCGGTGATGATAAGCGCATGGTGGTCGGTAACTTTCCCCGCATCCACGCTGCGGCGGTTGAGCGAAGCCCCTTTCAGGGCGGCGGCATGGGCGGCGAAAGCCGGGTACCGCTCCAGCAGGGCAATGCGGTCGGGTATCTCGTCGAACACATCGTCCGAGAGGTAGCGGGAGCCGGTACGGGGGTAGCTCAGCACCTTCTTCTCGTAAAGCGACTGGGCGACGGAGAGGGTCTTGTCCGCCGAGAAGCCGTACCTGCCGTTCGCCTCTTTCTGCAAGGCGGTCAGGTCGTAGAGCAAGGGAGGCTCTTGGCTCACCTCCCTGCGCTGCACGTCGGCAACCTCCACCGTCCCCGTTGCGGTAACAGCGGCGAGGGCGGCATTTGCCGCCGGAAGGGTTTCGTAACGCAATTCAGAGATGGCGGCGAAGGGCGTGCCGCCCTTTTCCGCCGTGACCTTCAGCCGGAAATAGGTCTGCGGGGTGAAATCCCTGTTCTCCAGATAGCGGGAACAGATCATCATCAAGGTGGGCGTCTGCACCCGTCCGAGGGAGTAGATGCCCTGCCCGGCGGCGATGCTGAGAGCTTGAGTGGCGTTCAGCCCAATCTCCCAGTCGGCGATGGCACGGGCTTCGGCGGCACGGTAGAGGTTGTCGTAGTCGCTGCCGGGTCTGAGGTTGTCCAGCCCTTCCCGGATGGCACGGTCGGTCAGCGAGGAGATCCAGAGGCGCAGGCAGGGTTTGCGGTAGCCAAGGTAATTGTAGATGTACCGATGAATGGCTTCGCCCTCACGCCCGGCATCGGTCGCCACGACGATACGGTCGGAACGGTCGAAAACCTCCCTGATGACCTTCAACTGTTTGAGCACGCCGGGATCGGGCTTGTACTCCTTGCCCTCCCGTATCTGGCGGGGGATGTACTTAAACTCCTGCGGCAGAATGGGCAGGTTCTCACGCCGGAAGCCCGCATAGCCGTATGCTTCGGGCATGGCAAGCTGGACGAGATGGCCGAACGCCCAGGTAACGAGGTAGCCGTTACCTGAGAGGTAGCCATCGTGTCGCTCCCGGACATTCAACACGTTTGCTATATCCTTCGCTACGGAAGGCTTTTCAGCGATGACTGCTGTAATCATATTTCTTTAATTTTTAACGGTTTGACAAAAGTTATCCCGCCGATCGGACGGGATAACCGGTAATTCATTTACAGAATGGCGGGGGAAATCAGCGGCGGACACCCCGGCTGCGCTTAGGCTTGTCGGGCTGCTCCTGCTTCTGTGCCTGTTTCCGGTCCTCTTTCTGCTCCTGCCTGCGCTCCTGCTGCTGTTTCTGCTCCCCAGTGGGTCGCTGCTGTGCGGATTGCAGGGCTTCTTTCAGGTTGCGGGTCGTCTCGACGGTCTTGCCCTCGGAATTGACCGCCACCTGCACCTCGTTCTCCACGGCGGGCTTGACACGCCCCTCTTCGAGCGCCGCATTGTAGTCCTTGGGGAACATGAAGGCGGGCTTCTCGCCGGGCTTCCATGTGATGTAGCCTTGGTAGGCTTTTCCTTTCTTGTCCACCAGACCGGAGACCTTGACCGTTCCCCCGGCTTCGAGTTCGAGGCGGGACTTCTCGGTAAGCTCCTGCTTGCGGAAAGTCTTCGGCACCTCCTGATTGGCGGTCTGTTTCAGGTTCGTCTTGTACGCATCCATCGCCAGCCTGCCCCGGTCGCCGAAGAGAAATTCGAGCTGCATCTTGGCTGCGCTGAACTGTACGGGAGCCGGGTAGATCTTGGGTTGCTCCCCCTCCTTGGCTCTGGAAAGGAACTGGCAGACCACCGCCTCGCCCTGTTTGAGCCGGGCTATTTCGTCCGGGGTGAAGGTATGCCCGTTCTTCTCCGCCGGGATATTGACCTTGGAGAGCGGGAAAGCGACCAGCTCGTTGGTCTTGAGGTTGCGGCTGACAAGGGCTTCGACCTGCTCGCCCGCCCGGTTGGTGACGGTCGCCGGGTGCCCCATGTTGCCCGTCTGCCGGAGCACCTGCTTGTCGGAGTCGGTGATGTCGTAGCCGAAGAACTGCTTCTGCATCTTCTCCGGGTCGAGGATGCCGTGGCTGCACACGGTCAGCCTGCCATCCGTGCCGGGCTTGAGCGAAAGCTGGCTGTCGTTGCTGTGCGAGATGCCGTCGAAGTGGAAATGCACCCGGACGGTCTTGTCGGTCTGGAATCCCCGGAGCATCTGGTCAAGCATCCCGTTGCCCTCGATCTGCTCCCGCTGCACGCCGAGTGCGGCGAGGCTGTTCCAGTCGATGTCCTCCGGGCGGTACTTGTACTGCGGGTTCTGTTCGGTCTGCCCGGCGGACTGCTGCGGCGCATCCTCCGGCTGTTGCTGCTGCCCGGCTTGGGTCTGCTGCTGTGCCTGCACGGGCGGCTGCACCTCGTACTGTGCGAGGAGCGGCTCGCCCGTCTTGACGGACTGACTCTCCCTCTGCCGGAAATCGGCGGCTACCCGCTGCACCTCCTCTTCCGGCACACGGAAGAAGTGGAAGCGGGTCGGGTCTTTCAACTGGCTCCAGAGATTGGAAAAGAAATTTGAAAACATATCGCCGTGGCGATCCACCCGCAGGAGGTCGTTGTTGTCCTCCAGTGGGTTCTTGGTCTGTAACTCGCCGTCCTTTACTCCGCTGACGGCTTGGAGCGTGCCTTTCTCGTCCATGACGAGCAGGATGTCCATCAACTGCTGGCTGCTGTCCGGTCGTTCGTCCATAATCTGAAAAATTTAAATGGTGAATACTATTGGTTCTCAAACGAAACCGGGCGTAAATATAGAGGGAGAAACACGGGAAACCTGCAAGTCCGGTGCGGGCTGTCCGCACTTGTCGTCCGGTTCGCAGGTTTGTCGCACAAGAATTTTTCACTATCTTTGCGTATTGATAATTAAACAAATAATATAATGGAGTGCAGCCACAAAACCTATAACATATATTGCGACGAGAGTACGCATCTGGAAAATGACGGACAGCCTTACATGATATACGGTTATGTAAGCATACCGTACAACGAAATGGTTCTCGCCAAAAAGCAGATACGGGAAATCAAGCAAAAGCACGGATATGAGGGGGAATTGAAATGGACGAACATCTCGGACAAGACCTTTGCCCTTTATAACGAAATAGTGGATTATTTCTTTATGACCAACATGAAATTCAGGGCGGTCATCGTGGATAAGTCGGAGATAGACAACACACGGGCAGAATACAGCTACAATGATTTTTATTTTCGGATGTATTACCAGCTATTGCATCATCAAATGGACATGGACAGCACCTATAATGTCTATTTCGACATCAAGGACACGTGCAGCCAACGGAAACTGCATAAGCTGGCGGAGATATTGAAATACAATTCGGCTATACGGGACTTCAATTTTGTCAAGTCGCATCAGGTACATTTTATCCAGTTGGCAGACATTCTTATGGGAGCGATAAACTATCACCTGCGCATCCAGCGGGGAACCATTGAGGGAAAGGTACGGGCAAAACGCCTGATTGTCGAGAAGATAAAGAAACAGACAAATCTTTCGTTATTATGTACCACTCCTCTGAAAAACAAGAAGTTCAACCTTTTCTTTATCAATCTGCAAAAGTAAGCCTATGCCATTCAATTTGTTAAAGAAATATCCGGAGCTGCTGGAAATCCTGCATTTGGGAGACAAGGAGCGCAAGGCTTCATTATATAGGGTGTATCGCCGGGACATCGAAGACAACGAAGCGTTCAAGTTTCGGGAAAAGCGTGTCTATCCCATCAAATCGGATGGAGAGATAGATATGCAGCGGGAGTTCATGCACCTAACGACAACTGATGACAAGGAAGCGGAAGGCGCTGCGACGAAGAAAAGAGTCTTCGAGCCAGACCGTTCCCGCCGTCTGCATTGGATTCGCCACCATATCGAGGAAAGGACTTCCCATGTACTGGAGATATTCAGTTGTGAGGAAAGAGATATGAAACACCGTAAGAACATCTACCGGACATACGTGTATGACACAGCGGAAAAATATGTGATCGTCCTCGAACCACAGCGAAGCCCTTACGGGTATTATCTGTTGACCGCCTATTACCTGAATATGCCGGGTGGCGAAAAGAAGATGAAAAAAATGCTGAAAAAGAAGTTGGAGGAAGTGCTATAAAAAACGCAAGGCTCCGAATTGGATCTTGCCAAAACGAGCCTCGAAACCCCTTCTAATTGTAGATGGGCACTGCAAAGGTAGGAATAAAAAACGAAAAATGCAAAAAAATCATGCCCAGCATGTATTTTTTCCTCCGGGAAGCGGTGATAATTCGTTGTTTTCGTTATATTTGGAACCTAAATACAGGTGCGGTCATGCCGTTGCCTGATTGAAAATCCGGTAACGGGAAACACGCTTTGTCGTTGCCACCCATGAGATGCGTATGAAAGTCTATCAGAGCAAACCGAGAATAAAACTTTCACCTGCCATCCGTGACGGGCAGAAATACGTGGAAGTGGAGTTCGACGAGGACGATGCCATCCGGCTGTCGTTGTCGAAAGAGAAGGGCGTGCGGTTCGAGGGGGACAGAGCCTACCTGCCGGAAGAAGGGTTCGACCTGTCCGGTTTTTTCGGCCGCCATGTGGGAACGGCGTTTATTGACTACTCCGCCCTGAAAAACACCCAGCCCAAGAAAAACGGGAAAACCAGCCCCGCCATCCCGCCCGGCTATGCCGAAACGCTGCGGCAACTGCGGTACAGCGAGCATACCGTCCGTGCATACACCACCTATTTCAAGGAGTTCCAGCAATACTTTGCGGGAAGGAACCTCCGCTACATCCGACCGGAAGAAATCAACGCCTACATCGTGCACCTGATTGACACACGGGGGATCTCGTCGTGCCAGCAGAACCTGCGCATCAACTCGATCAAGTTTTATTTCGAGAAGGTGCTGGGATTGGAACGGAAATGTTACGAGGTAAAGCGAGCCAAACGGGAACGGACGCTGCCCGACGTGCTGAGCAAGGAGGAGATAAAATCCATCCTTGACGCAACCGGTCCGGACATCCGGCTGTTCTGCATGTTCTCGCTGCTCTACTCCGCCGGGTTGAGAATCAGCGAGCTGCTGGACTTGAAACCCCACGACATCAACGTAAGCCGTTCGCTGATACGGGTACGGCAGGGCAAAGGAAGGAAAGACCGCTACACGCTGCTGTCGAAGCCCCTTGTCAGGAAGCTGAGCGAGTACACCAAGCTGTACAAGCCGCAGGAATGGCTGTTCGAGCGGTACAAGGGAGAACCGTTCACGGAGAGCATCGTGTCGAAGAAGCTGAAAGAGGCGGCGAAGGAAGCCGGAATCACCAAGCGGGTGTATCCCCACCTGTTGCGGCACTCGTTCGCCACGCATCTGATCGAGCAGGGCACGGACTTGAAAATCGTGAAAGAGCTGTTGGGGCACAACCAACTGAAAACGACGGAAATGTACGTGCACATAGCCGACACTTTCAAGAGCAGCATCCGCACTCCATTGGATGATATTCTTGAAGGTGATAATGAGATAGTTAATTAAGAAAATAACAGCGAAAACTGCTGATAATTACATGTTATTCACCTGAAAAATAAAAGAAGTGAAAATCAAAGAATATACAGTCTTAATATATGAATAGTTATTACGATGATTCCTTGATTAAATATGCAGATAATCTGAAAATAAAATATACTATAATTTCAGATCAAACCTGCTATGTGGAGAATATAAACAGATACTTCCCTTTTTTAGGAGAACGCATTGACTTTAGTAAGTTAAATAACACCAAATTCGTAGATTCAAATCAAAAGAGTATTTCTTGTGACGTAATCAGGTTTATTAAAGAATTGATAGACGAAAGAATATGCAGTAAGGATGAAGTTGTCATTTATATAGGGGATAATTTAACGAATAATTGTTACGAGTTTCATTTGAACGATTTGCTAACGATTATCCCTTTTATGGTAAATGAAATTCCCGAACACCATTATTTGCTGTTTATGGATTTCAAAAAAATCATTTATATTTCATTTGAGGATGAAATAAAATTTGGAACAATAAATTAGGTGAATAACAAGCGGATGAATCTCCCTAACGGTCAATTATCCGCCAGCCATTATCGTCAAAGTAAAATAATGAAGTAAAATGGATGCCATAGTCACATATATAGAAAAACTTGCACAAATATCTCCATATATTAAACTATACCGAGATTTTAATTCCAATGTCATATTAAGAAACATCGGAAAAATCACAGGAGAGGTTGATAAACAATATGTGGAATTTTTATTGAAGACAAATGGTGCTTCAATATTAGATTATTGCTTCTTAGGGTTAAAGAATCACAGTTTAGGAGTGAATGTTTATGACAATATGAGAGAATTATGGCAATCCGATTGTTTATTGACTTTTCGTTTTTGGGGTATAGTCGGAACAAGCAGTGGCGAAAACTTTGGCTATATTGATGAAAAGGATAGTTCTGGTAATCATTACATAGGTTACTATTCAGCAAATGAACCAGAACATGTGTATCTTGTCGCATCTTCTTTCAATATTTTCATGGATAAGTTTCTGAAACAAGTGGAAGCATCTTTGGCTATTGATAAAAATGCGATTTATATAGATAATGATTGGTTTCTTAACCCTCAAAAACTTATTATAGATGATATTGAAATGGCTCAATATTTACAAAGCCAAGAAACATCAGAATATAATTTGTTAGATAGGAAATTCGATAAACGAAAATACTGACGATAACAAGCGGATCAATCTCTCTAACAGTCGATTATCTGCCGGGCATTAGTTGCAGTCAAAAACGAAACAAAAATGAATGTAATATCAGAAAAAGAATATTCGTTCTCAAATGCGCTTTTTTGGAACGTAATGTTGCATCATCATATTCAAGCCTTTGATGAAGAAAGGGATGTGAATTTTGATGAAGTATGGGATGAAGAACTTGCACCAGCATTGTTAGATGAAAAGAGGTACAAGGAATATTGGGGCTGGCTATCTCAAATTGAATTGGAAACATCCGAAAATCAAGGTGAAATAGAAAATCCAAGAACTCTAACACTTCCTATCGGCAGTGATGTTACATTGACAATGGAATTTCATCCTTGTAGTACATACTATTTTTTGAATGATTTTGTAATTGGTGAGGTTAGCGGCAACTTTCATTTGAAATATCTCACATATCCAGAATTGATGCGTATTGCAGAGTTAAAATATGGAGATGTGTTATTTCATCTTCTGTTGCCTCTGTGTGCAATCAGAGAACAAGAGAAAGAGGATGCACTTAATGAGATAGTCCAAAGGCTGCAACAAATCCCACTATTTCGTGAACATTCTGAGTACATAGGCAAATGTATCTTGTATGGGTTGTCAATACCAGATTCTGATATATTAGATATTCCCGAAATAGGAATTATCTGTTTAAGTAATCATTCTTATAGAAATGCTTTAAGGTACGAAGATGATAAAGAAGATATTAAAGGACTGAATATTCTTTTGTCAGAATTGTAAATATGCAACTAACAAGCGGCTCAACCTCCCCTTAAAGGTCGGTTAGCCACCGAACATTAGCAACCTATAAAACGAAAAGGATATGACAACAAAAAAATATGCAAATTATATTGAGAAACAAACGCGAGCAATATACAACGTAATGCTCGAACCTATTTTTGATGAATTTATTATTCATTTGAATGGGAAGAAAATAGGCGTCTTGTATCAGAATCAATGTTATCTTTTACTTACTAATAAAGCCAAAGAGTTGTTACCAGACGCCCCAATATGCCGCCCATATAAAAATCTGCCGGGAGAAAAGGATTTCATATTGGTAGAAAATACAGATGACGAAGGCTTGCTTTCCAAGTTATTCAAAGAAACTTATAATGAATTACATTCTTGGCAGGATTTAATGTGCGATTTTTCATATATTTTTACGGTAAATAGGCTATATATGGAGCACATTGAACGATTATATGATGAGTTCGTTGTTTTATTATCTTCTTGTTGGGATAATGGTTTTTTGAAAAATCGTCCAATAGATACAAAAGGTAGAATTATAAAACTTGAATTTCGTCGGAACGATTTAACACCAGATGGAGAAAAATTTTTCATGCCTTTTGTAACTAAATTCTTTTCATATACTGATAGGACAGCAAAGACACCTTCTGAAAAATTGATTACTAAATGGTTGAATGAGGTGAAAAATAAATAAGAATAGGTTGCTAACATACAGATGAAACTTATAAGGTGGTTTATCTGCCAAACATTAGTTGCTATTAAACAAATATGAATATAGTAAATAAAAACATATCCTGTCCTGTTTGCGGACAACATCCTATTTGCCCGCCCCATGAGGTATGCGCTGTTTGCTTCGAAAAGGCAAAAAACACTTATGCGGAATTTTGGGAACGTTCAAATCAAATAATAAAGGAGCGCTATGGATTAGAATGCAGTAGTTCATCCATGATAAAAGATTGGATAGAAGAAAACTCAAATGGACTTGAAGCGATAAAAGTGATAGCAGAATCTATTTTAGATTATATAGAGGATGACAAAGACCATCAATGGCACAAACAGCGAATACGTTTCATGCAAGACATGGTAAAAGAGCTTGATATGAAGTATTTTGCTCCAGCAACAAGACAACAGATAAATGACTTTGCACAATCGGCAGTCGATTTTTGGGATGGAAAAATAACCACCCAAGAAGCCAGAGAACGCCTTCTGTCCATGCGCAAGATTGTTCAAAAGGACATTATGAAATCTTCTGACTGGGAACCTAAAGATTTTCTGCTTTGGATGATGATGCCGGAAGAAAATTTTGACTGGATGTGGGGCCAATGGTTTGAGTGCATTCACGCTTGCATTCCCGACAAGTGTAACGATGAGTTGTGGATAAAAATGTTTCATAAACATTTCCATAATGAAATAAAGGCATGGATAGATAAATTGGGCAACTAATTACATGTTACCGATTAACAATGACAATATGAAATGGTATAAAATATACTTGAATGGAGAAAATCGAATATGGAAGAAATGTATTACATATTCGTGGGAGTTTATATATGAAGATAAAGAAATTAATTTTCAAAGAATTATAGATTCATCTTCATCGGAAAGGTATCAAATAAAAGCTCTTATCAAAGGTAAGGGGCTAATCGCTAAAAGTATATCTGGATTTGGGCAAATAAGAATGCCAGAATTTGCTGAAGTCAGCCATTTGTTTCTTGTCAGAGAAGATATATTGAATATAAACGAATTGTCCTCCATAAAAGGAATTTCTTTAAAAAGGGTTTCAGTACATGGAGATTTCCCACTTGATTATATGGCAATTATTTTTAATGAAGTAATTGATTGTGTTGACAATATTCATTCCAAACGAGAAGAATTTGAATGCATGAGTACACTTGTGTTAGATATGTCTAAAATACCTTCATCTGTAGATGGGTTCTTTTTAAAAGGGTGGAATAAATACGGTTTTTATAAAAACATTGTCAATGAAAATATGAAAATGCAATTACTTCATTTGTATAAGGCAAATGAGTTTTTAAAATTTAAAGAAATAGAAATAAATGGCACATCGGTAACAAATGGATAAATCTCCGTAAGAGAGATTATCCGCCGAACATTAGCATCGAAAAATTATAATTAAACCAATATGAAAGCAAAGATAGGGAACATCTATACTATCTATAATAATCGTTTAAGGCTTTATACAGCCTGTCAGATTATAAATATAATAGAGGATAAGGGTGACGCAATTTGTCTTTATCTGGATTGGACTGGAGAATCTCCTCTTCATCCAGTACAGATGGAAAATCTCCAACCTCTTTATATGGATTTCATGTATTGGGAGCGGCAATTATGTGTAGCCAATGTCGATATAGATGTTCCAGCTTATTTTATATTTGTAGGTAATATTCCTCCTCTTACAAACGAGGAAAACTCATATTTGGGTACAAGGAATTATGGGTATGATGTATATAGGCAAATTAAATGGCAACAGATTCCTGAAGAAAGGAGAAAAGCGTTTAAGATTGCAATGAAAAGCGAGGAAACAGTATGGCTTAATGGAACTGAATATAAAATAAGTTCGCACTATATAGATGACACCCATTGCCCGTTTTCCAAAGCAGATGAATTAAAAGTATTCCCATGTCTTTCTACGCTGGTTCTTAAAGAATATCATCAGGGGCTCATTGATTATTTGGATGATACACCGTTTATTACAGAACTGACATATAAGGGTAAAGGACAGAGAAGTCTTGATTTTCGTGGTACAAGCCTACGAAAACTTCTCATAGATTTGACTGGAATTGATGAACTATGGTTGAATGATGAAATGGAACAGTTATATCTTTTGAATGATACAATTAGTCCATGTGTTATTCATGCAAGAGATAACGGGGCTAACCTTCTCTTACAATACCGTAAAATATTTCACCCCTACCCTGAACTTTCCAATCTCAACAGTCTTCATGGCATAGAAATTAATGAAGTAGATATGAACGATATATTCTCCGTTTACCCTAATCTGAAAGAACTCTGGTTATGGGGAAAACCCGGGTATATCAGAAACTTCTCGGCACTCGAAAGGTTTAGGAACATTGAAGTTTTCGCAACGAGGAATCTTTTTGGCTTCAGTTCAGAGGATATTCCGATGCCAGAACGGATGGAACATCTAAACTGGCTTTGGATGACAGGTTTGCCAGAAGATGCGGAAAAATGTATAAAAAAATTATACAAGAAGCGAAAAAACGAAGGAATGAATCTCTCCGTCACGCAGGCAAGAAAACCAGAGTGGATAAAAGAAAATATGGATAATCCATTCAGAGATTGGGATGACAGTGATTATATCTCACCCTCTTCCGCCAAAAAAGCCATTATCCAGTACAAGAAGACACGAAACGAGTTGCTCGCCCTGAATGTTCAAAATGATCCGGAGGCGCAAACTAAAGCAATTGCAGCGGTAGAGGAATATACAAAGACATTTAATCGAATGAGATGTATCGAAACTGATGAACGGGATCTGGTATACGAGGTATTGTGTTCAATAATTGACTGCATGAATAATCCAATAATTGATAAGGCAAGATTGCTGGATAGATTCGAGGAACTACGGGATTTTTGAGAAACAAGTATAAAAACCGTAAATAAAAAAACGATGCTAACAAACAGCAAACCGACTAAATAAGCGGAACGCTGCCAAACATTAGTGTCATATAAAATGGAATGAAAAAGATAATAGAAATAATCAATAAAGATTGGTACTCCAATCCGCCATGTAATCAACAAATGATGTTAAGATTGGAAAGCTCGTTTCCGTTGCCAGATGACTATAAGGAATTTATGTCATGGAGTAATGGAGGCGAAGGCTATATTGGTAGTCAATATGTGACATTATGGAAAATTGAAAATGTGATACAACTAAACAACGACTACCAAATACAACAACATTTGTCTGAAAAATATTTGGCTATAGGCACTGATGGCGGTGATAACTGCATTGGCTTTTATTTTGGGAATCCTACTTTTATTTTTTTACAGCCATTAGGAGATTTAGACTCGTCCGTGAATAGATTTGTAGCCCGGTCGTTCACCGACCTGTTCATTAATTGGCTGGAAACAAGGAATGAAAATGACACTAACAAGCGGATTAATCTCCCATAAGGTCGATTATCCGCCGAACATTATCGGTAAAGTTCAAAAGAATGGAAATAAAAGATATAATAACAAGCATAGGCTTTATTGGTGGACGAGATGCTATAATAATTGAACATATAAATATTATAGATTCTCGAACTATCGAAGTGTATGTTAATGTTTCGCGTAATAGCCTATGTGATTTTGTTGACAACTCTATGAGTGCTATTAATCTGAAGTTTGTATTCAATGGAGTAATGAAATTCCAGTTGTACGATTACGAAATGTTTGAAAATAATATTAAAGGTAAAGGGCAAACTGTTTCCTCTATACGAGAGATTGTTAAGTCCACCTATTCCCTAAAGGGACTTCATCACATAATCATAATTGCATACGATGATGTAATGGAGCTTTTATGTACAGAATTTCATAATGAATTGATTACCGATAACAAACAGCAAACCGACTGAATAAGCGGAACGCTGCCAAACATTATCTGCCCATAAAAAGAATGAATATGAAGATAGAATTAGAAAATTGTCAAAAAAGTCTTACTCTCAAAGATTTTGAAGAAGTTGAGAGCAAGTTGGGTCATGTTTTGCCGGAAAGACTGAAAGAGTTCTATTTGCAATATAATGGAGGAGAACCTAAACAGCAAACCATCTCCATAAACAAATATTACGAAGTGGAAATTAGAATTTTCCAACCGTTCAAATATAATAAGAGTTTTAAGAATGCTCTTTTTCATACTGTTGAAGGAGAAACCTTGGAGCATCGTAGTTCTAATTCGATTTCTGACAATATTCTGTTATTTGCCAGTGGACATAACAATTTGAGAAATATTGGTGTAATTGCAATCAATATAAAAAACAGAGCTGTATATTTTTATAAAATTATTGGTTTTGTAAAAAATAGCGATGCATTTATTTTTGATGAACCTCAATTGATAGCGGATTCAATAGATGATTTTTTCAATAATCTCATTGCTTTCTCAAAAATCGAAGAGGAACAACAAACGGAGATTATAGAAATAGAAGGTGTAATGCCTGAACTTTCGGATTGTTCGGCTTCGCTAACAAAAGAGGATATAAAGGATTTTGAGGCGGAGTTGAACGTGAAAATTCCGGTAAGCATGAAGAAATTTTATCTCAAATTTAATGGAGGGATGCCTTCTCCATATTGTTATCAACCGCAGGACGAAGATATGGATTGGGTGGAAATAAAAGCGTTCTTTCCGATAAAGGAACGCACCAATGCTTTTGAAACAATTGAAGTCATAG
>ERZ778495.85-NODE-85-length-104816-cov-6.760703_pt1 | contig 104816 bp, 91 predicted proteins | sample MGYA00433100_ERZ778495 | MGnify/ENA primary metagenome ERZ778495 (study PRJEB29527, sample SAMN07138962) | mouse gut metagenome | material: feces | host: mouse | place: China:Nanjing | collected 2016-01-25 ...
TTACACACGTTCTTTTAATTGTTAATTGCGTGTGAAGTAAATCTGTATCATGTCATGTAGATGAGAATGAACTTGTATATGAATGGGCGGAAGGTGTCATTGGTGATCAATATCCGGTTCCCGATCGTATCTTGAAATATACGGAAATGCTCGTGCGGGATTATTTAGACCAAGAATTATGTGATAACCAGCCCCCTGAGGGTATATTCGACCTTTTCGCTACCGAGGGCGGAACTGCCGCCATGTGTTATATCTTCGATTCCTTGCAACAGAATTTCTTGTTGAATAAGGGAGATAAGATCGTTCTCTTCGCTCCAGTATTCACTCCTTATATAGAGATTCCGGAACAGGCTCGTTATCTTTTTAATGTCATAGAGATAAAAGCCTTGAAGATGACAAAAGACGGCTATCACACGTGGCAATATCAAGAAAAAGATTTAGATGTCCTGAAAGATCCTAGCGTGAAAGCCGCTTTCATAACAAACCCGAGCAACCCGCCTTCATACGGATTGACAAAAGTATTGATGAATAGGATCGTTGAGATCGTACGGAACGACAATCCCAACCTCATGATTATTACGGATGATGTGTATGCGACATTTATTCCGCATTTTCGCTCGATGATGGCCGAATTACCAAAGAATACGTTATGTGTCTACTCTTTCTCCAAATATTTCGGGGCAACCGGATGGAGATTGGCGGTAATCGCTTTACATCAAGATAATATTTACGGCCGGATGATCCGTGAATTGCCAAGAGATAAACAGGAGCTTCTAAAAAAACGATATAGCAGTCTATCCTTACATCCCGAGGATATCCGCTTTATTGATCGTATGGTAGCCGATAGCCGTCAAGTAGCCTTGAATCATACGGCCGGTCTTTCCTTGCCACAGCAAACACAAATGTCTCTGTTTGCGTCTTTCGCTCTATTAGATGCGGAAAATACCTATAAGAAAAGGATGCAGGATATGATCCACGAGCGTTTACACACATTGTGGGAAAGCACCGGATTCACCTTATTAGACGACCCTTTGCGTGCGGGATATTATAGTGAGATCGATATGCTTGTCTGGGCTAAGAAATTCTATGGGGATGATTTCGTGGAATATCTAAAAAAGAATTACGAACCTCTGGATGTCGTTTTCCGTCTGGCACAGGAAACTTCCTTGGTTTTACTGAACGGAGGAGGTTTTGATGCTCCCGAGTGGTCTATCCGCGCATCTTTAGCCAACCTTAAACGGGAAGATTATGTCCGGATCGGAAAGGGTATCGCATCTATTTTGCATAGTTATGCCCAAAGATGGAAAGAAAGTCTCGATAAGTAGAAAAAACAGCTCCAAGGCTTGAACAAAACTAGCTAATGGTACGTTTTATTAATAAACGTGCGATTAGCCCGTTTTTCTAAGTTATCCGGGAGATTATAAATAACCTCTATAACCTCATAGAAATTATCGAACAAATTGTATTTCATTATATTATATATTTGTTGATAATAAAAACAAAGACTCATTGGCAGATGTCTTATTTATTACATTTTAGCTGGTTATAGATAAATATATTTGCGAAAAGGCTTACAATAAAAAACGAATATGAATATGGTGTACGACATTGACATGCTTAGAAATTTCTATGCGAATTTCCCCAGAAGAGTGGACACAGCCCGCGAACGTATCGGTGGTCGCCCGATGACCTTGGCCGAGAAAATCTTATATGCGCATCTATACGATGAAAGCTCGACTCGCCTTTTCAAAAGAGGTGAGGATTATGTGAATTTCCGTCCCGACCGTGTGGCTATGCAAGATGCCACCGCTCAGATGGCGCTTTTACAATTCATGAACGCCGGAAAAGAAAAATCCGCAGTACCGGCTACCGTGCATTGCGACCATTTGATCCAAGCGAATATGGGAGCCAAAACGGATATCGATACGGCTACCAAAAGCAATAGCGAGGTCTATGATTTCTTGAAATCGGTCTCCGATAAATATGGAATCGGTTTTTGGAAACCCGGAGCAGGCATTATCCATCAAGTGGTATTGGAAAATTATGCGTTTCCCGGCGGTATGATGGTAGGAACTGATTCACATACCCCGAATGCCGGAGGACTTGGAATGGTCGCTATCGGAGTAGGAGGAGCCGATGCCGTGGATGTCATGACCGGAATGGAATGGGAACTGAAGATGCCGAAACTAATTGGTGTTAAGTTAACTGGTAGTTTGAATGGTTGGGCCTCGCCGAAGGACGTGATTCTTAAGCTAGCGGGCATCTTAACCGTAAAAGGTGGAACGAACGCTATCATCGAATATTTCGGTCCGGGCACCGCCTCAATCTCAGCGACCGGAAAAGCTACGATCTGTAATATGGGTGCCGAGGTAGGAGCGACTACTTCCTTATTCCCATTCGATAATACAATGGCTCAATATCTTCGTGCCACGGGACGTGACGAGGTAGCGAGCTGGGCCGAAGCTATCGGTGAATATCTGGAAGCGGATATGGACGTTCGTGCCGAGCCAGATAAGTTTTACGATCGTGTAATCGTTATTAACCTTTCCGAATTGGAGCCGCATATCAACGGTCCGTTCACGCCGGATGCAGCTACGCCTATCTCGGAGTTTGCCGCAAAAGTAAAAGCGAATGGCTATCCCCGAAAGATGGAGGTCGGATTAATCGGTTCCTGTACCAACTCTTCTTATCAAGATCTAAGCCGTGCGGCATCTATTGCTCGCCAAGCTTATGAGGATAAAATACCGGTAGCGGCACCCTTGATCATCAACCCGGGTTCCGAGCAAATCCGTTATACGGCAGAAAGAGATGGTATTATCGGTGATTTTGAACGGATTGGCGCAACCATTATGGCGAATGCTTGTGGTCCTTGTATCGGACAATGGAAACGTCATACGGATGATAATACCCGTAAGAATTCGATCGTTACTTCATTCAATCGTAACTTCGCTAAACGTGCGGACGGTAATCCGAATACACATGCTTTTGTCGCTTCTCCGGAACTGACACTGGCCTTGACCATCGCAGGTGATCTATGTTTCAATCCTTTGACCGATACCTTGAAGACAGAGGATGGTAAGGTTGTGAAACTGAAAGAACCGAAAGGCACGGATTTTCCGCCGAAAGGTTTCGAGGTAAAGGATAACGGCTATCTGGCACCTACGGGTAAGAACGTAGTGGTGAACATCGATCCGGAATCCAACCGCCTACAAGCATTAAAGCCTTTCGCTCCTTGGAATGGAGAGGATTTCACGGATATGCCCCTTCTTATCAAGGCTGAAGGTAAATGTACGACGGATCATATCTCGATGGCCGGTCCATGGTTACGTTTCCGTGGGCATTTGGAAAATATATCGGATAATATGTTGATGGGAGCCGTAAACGCTTTCAACGGGAAGACAAACTCTGTATTGAATCAACTGAACAATGAATATGAAGCAGTTTCTGCCGTAGCGAAACAATACAAGGCAAATAGTATTTCCTCGATCGTCGTAGCGGAAGAAAACTACGGTGAAGGCTCTTCCCGGGAACATGCAGCCATGGAGCCCCGCTTCCTAAATGTAAAAGTGATCCTAGCCAAGAGTTTCGCCCGTATCCACGAGACAAACTTGAAGAAACAAGGAATGTTAGCACTGACTTTCGCCAATAAGGAGGATTACAGCAAGATCCGCGAAAATGACCATATCTCGATCATCGGATTGAAAGATTTTCAGCCGGGCAAACCGTTGACGGCCGTTCTTCTTCATGCGGATGGTACGCAAGAATCATTCCCGGTTAACCATACGTATAATGATTTACAAATTAAATGGTTCAAGGCGGGTTCCGCTTTAAATACAGCTCACTAAGACAAACAAAAAAATCTTGATATCATGAGTAAGATAACAAAGAAAGGTAATCATATTTTCGTTCCGGATCACGTGACGATCCCTTATATTGAAGGAGATGGCGTAGGGCATGAGATCACTCCCGTTAGCCAAAAGATAGTAAACGCTGCCATCAAGCAAGCTTACAACGAAACCCGTTCCATTGAATGGAAAGAGGTCTTAGCCGGTGAAAAGGCGTTTAAGCAAACCGGAAGTTGGCTTCCCGATGAGACTATGGAAGCATTCCGTGAATACATCGTCGGTATTAAGGGACCGTTGACAACTCCGATTGGTGGAGGTATCCGTTCATTAAATGTGGCCCTCCGTCAGACGTTGGATTTATATGTTTGTCTCCGTCCGGTACGTTGGTTTAAAGGAGTCGTATCTCTGGTAAAGGAGCCGCAAAAAGTGAATATGTATATCTTCCGTGAGAATACGGAAGATATCTATGCCGGAATCGAATGGCAACAAGGGACTCCGGAGGCACAAAAGTTATTGAAGTTCCTCACCGAGGAAATGGGAGTGAAGAAAATACGTTTCCCGGAAACTTCCTCTTTCGGCATCAAGCCGGTTTCTGTGGAAGGTACAGAGCGTCTGGTGCGTGCCGCTATCGAATACGCAATATTGCATCAGTTACCGAGCGTGACTTTGGTACACAAAGGTAACATCATGAAATTCACGGAAGGTGGTTTCAAACTATGGGGATACGCTTTAGCGGAACGGGAGTTTGCGGATCTCACTTTCACATGGCCTCAATATGAGAAGATCAAGAAAGAGCAAGGCGAGGAAGCGGCCAATACCGCCTTAGTGGAAGCTTCAAAGGCCGGTAAAATCATTATCAAGGATGTCATAGCCGATGCTTTCTTGCAAAACACTCTATTAATTCCGGAAGAATATTCCGTGATCGCTACCTTGAACCTGAACGGCGATTATATCTCCGATCAATTAGCGGCGATGGTAGGTGGCATTGGCATTGCTCCCGGCGCTAATATCAACTATAACAGTGGTCATGCGATCTTCGAGGCAACACATGGAACCGCTCCGAATATCGCGGGAAAGAATCTCGTAAACCCCTCTTCCTTATTATTATCATCCGTGATGATGCTGGAATATATGGGATGGAGTGATGCGGCTAACCTGATTACATCTGCTATGGAGCAAGCTTTCTCCGCTGGAGAGGCCACTCATGACTTGGCTCGTTTTATGCCGAACGGCAAATCTCTCGGCACCAAAGAATTTGGTGATCGTATCATCTCTATTATCGAAACAATTAAATTAGTATAGTCATGTTGAAGAAAGAATATTTAATTTACAAATTGTCCGAGGCTGCCAGAGAGGCTTGCAAGATCGACAACGAACTTTTCCCGATGTATAATGTGAAACGTGGCCTTCGTAACGAGGATGGTAGCGGCGTGTTAGTAGGATTGACCCAAGTCGGTAATGTAGTAGGATACGAACGCTTGCCAGAGGGCGGTCTTAAAGCGATCCCCGGTAAGTTATTCTATAGAGGTTACGACGTAGAGGATTTAGCGCGTGATTTCATCAAGGAAAAACGGTTCGGTTTTGAGGAAGTGGCTTATTTATTACTTTCTGGTAAACTCCCCGATAAAGAGGAATTATCAGCCTTTAAAGAACTGTTGAACGATAATATGCCCTTGGAGCAAAAGACCAAGATGAATATTCTGGATCTGGAAGGACAGAACATCATGAATATATTGGCTCGTAGCGTATTGGAGATGTATACCTTCGACGCAAACCCGGACGACACCTCCCGAGATAACTTAATGCGCCAATCTATTGAATTGATCTCTAAGTTCCCGACGATTATCGCTTATGCCTACAATATTTATCGTCATAGCACACAGGGGCGTTCTTTACACATCCGTCATCCGCACGAGAACTTATCGATCGCAGAAAATTTCCTTCACATGCTGAAACGTGATTTCACGGATCTGGACGCACGTACGTTGGATTTGCTCTTGGTATTGCAAGCAGAACATGGTGGTGGTAATAACTCTACGTTCACGGTACGCGTCACTAGTTCTACGGGAACGGATACGTACTCATCTATCGCAGCTGGTATCGGCTCATTGAAAGGCCCGTTGCACGGAGGTGCCAATATTCAGGTAGTAGATATGTTCCATCATTTAAAAGAGAATATCGCGGATTGGAAGAACGTGGACGAGATCGATACTTATTTCATGCGAATGCTTAACAAAGAGGCTTATAACAAGACAGGCTTGATCTATGGTATCGGCCATGCGGTCTATACGATTTCCGATCCCCGTGCGGTTGTATTAAAGGAACTGGCTCGTGATCTGGCAAAAGAGAAAGGTCGCTCTGAGGAATTCGCCTTCCTTGAGTTATTAGAGGAAAGAGCGATCGAATGTTTCGCCAAGCATAAAGGAACTAAGAAACGGGTTTCCTCGAACGTGGACTTCTATTCCGGATTCGTTTATGAGATGATCGGTTTGCCACAGGAAATCTATACGCCTTTATTCGCCATGGCCCGAATCGTGGGTTGGACCGCTCACCGTATCGAGGAGTTGAACTTTGACGGAAAACGCATCATCCGTCCGGCTTACAAGAACGTTTTGGACGATAGGGAATATATCTCAATCAACGAGCGATAACACTAAAAAAATCATAGTTATGTTTTCTTTCATTCATAGTTATAAGTTGAAGGATTCATAACTATGATTTTTTAGCATGCTCAAGCTTATAATAATAAGCCTACATAAAACCCTTAAAATGTAAATTTCTCAAGTTTCATCGCGCCTAATCCTTGCAATTTAGGAACCAACGTTACGAAATGCTCAGCTTTTTCGTGAGCTGATAAGGATTCAGCGTCTTTCCACGTCTCACAAATCATCAATACATCACTACGAGTAGAGCTCTCGAAAATATCATAAGCTATACAGCCATTGTCTTTCAAAGACTTTTCAACCAATTCTTTCGCTGTCTCCAATGCGGCTGGACGATTCTCCTCACTTACTTGAATAAATACATTTAGTCTAATCATACTCATAGTTGTTTTAAGAATGTTACATACTTGATCAAAAGTACAGCGCAAATATAGAAATAAACCCGTATATTTGTCATTCGAAACGTATAATTAACAGCATGAAGGAATCTGTTCGTATTCTTCGTTTCGCCATTGTAGGTTCTTCTAACGCTTTGATCACCGCATTGGTAATCTGGATATTAATGGATATTCTGGATTGTAATTACTTGTGGTCGAACATGGCTGGATATGTGGCCGCCTTGGTGAATAACTTCTTTTGTAGTAAATACTGGGTATTTTCTTCCGGGAAAGGTAATTTCTGGAAGGAGATTCCTTTATTCCTAATCGCTTTTGGTTGCGCTTACGCTACTCAATTCATATTCTTGCTTTTAATGGTGGAGGTGATCGATCTAAATGAATATCTGGGTCAGTTCCTTGGACTTTTCGTTTACGGAGCCGTTAATTTTATGATGAATAAAAGGCTTACTTTTAAGAGCTAGAATCCGATAAATCGTATCAAAGGAAGTGGTATAGTACGCCATTAGTGGTGAAGGTCAACGCGACTACTCGCATAAGCCTTCACCACTAATGGTGTTGACCATCGGGACTAGTCGCGTGAGCCATCGAGACATAATCGTGCTGAATCGCTAACGGGTAAGGCTCGTAAACTGCTTCCCGAGTCTGTAAAGATAGAAAGCTAGATGCGTAAAAGCGAATACGAATGAGATAATCAATAAGACTTTGCTCTCGCCCCATCCCACGGTTTGCTGGTGCCAAAGCCCCGTAATCACGCAAAGCACGGATAGGGTAATACCGATCATATCCAATGTGGTCTGTCCCGAGCGATGTTTCTGCATATGTTCCAGTTTGCTATGTTTGATACCATAGCAGACATATATATCCAAACCGATTAACATCCATAATACCAAACGAATCCATGTATCAGCCGGGAGAAAAAGCATCATCACCAGACAAGTTATGATACCGGCGATAGGCACGAACGGAACCAACGGGGTCTTGAAAGAACGGGGAGCGTCCGGCATTGTCTTACGGACAATCAATACCCCGGCGCAAACTAGCGTAAAGGCGAACAAAGTCCCGATACTACACATCTCGCCCGCTACGCTCGCCGGAACGAAAGCTGCCAATGCACCGACCAATAACATAAACAGGAAATTACTTCGTGCCGGCGTGCGGAATTTCTCATGGATATGGGAAAATAGGGGAGGGAGCAGCCCATCCCGGCTCATACTCAAGAATACACGGCTCTGTCCTAATAACGTTACCATGATAACCGAGCAATACCCCAGTAAAATAGCTATTACGATCGCCCGATTCATCCAAGGGTAATCCGGACGAATCACACCAGAAGCATCCATTTGTCCCATATGATCGATAGCTATTGCCACAGGAGCGATTCCATTCTGGCCAGCAAAAGCGGAGTAATGTACGACTCCGGTCATCACGTGGGCAAACAGCATATATAATATAGTACAAACCACCAATGACATCAAGATCCCGATCGGCATATCCCGTTTCGGGTTCTTGGTTTCCTGCGCCGCCGTACTTACAGCGTCGAAACCGAGGAAAGCAAAGAATACGATAGCCGCCCCTCGTAGGATACCGGAAAATCCGAACTCGCCTAGAGTCCCTGTATTAGTGGGGATATAAGGCGTATAATTCTCCATACGGATATATTTCCATCCCAAGACTACGAACACCAAGACTACGGAGACTTTCAAGAATACGATGATCCCATTGAAGATAGAACTGCCTTCCGTTCCTCGTATCAACAAAATACTCATTAACACCACGATCACGAAAGCCGGGATATTCACGATACCGCCATCCCAAGGGCAAGCTGTCAAGGCTTGCGGTAAATGTACTCCGAATCCTTCCAGAAAAACGACCAAATACCGGCTCCAACTTATGCTAACGGTCGTAGCGGCCACGCAGTACTCAAGCACCAAATCCCAACCGATAATCCAAGCGACCAACTCACCCATCGTGGCATACGAGTAGGTATATGCGCTACCTGCCACCGGGATCATGGATGCGAACTCGGCGTAACATAACCCGGCGAAACAACAGCCCAAGGCGGCGATAGCGAAAGATAAAGTAATGGCAGGCCCCGTATACCCGGCGGCCACCGCACCCGTAATGGAGAACAGTCCGGCGCCGATAATAACACCGACGCCTAGGGCGATCAAACTCCACGGGCCAAGGATACGCTTCAACGATTTACTGCCCGAATCATTTGCCTCGGCCATCAAATCCGTTAAAGGCTTCTTAATAAATAAACCCATCTGTATAGATTAAAAATTAGTAATTGGGCGCAAAGGTAGGAATTTTTCTTTTCTAATTTCGTATCGGTAGCCGTTCCCAAAGCCATTCAGGGATCAGTCGCCAGAAAAAGACAAGGATAGCGTATTTCCAATCGATGATCGCCCTTCTCTTTTTCCGGTCTATAGCGTTGGCGATACGCAGGGCGGCATATTGGGGAGACATCAGCATAGGATAATTCCTGCCGTCTTTCAATAAATCCGTACGGACAAATCCCGGACGGATATCCGTAAATGTAATAGGCTGTTTCTCCATACGGGAAAGTTGGGCTAAAGCGTCTATATAAATATTTTGGTATCGTTTGGTAGCCGAGTAGGAGGGAGCGGCACCTAATCCTTTGGTTCCGGCAATAGAGCTGATTACGGATATATGCCCGCCACCTCGACTGGAAAAATAACGATAGGCTGCTAGTACCATGCGTGTAAACCCCGTCACATTCGTCTGTATCGTAGCTTGTTCAATGGAAGTGTCCAAGTGTTTATTCTGGTTGCCGATCCCTGAACTGAGCAGGAAGATGTCCATTCCTCCCAAATCACGGATCAACTCTTCCAAACGATCGGCGGCATCCTCGGCGGTCACGTCCAACCGCTTTATCCGGATATGTTCCGGATCTTGCCTACGAAACTCTTCCAACCGATCCGCCCGACGGCCAGCCAATCCCAGTTGATATCCTCGTTTCCAATAGATCTTAGCGACCTCATAGCCAATACCGGAGGTAGCGCCGATAATGATAATTCGTTTGACCATAATACTTGATGCCATAAATTAACAATAAAGACAAATTAAATTCTCATGCCATGTCTACTGCAACCCGCCTTGCAGTAGTACTGCACCGCACGTGCAGCGTCACTGCAACAGGCGTGCAGTAACACTGCAAGGCGGGTTGCAGTGACGCGGGTTAAGTAACACACGGCTAAAATAGCATAAAATCCCTTGCAATCCCCATCTGTTTCGTTATATTTGCTACAATTTATAAACTTGATAAAATAAAAACGCTATGTCAGTAAAATCTTATATCGAATCCAATAAGGATCGCTTTCTTGACGAATTGTTCTCTTTAATCCGTATTCCGTCAATCAGTGCCAAGCATGAGAATAAACCGGACATGTTGGCATGTGCCCAACGTTGGACAGAGGTGCTACTGTCTTCCGGCGCAAATAAGGCCGAGGTAATGCCCACGAAAGGCAATCCTGTCGTATACGCCGAGAAAGTGGTATCTCCCAATGCTCCGACCGTATTGGTTTACGCTCATTATGATGTAATGCCCGCCGAACCTTTGGAATTGTGGAAGAGTGAACCTTTCGAGCCGGTGATCCGGGACGGACGCATTTGGGCCCGTGGAGCAGATGATGATAAAGGACAGGGCATGATTCAAGTAAAAGGTTTTGAGACAGCGATTAAAGAAGGCTTGTTACAGTGTAACGTGAAGTTCATTTTCGAAGGAGAGGAGGAGATAGGTTCTCCTAGCTTGGAAGATTTTTGCCGGAAACATAAAGAATTATTGAAAGCGGATGTAATCCTTGTTTCCGATACAAGCATGGTCAGCGCGGAGACACCGTCGCTCACGACAGGCCTACGTGGTTTGGCTTACTGGGAAATAGAAGTAACCGGACCGAACCGCGATTTGCATTCCGGTCATTTTGGCGGAGCCGTAGCGAATCCAATCAATGTACTTTGCAAATTGATGGCAGATATCACCGATGTGGATGGACGCATCACGATCCCAAGTTTCTATGACGACGTGGAGGATGTATCTCCCGCGGAACGGGAGATGATCGCCCAAATCCCATTCGACGAGGAAAAATATAAGAAAGCGATCGGGGTAGACGCTCTTTTCGGAGAGAAAGGCTATTCTACGCTAGAACGTAATAGTTGTCGGCCTTCTTTCGATATCTGTGGCATTTGGGGCGGATATACGGGGGAAGGAAGCAAAACTGTATTGCCTTCAAAGGCTTATGCCAAGGTTTCCACTCGTTTGGTTCCACATCAGGATCATGCCAAGATCTCCCAAATGTTTGAGGAGCATATAACTCGTGTGGCTCCGCCTTATGTTAAAGTGAAAGTTACGCCCAGCCATGGCGGGCAAGGATATGTTTGTCCGATCGACTTGCCGGCTTATCAAGCGGCGGAAAAGGCTGTCGGCATCGCATTCGGGAAGAAGCCGTTGGCGGTTCGTCGCGGAGGTAGCATTCCTATTATCTCTACATTCGAGCAGGTATTGGGTATCAAGACCGTACTGATGGGATTCGGCTTGGAGCAAAACGCGATCCATTCGCCCAACGAGAGTCAGGAGTTGGATATCTTCTTCAAGGGAATAGAGTCGGTAGCGGAATTCTACCGCTTATATAAATAAAGGGAAGAAGATGAGTATATTAATAAAGAATGTCCTGTTTGACGATAAAACGATTGATATCTATATCGAAGGAAAAGAGATCAAGCAAATAGGAGCGGGGCTGTCTTTTCCTGCCGATAAGATACTGGATGGTAGCCGTAAAGCCGTCATTCCCGGTTTCGTGAACGCTCATACGCATGCTGCCATGACTTTGTTCCGCGGCTTCGGTGATGATATGCCGCTTATGCCGTGGCTTGAGCAAAAGATCTGGCCGAATGAGGCGAAAATGACCCGTGAGGATGTCTATTGGGGAGCGAGATTAGCGTGCTTGGAAATGATAAAGAGTGGCACGACCACTTTCTTCGACATGTATCAACGCCCTCGTGCCACGGCCGACGTGACGGAGGAGATGGGATTGCGAGGTATCATAGCCGGCGTTTGTTTCGACGGTTTTGATAAGGAAGAGGCGGAGAAATGCAAACGCCATAACGAGCGACTGATCCAAGACGTGGATAACTACAGCAAACGGGTTCGCTTCTCGATCGGGCCGCACGCCATCTATACCGTCTCCGGTGAGCTTCTGAAATGGGCGCATCAGTTCGCCATGGAACACCAAATCCCGATCCATCTGCATCTGGCAGAGACAGAGGGGGAAGTGAAAGACTCTCTCGATAGATTCGGACTCACTCCCGTACGTTATTTATATGAGTTAGGTGTGCTTTCTCCACGCTTGATCATCGCTCATGGAATTTACATCGATGATGACGAGCTTCGTATGTTGGCCGATCACGAGGTGAAAGTCGTACATAACCCGGCCTCAAACATGAAACTGGCTTCCGGTATTCATTTTAAGTTCAAGGAAATGCGCCAATTGGGTATTACCGTGGGATTGGGAACGGACGGTTGTTCCTCTTCCAATAACTTAGATATGATCGAGGCGATGAAGCTGGCTTCCCTATTAGGAAAAGCTTGGCGAAAGGATCCCGAAGCCTTGACCGCAAATGAGATGCTGCAAACCGCTACTGCGGAAGGAGCCGCTATGTTCGGTTTAAAAGCCGGGCAGATCAAGGAAGGGTATTTAGCCGATCTATGTTTGATAGATCTCAACACCCCCGCTTTTACTCCGAACTTCAATTTCGTCTCTAATCTGGTATACGCCGCCAACGGCAGTTGCGTGGATACCGTTATCTGTGATGGTAAAATATTGATGGAGAATAAGAAGGTACCGGGAGAGGACGAGATTATGGAGAAAGCGGCAGAGATAGCTTATAACTTAATGAAACGTTAATTTGATTAAATATGGAAATGATTAAAACCGAACAATATAGGGAAGCGACCGCCTATTTAGCTAGCCGGATCGAAGGTAACCCGGAGACTGCCATTATCCTTGGTAGTGGCTTAGGCTCTTTAGCCGATCAAATAACAGACCCTATAGTGATACCTTATGCGGAGATCCCACATTTCATGAGATCTACCGCTACCGGGCATAAGGGGAATTTTATTTGTGGCAAACTAGGGGATAAGCGAGTCTTGGCTATGCAAGGCCGTTTTCATTACTATGAGGGTTACACGATGCAACAGGTGACTTTTCCCATACGCGTAATGAAACTCTTAGGAATCAAGAACCTTTTGGTCTCAAACGCCGCCGGAGGTATCAATAATACGTTCAAGGTAGGCGATCTGATGATCATCCGGGATCATATCAATATGATGCCGAACCCATTGATCGGTCCGAACAATGAGGATTTCGGCACTCGTTTCCCGGATATGACCCGTGCTTATGATCGTGAATTTATCCGCTACGTGGAAGAAATAGCCGCCTACCGATCTGTCCCGTTAAAGAAAGGTGTATATGTAGGTTTGACAGGCCCTTCCTTCGAGACCCCTTCCGAGTATGCTTTCTATGGAAAAGTCGGGGGAGATGCGATCGGCATGAGTACGGTACCGGAAGTAATCGTGGCACGTCATGCGGGCTTGCGTGTATTCGGTATGTCTGTCATCACGAACGAAGGTTATCACTTCGCTGACGACTTTGTAAATGATGGTGCCGATGTTATCGTAGCGGCTAATAAAGCTGCAGCTGTTATGACACAACTATTTACGGAATTGGTCAAAAAAATCTAATAAAAAAGTAGCGCAAAGGCTTGGTGGTTTCAATGAAATCACTACCTTTGCACTCGCAATCGAGAACAAAACGGTTGCATATGCGGAAGTAGCTCAGTTGGTAGAGCATAACCTTGCCAAGGTTAGGGTCGCGGGTTCGAGTCCCGTCTTCCGCTCTTTCTCGTATTGATTGCCCAGGTGGCGGAATTGGTAGACGCGCTCGTTTCAGGTGCGAGTGGTTTTGCGATCGTGCAGGTTCGAGTCCTGTTCTGGGCACCCTTACAAAATGCGCAGGTGGTGGAATTGGTAGACACGCTACTTTGAGGGGGTAGTGCCGGTTACGGCGTGTGAGTTCAAGTCTCATCCTGCGTACTTAAATAAAGAAATAAAAGCATGATCTATTCATTAGGTCATGCTTTTTTATATGCCAAAATGACAGACTAATGAGATTAACGAACATAAAAAAAGCCGGACTCACGCCCGGCTTCTATATTTATAGACAACTTATTCAGCATCTTTCTTCTTTATCGAAGTCGTGATTTTCTGCTCTTCCTTATCAAAGCCTACGATAATCGTATCACCTTCGCCTACCGAGGCACGGATAATCATCTCTGCCATCTCATCTTCCAGATACTTCTGGATCGAACGTTTCAACGGACGGGCACCGAATTGAATATCGTAGCCTTTTGTTGCGATGAAATCTTTAGCCTCGTCTGTGATCGACAGCTCATAGCCCAGATTTGATACACGTTGATACAGACCTTGTAATTCAATATCGATAATCTTATGAATAGCGGCTTTATCAAGCTGATCGAACATAATGATATCATCCACGCGGTTCAAGAACTCTGGAGCAAACGCTTTATTCAACGCTTTTTGGATCACGCTACGGGAAAAATCCTTATCCGGTTCCCCGGCCATCTGAGTATTGAAGCCAACGCCACGACCGAAATCTTTCAATTGCCGGGTACCAATATTGGAAGTCATGATCAAGATCGTATTCTTGAAATCAATACGTCTACCCAAACTATCCGTCAAACGGCCTTCATCCAAGACTTGCAGCAGTAAGTTAAATACATCCGGATGCGCTTTCTCGATCTCGTCCAATAAGACTACCGAATAGGGCTTGCGACGTACTTTTTCTGTTAACTGGCCACCTTCCTCGTAACCAACGTATCCGGGAGGCGCTCCGATCAAACGGGAAACAGCGAATTTCTCCAAGTATTCGCTCATATCGATACGCACCAAAGAATCCGCCGAGTCAAATAGATATTCAGCAAGCTTCTTGGCTAAGTGAGTTTTACCTACACCCGTTGGCCCTAGGAACATAAAAGTGCCGATCGGCTTATTCGGATCTTTCAAGCCAACACGGTTACGTTGAATTGCCTTTACGATCTTTTGAACAGCATCATCCTGCCCCACCACCTTACTTTTCAATACGTCCGCCATTTCCAGAAGCTTGACATTCTCTGCCTTAGCGATGCGTTGAACAGGCACACCGGACATCATGGCAACAACTTCAGCGACCTTCTCTTCATCAACCGTCTCCCGATGTTCTTGAAGCTCTTGTTCCCATTTAGCTTTCGCAGCCTCCAGTTGCAATAAATATTGACGCTCCTTATCGCGGAAACTCGCGGCTAACTCAAAGTTCTGAGATTTCACGGCCGCTAATTTCTCATTCTTAGTATCCTCGATCTTTGCCTCAAGCTCTTCGATACTTTTCGGAACAATGATATTAGATATATGTACACGAGAGCCGGCCTCGTCTAAAGCATCGATCGCCTTATCCGGGAAATTACGGTCGCTGATATATCTTTCTGTCAATTTTACACACGCTTGCAAAGCATCTTCAGTATAGATCACGTTATGGTGCTCCTCATAACGAGGTTTGATGTTACGCAAGATCTGCAAAGTTTCTTCCGCTGTTGTCGGATCAACGATCACTTTCTGGAACCGACGTTCCAACGCACCGTCTTTCTCGATATTCTTACGATATTCATCCAAGGTAGTAGCACCGATGCATTGAATCTCACCACGAGCCAACGCAGGTTTCAGCATATTCGCCGCATCCATAGATCCGGAAGCGGAACCAGCGCCAACGATCGTATGGATCTCATCGATAAACAGGATGATATTCGGGTTCTTCGATAACTCATTCAAAATAGCCTTAATACGTTCCTCGAATTGCCCGCGGTATTTCGTCCCGGCGACAATAGAAGCCATATCCAAGCTAATCACACGCTTATCGAATAATACCCGGGAAACCTTGCGCTGAACAATGCGCAAAGCCAATCCCTCTACGATAGCCGACTTACCCACACCCGGCTCACCAATCAGTACCGGATTATTTTTCTTCCTGCGGCTTAATATCTGTGCCAAACGCTCGATCTCCTTCTCACGTCCTACGATCGGATCCAGGCGGTTCTCCGCAGCAGCACGTGTCATATCCGTTCCGAAGTTATCCAGAACAGGCGTATCATTAGGGGATTTTGGCTGAGCGGCTCCCGCTCCAGTACCGGAAGAAGGGCGAGATGCCTCACGACGGGAAGAGAAACCTTCGTCATCGTCATCCTCGTCATCATCCGTATATCCGTCGCTGATCTCGTCGAATTCTTCTATATTGTTCAAACCGGTCCCGCTTACTAATATATTGTATGCGGAACGATACGTAATACCTGCGTCATTCAACGCCTTAGCTGCTACGTTAAATTCCTCTTTCAATATCGCCAATAGGAGATGTTCCGTATCGGTCTCATCCTTCCTGAACAAACGAGATTCCAACATACTCATACGCAAGACACGTTCCGTGGTCTTGCGTATAGCGATCTCATGCTGGACGGAATCCTCCGAATCGAATGTGTTCTTTATTTCTTGCTCGATCTTGCGTTTAATATCCATCGGATCAGTATGTAGTTCTCGTAAGACACGCATTGCCTCGCCTTCGCCTTCCCGAATGATGCCTAACATCAAATGTTCCGGACCGATATAGCTGTTCTGGAGCCTAGTCGCTTCTTCACGGCTATACTCGATCACGTCTATCAATCTTTTCGAATAATTCTTCATATTATATTTAATGTGCTAATTGCGCAAAGTTACATAATCTATTCCAACTATCATCAAATTTCGTGCCATTATTCCTTAATAAGCCTTGAAAAGCCTGGAGAGGCAAAATTTCAAGGCAAATTCTTTCGTAGTATACGGAAAAACCTTACCTTAGTGCAATTTTTCAGAGGTGAGATATTGAGTGTAATTAATATAAAACTAAATGGTTGATCAAGACAGAATTATTAAGATTAACATCGAAGAGGAAATGAAATCGGCATACATTGATTATTCAATGTCTGTCATTGTTTCACGTGCTCTTCCTGATGTTAGGGATGGCTTTAAGCCAGTTCACCGCCGTATTTTATTTGGAATGAATGAACTGGGTAACACATCCGACAAACCTTATAAAAAATCTGCGAGAATAGTTGGTGAAGTTTTAGGTAAATATCATCCACATGGCGACTCGTCTGTATATTTCGCCATGGTTCGTATGGCCCAGGCATGGTCTATGCGTTATCCGTTAGTAGACGGACAAGGTAACTTCGGTTCAGTGGACGGTGATAGCCCTGCTGCCATGCGTTACACAGAGGCACGATTGAGCAAGCTAGCCGAAGAAATGCTTCGGGATATCGATAAGGACACGGTAGATTTCCAGCTTAACTTCGATGATACGTTGAAGGAGCCGACCGTATTACCGACTCGTATTCCCAACTTGCTGGTAAATGGAGGATCCGGTATCGCCGTTGGTATGGCTACGAATATGCCGACTCATAACTTGAGCGAGGTATTAGACGGCTGTATCGCCTATATCGATGCCAAGGGAGATATCGAAGTAGAGGGTTTAATGCAATATATCAAGGCCCCAGACTTCCCGACAGGCGCTACTATTTATGGCTACGCAGGTGTAAAAGATGCTTTCGAGACGGGTAGGGGACGTGTCATCCTTCGTGGTAAAGCCGAAATCGAGGTGGAAAATAATCATGAGAAGATTATTATTACCGAGATCCCTTATTTGGTAAATAAAGCTGAATTGATCAAGTATATCGCTGATCTGGTAAACGAGAAGCGTATCGATGGTATTTCCAATGTCAATGACGAGTCCGACCGTAGCGGTATGCGTATCGTAGTTGATGTGAAACGTGATGCGAACTCGAGCGTCGTACTGAATAAATTGTATAAGCTTACGGCTCTGCAATCCTCATTCAGCGTTAATAATATCGCTTTGGTGAATGGCCGTCCGAAGTTGCTTAATTTAAAAGACCTGATCAAGGCCTTTATTGAGCACCGTCATGAGGTCGTTATCCGCCGTACTAAATATGAATTGAGGAAAGCGGAAGAGAGAGCCCATATATTGGAAGGCTTGATCATCGCTTCCGATAATATAGACGAGGTAATCGCAATTATCAAGTCTTCCAAGAGCCCGCTAGAGGCCATCGAGCGTTTGATCGAACGTTTCTCTTTATCTGAGCTTCAAGCACGTGCGATTGTCGAGATGAGACTTCGCCAGTTAACAGGTCTGGAACAAGACAAATTACGTGCGGAATATGAGGAGATCGAGAAGTTGATCGCTTATTTGAAAGAGATTCTCGAGAACGAGGATCTTTGCATGAAGGTTATCAAAGACGAATTGCTGGAAATCAAGGAGAAGTATGGCGACGAACGCAAGACGGATATCGTTTACGCTTCCGAGGAATTGAATCCGGAGGATTTCTATGCGGATGATGAGATGATCATTACCGTATCTCATATGGGATATATCAAACGTACCCCGTTAAGTGAGTTCCGAGCTCAAGGCCGTGGGGGCGTAGGAGCGAAGGGTTCCGAGACTAGGGACGAGGATTTTGTTGAGTATATCTATCCGGCATCCATGCATGCCACCTTATTATTCTTCACAGCAAAAGGTAAATGTTATTGGTTGAAAGTATTCGAGATTCCGGAAGGAGCTAAGAACGCTAAAGGGCGTGCGATCCAGAATCTTCTGAATATCGAGCCGGATGACAAGGTACAAGCCTTTATACGTGTTAAGAAATTAACCACCGATACGGAATTCATTAATTCTCATTACCTATTATTCTGCACGAAGAAAGGCGTGATTAAAAAGACTTTGTTGGAGGCATATTCCCGTCCTCGTCAAAACGGTGTGAACGCTATTACATTGCGTGAAGACGATGGCTTGATCCAAGTATGTATGACGAATGGCAATAACGAGGTTATCATAGCAAACCGTAACGGTCGTGCGATTCGTTTCCATGAAAGTACGGTACGCGTAATGGGCCGTACGGCTTCCGGTGTGAAAGGTATGACTTTGGACGAGGATAATACCGATGAAGTAGTAGGTATGATCTGTATCAAGGACAGGGAAAAAGAGACCGTACTCGTCGTATCAGAGCAGGGATATGGAAAACGTTCCTCTATCGACGATTATCGTATGACAAATCGTGGCGGTAAAGGTGTAAAAACCATTAATATCACGGAGAAGACCGGTAAATTAGTCGCCATCAAGAATGTTACGGACGAGAACGATTTAATGATTATCAATAAGTCGGGTATCGCTATCCGTATGAAAGTGAATGATTTGAACGTAATCGGACGTGCTACTCAAGGTGTTCGTTTGATTAATCTAGAAAAGCGTAACGACGAAATCGCTTCTGTATGTAAAGTATTGTCTGAGAGTGAAGAGGAGATAGCCGAGCAAAAAGCGGAACAAGAAGCCAGACAAGAGAATAGTGAGGGAAGAGAGTTCAGTGAGAATCAAGCTAGTCTAGGTACCGATGTTAGCCTGCCGGAATCTGAGGAGAATAACGAGCAAAATGATAACGAAGAAATAACTGAATAATTTTAAATAAATAGAAATATTAATCTCAAAATTACTATCGCAATGAAACGAGTATTATTAACAGTGACACTATGTGTCGCAGCATCGGTCTCTTTTGCACAGAAAAAAGCTGTAAATGAGGCTCAAAGTATAGCTAAGGGGGCAACTCCTGATTTCTCGGAAGCCAGAACTCTTATTAAAGGGGCTTTGGAAAATCCTGAAACAAAGAATGACGCTAAAACTTGGTATGTTGCCGGTTTTATCGAGGATCAACAGTTCAGCAACGAAAGAACAAAACAAGTCTTGGGTCAACAACCGGATGAGCCAGTTATGTATGAGGCATTGGGTAGTATTTTGCCGTACTTTGAGAAAGCATATGAGTTAGATCAACTTCCTAATGAAAAAGGAAAAGTTAAACCTAAATTCACGAAAGATATCAAGGGTATCTTAGGGGCAAACCATGTATATTACATCAATGGTGGTGCTTACTATTTCGATCAGAAAGACTATAACAAAGCTTACGATTTCTTTGAGCAATATCTGAAAATCTCTGATATGCCGATGTTTAAAGGCGAGGCTGTCGCAGAAAGAGATTCAAACTTCATGACAGTTCAGTTCTATGCCGCTGTAGCAGCGACCCAACTAGGTGATTCACAAAAAGCTATCGCAGCGTTAGAGCGTGCAAAAAATACGGATTATAGAGCAAGCGAGGTATATCAATACTTATGCTATGAGTATGATCAAGCTAAGGACACCGTAAACTTGGAGAGAACTTTGGAAGAAGGTATGAATAAATTCCCTGAGGAACAGTATTTCTTAATGAGCCTTATCAACAATTACATCTATTCCAATAGAAATGAGAAAGCTATCGAATACTTGAACACAGCTATCACTAAGGATTCCAACAATGCTCAACTTTATGATGTAATGGGCCGTGTTTATGAGACGGGGTTGAAAGATTACGCTAAAGCCGAAGAGTATTTCAAGAAAGCATTGGCAATCAATCCGGACTATATCGAATCTCTTTCTAACTTAGGTCGTGTATATTACAACCAAGGTGTAAACAAGCAAGGTGAGGCTAATATGATCAACGACGCAAAACAGTATCAAGAGGAATTAGGCAAAGCTAAGGAATTTTTTAAGCAAGCTCTTCCTTATTTTGAGAAAGCTCACCAAATGAAACCGGAAGAAAGAGAATATATGACCGCTTTAAGAGGTATTTACTACAACTTGAATATGGGTGATAAATTCGATGCTATTGAAGCAGAGATGAATAAGTAATTTTCTCTTTAAGAAATGAATTGGAACCGTCTAGTAACTTTATTTACTAGACGGTTTTTTATTGTGTATCATGTATCCGGATAGTAGTTTTTTGATTATTCACAACACTATTAAACATAATGGGAATTATAAAGTCAATAGTGAGAGGCAAAGCTTGTTACATTTTACATGGGCTAATGTAAGAAATAAATTCGAATGTCGGCCTAGTATATTACATTAATTACTATCTTTGATACACTAACAAAAAATAATCCTTATGTTCAGTAAAGAAACTTATATGGCCCGCCGGGCTAAGCTGAAACAAACCATAGGTTCCGGTTTGTTGCTATTCCTTGGAAACGACGAGAGTGGAATGAACTACGCCGATAATACGTATCACTTCCGTCAAGACTCTACCTTCTTGTATTTCTTCGGATTGCCATACGCCGGGTTATCCGCTATCATCGATATCGATAACGATAAGGAGATCATCTTTGGCGATGAGTTGACTATAGACGCGATTGTATGGATGGGTACTCAACCCACCCTGAAAGAGAAGAGCGAGGCCGCAGGTATCAAGGAAGTCCATCCTTTCAAGGAGATCGAGACTTACTTGAAGAATGCCCAGCAAAAAGGCCAGCCAATCCATTATCTGCCAACGTATCGTGCGGAACACCAGATCAAATTATTCCAATGGTTGGGTATCGTACCCGGCGCGGAGAAACCTTCCGTACCTTTCATCATGGGTGTCGTAAACCAACGGAATTACAAGAGCGAGGAAGAAATCGCCGAGATCGAGAAAGCTTGTATCGTAACCGCCGATATGCACCTGACCGCTATGCGTACCGTACGTCCAGGAATCCGGGAATCGGATGTAGCGGCTGCCGTAGCGGAAGTCGCTTTTGCCAACAATTACCAGCTCTCCTTCCCTATCATCGCCACGATCAATGGGCAAACTTTGCACAACCATGATCATAGTCATATGATTAAGAGCGGCGATATGCTGTTATTGGACGCCGGTGCCGAGACTGAGATGGGATATGCCGGAGACATGTCATCCACTATCCCGGCCGACTCTAAGTTCACGGCCCGTCAAAAAGACATTTATGATATTCAAGTAGCTGCCCATGAGGCTGCCGTAGCGGCTTTGCGCCCGGGTATTCCTTTCGTGGATGTATATGAGTTGTCTTGTAAAGTGATAATGGAGGGTTTAAAGGACCTTGGTTTCGTGAAAGGAGATCCGATGGAGGCCGTAAAAGCTGGTGCTCACGCCATGTTTATGCCTTGTGGCTTAGGCCATATGATGGGATTGGATGTACATGATATGGAGAATCTGGGAGAGGTATATGTTGGTTATGACGGACAACCGAAGAGTACGGAATTCGGACGTAAATCATTGCGCTTGGGACGTAAGCTGGAACCGGGTTTTGTCTTGACCATCGAGCCGGGCGTATACTTCATCCCTGAATTAATGGATTTATGGAGAGGCCAGAACAAGTTCACCGAATTCATCAATTACGAGAAGTTGTTTACATATAAAGATTTCAGTGGCATACGTAACGAGGAAGACTATCTGATTACCGAGAACGGTGCTCGCTTATTAGGAAAGAAGATCCCTTTGCGTACGGAAGAAGTAGAAGCGATTCGATAAATCCTATACATTATTATAATGTAGCTTATGTAAGAGGGGCCGTGCCCAAATGAACACAGCCCCTCTTTGCTAAATAATACTGATTAAATTGCTTTCAGAATCTCGGTCAGTTTTTCCGGGGTGACATTGGCGGCGATTATCACTCCTTCGTCGTTAATCAAGAAGTTCTTGAAACCTTTTCTTAAATCATACTTCTTGTACAACTCTGACTCTTTACCCAATCCTTCGTGAAATTGCGTTGACAGATCCAACTTGTCAATCTTTACCGTCTCGGTAAAAATAGATTCTTTCTCATCCATAGAGATCGAATACATCGCAATTTTGTCCGGACCAAACTTGTTAACCTCATTCGCCAATTGTACGTTACGAGCCCGCGATTCCGCATCGTAAGCCGCCCAAAAGTTGAGCAATGTATAACGTCCTAATTGGTTGTGGAAACTAGCTTCAGCGTCGTTTCCCAAAAACTCTATTCTCGGAGCTAGATCACCGGGGTTCACGCCCTCGGTAAGTTTCGCCTTTTTCGAACCCGCAGACATTCCTAATAACGCTACCGATGCGATGAGAACATAAGCTCTTACCTTCATATTTTCAATTTTACGTTAAACTTAATCGGGGGAATCTCCCGAAGGACAAACTCCCGACTCCTGATTTTCAGGATCGTAAACAGGCATGTTTCTTTCGCTAAAGAGACACTTACTTGCCTTTAACGAATGCAAATATAAAACCAAATACTTCTTTCTACCAAATTATATAGCGATTTTCTGCAAAATAACAAGCTTTTTTTATATGTTTTAGCGCATATATTGGCAAAAAATTAACTGTTTTGCAACATAAATTTAGAAGTAAGGTACCTATTCTCTCTCCGATGGAACCAAAAAATCATCAAGAATCATTAGCTTCCCAGTCCCTTGCCTTTAGACCGAGAACAGGGAATCCTTAGTGATTTCATCCTTAAGTATAGATCATCCAACGGCTGTTGCATAATCATGCAACAGTTGGTGCATGATCTTCCAACAGCTGTTAGATGATCATGCACCAACTGAAAAATTCGTAATGCTTCAAGAACAAACCGTTAATCCTTCTTGGAAAAGAGGCTAATAGCATTAAGAGATTCCCTTTAACCACCTTGCATCGTCATCTTGAAAAATGAAAGAAAAAAAGCCCGGTATTAATTACCGGGCTTTCCTGTTTTATTTTCTGGCGGGGGAACCAATACTCCCTCTTTAATAAATTCATCATATACGATCTTCGGATGATCTCGCGGAGAGGCCAATTGATATTCCGCCACGAAATTATCCCGCCTGAATTTCTTCAGCTTAAGATTTTCCGCGCTGTAATTCCGCAAGGTCTCTCTCCTATCACCAAACAAAGAACTATTCAGCACCTCCGAATCCAGGATATTTTCTTTCGGAGTCATCATAGGCAAAAGGTTCTGCTCCAGCAATCCTCTATAAGCGCCAATGTATTCGCACCAAACAGAATTACCTTTTTGATAGATTCGATAGGTGTAGTTAGACCAAGCTGTCGTTACGTGAATCTCGTGCTCCCAGATATCAACGGACGCCTCCGAATCAAAGTAGGGATCTTTAATCGTCACACGTCGCAGTCCATGATTTTCATCTCTCACTAAAGTCAGCCACTTATCTGAATGGAGTATTTCAGAAATAATGTCGGGCAACTTTTCCTTGATTTCAAATTGGATTCTCATACATTTCGCCTGCCGGTCAGGACTTTTTAAGATTGCCAGGTTCTCATTAAACATTTCGTCATTAATACGATAAAACAAATATAAGCAAAAATGTTCAATATAATGTACCCTTTTTCGATAATTCTTACGTACTTTTGCCTAATAGAATGACAGATATGACACAAAACGACGAAATAATACTGATAAATATCAATGGAGCGGATCGCCCGGGCGTAACGGCAGCTCTCACAGAGATTCTGGCCAAGAACAATGCGGTTATCTTAGATATCGGTCAAGCGGATATCCATAACCATCTGTCATTGGGTATCTTGTTCCAAAGCACGGAAGGAAATTCCGGCGATATATTGAAAGAACTACTGTTCAAGAGTTATGAATTAGATGTCAATATCCGCTTCAACCCCATTACAGAGCAGGAATACAGTAAATGGGTGAATATGCAAGGCAAGAACCGGTATATCATCACGATATTAAGCCGTAAGCTTACGGCCAAGCAAATAGCGGGTGTTTCCCGGATCGTGGCGGAGCAAGATATGAATATTGATGATATCAAGCGACTCACGGGACGTATTCCGTTGGACGAGAACGCCCGTACCCCCAAGGCGAGCGTGGAGTTTTCCGTCCGGGGTACCCCGAAAGACAAGGAGTCCATGAAAGCGGCGTTCATGAAGCTTTCCACGGAGCTGGATATGGATATCTCTTTCCAAGAAGATAGTATGTATCGCCGTATGCGCCGCTTGATCTGTTTTGATATGGACTCTACCTTGATCGAGACGGAGGTTATAGACGAGTTGGCGATACGTGCCGGAGTTGGCGATCAAGTGAAAGCGATTACGGAGGCGGCCATGCGCGGAGAGATCGATTTCTGCGAGAGCTTCCGCCAACGTTGTGCCTTATTAAAGGGGCTGGATGTATCCGTGATGCAAGAGATCGCCGAGAATCTGCCGATCACCGAAGGTGTGGACCGCTTGATGCGTATCTTGAAAAAGGTAGGCTTCAAGATCGCTATCCTTTCCGGAGGTTTCACTTACTTCGGCAATTTCCTTAAACAAAAATATAATATCGATTATGTATACGCCAACGAACTTGAGATCGAAGATGGTAAGCTAACAGGTAATCATGTGGGCGATATCGTAGATGGGAAACGTAAAGCGGAGTTATTACGCCTGATCGCACAAGTGGAAAACGTGGATATTCGCCAAACCGTAGCGGTTGGCGACGGGGCGAACGACTTGCCGATGATTAGTATCGCCGGTCTGGGTATCGCCTTCCATGCCAAACCGAAGGTAAAGGCGACCGCCAAGCAATCTATCTCTACGATCGGCCTCGATGGTATCTTATATTTCTTAGGATACAAGGATTCATATTTGGAAGAACAGATGTAATATATAATAATTAATGTATAGCGATTATGATCAGACACATTGTAATGTTTAAATTGAAGGAGTTTCAGACTCCGGTGGAGAAACAAGCCAAAATGCAAGAAATTAAGGATAAACTGGAAGCCTTGATCAATAAAATAGACGTATTGCAAATGATCCGTGTAGATTTTAATTGTAATCCGGCAGAGACGTGGGATATTATCCTGACCACGGAGCTGGCTACCTTGGAGGATGTAAATACTTACGCCAACCATCCGGAACACGTTGCGGTAGCAAAAGGTATAATTGGCCCGGTAAAGGCCGACAGAGCTTGTGTTGATTATGAAGTCCTTTGATATCGAGGAGCGTGTCGGCCAAGCGGTCAACAATTTCGAATCGGGATATAACTGCGCCCAATCCGTATTCTTGGCCTATTCGGATGTTTTTGAGTTGGATTTGGAATTGGCGAAAAAGATATCCGTCTCTTTCGGAGGTGGTGTCGGACGTATGCGTGAAGTATGTGGCACCGTTAACGCGATGGCGATGTTAGCCGGATTTAAGTATCCGGTATTTGATCCGCAAGACCAAGAGGCACGTACCCGCAACTATGGCATGGTACAAAAAATGGCGGCTTTATTCAAGGAAAAGCATGGAACGATCATTTGCCGTAGCCTTCTTCCTCCGGAAGAGACATCGACAAATCCCGCTCCTTCCGCTCGCACGCAACAGTATTATGCCAAACGTCCTTGTAGTAAATACGTAGAGGAAGCGGCTCGTATCACCGGGTACATGCTAAAGGGCGAGCTTGAATAAACGGCTTGTCAAGCCAGAAGACGTATTTGTGAAATATAGCCAAGTCTCCGGATCTCAGAGAATAACTCACCGTAAGAAGACTTGGATTTCACATTGACCTTATAAGTAATTATCGATGTATTCTTGTCGTAATTATGTTCATAAGAGAGACTTACGATAAATATGCTCTTGTTTTCCAAAATTTTCCGAATGCCTTTAAGATCGGGAGTCGAGGTTGAGCAATTTATCGTAAGTATTTTATTTACACCATCCAAATACATACGTCGCTCCAACCTTTCTAAAGATACCAATACGAACAAGGTAAATGCCGTAGTGATCGAGGCGGCCAAGAACATGCCGGCACCAGCGGCCAGACCTATTACAGCCATTACCCAAATACAAGCCGCCGTAGTGAGTCCATGTACGCTTCCATGACTTTGGATAATAGCCCCCGCTCCCAAGAAACCAATACCCGTAAGGACTTGGGCGGCGATACGCCCTGGGTCTCCATTCAAGAAATTCGGATAGGTTTGTGGTATCCAGATAGATATCAACATGGCGGCCGCAGATCCCATACAGATCAAGGTAAAGGTTCGCATACCAGCGTCCCTGCGGCGAAATTGCCTTTCTACACCAATAATAGCACCCAGCACGAAACTGATCGCTAATCGTACGGCGGCGGTCGAGGCCGTTATCTGAGTATTCTCTAAAATATTGTTCAAATGTTCCAGCATAACTATAATATTTTTCCCTTACATAAAAATCATCTACAATGTGTAAATACTCCTTCGCACAGGTCATTGCCGTATATAACCATTGATAAGTGGAGGCTTTCGGTTCTTGCGATATTTTTCTCGGTATATCTTAAATAGACCTCTACCCACTCTCCTCCTTGCGCTTTATGGCATGTTAAAGGAATCCATATTGTCTAAACCGAATAAAATTAAAAAAGACCTCTTTATGCCCCGGGCGATCCTCTTTTACGATCCTTTCAGAAGTAGAGGCGACACAGACAAATCCGGACTTCCGTAACAAACGAACCAAAGCAAACGAGAAACACATTTCACCCATAATATGCACCACATCTTCGGACGGATCATATCGCTCGATGATCTCATGGGCATACTCCATCGATAAAGAGGCGACATACCCCTCGCCTTCCGTTGCCGGAATATCAGGAAAAGGATACTCCACTATATCTCCGTATTGACGTGCATCTGCCAATTGCTTCTCTGACCAATTGGTGGAGGGGTGGTTGGATAGATTTATGAACATATCAATCTTTTGCAGTCTTTTTTATCTGCATTATAAAATTCTCAAAAAGCTGAGAGTCCTCAATATCCTCTCTACACTTATATTGTATACCCATATTCTTAGCTGTATTTTTCAGCTTATCATCTTTAGGAGCAAGCGAGACGATAAAGGTATTAGCAGATAATCCCAAAACGGCCTCTTTGATAGCAGTTGCCTTATAGACCGTTTCATTAAACATTTTCTCTCCCAATATGCCGGTCTTACACTCTATCACAAACAATTTATTGCCGGAGATAAACACAACATCCAAATCATTTTGATTTGTATTCTCAGTTCGTTTGATTAGAACACCTAATTTTATGTCTTGAGGACTTATGTACTTCTTAATCTTGTAATAAAGATATTCCTCAAACCATCCTCCTGTCAAATATTCTATTTCACCACGATTTAAATAGCCCGATTCTTCCATAGGGAAATCTATGTTACTCAAGAAATCACTTAAGCCATCTATACATGGCTTCTTTTCTGTTGACATACAAGTTTCAAGGCTATACACTGCCATTTTTTTCTTAATATTCCGATACGATCTCAATAAATCAATCGCTTTAAAATTCAATGTCCCATCCACAAACCGATTGAAGAAATAATCACAATATGCCTCACCCTTTACAAGTTTCTTCTCTGTAAATGTCACATTGTAATTGGAAAAATATTCTTGAACAGTCAATCGGTAATCCAATGCTATAGAATCATTCTCAGAAAGTTTCAGCAACTCATTTTTCGGAAATGGAATGTAAAAGAATTGACTGTTATATCTCTCAAATACATTTTGGACAAGCAAGCTCATATATTTTGTTCCACCTGTCAAATTAACAATATAAGAACACTCTAAAGATAATTGAACCTGTAATTTTGACTCCATATCTTTCCAACGTTCTTCTTCTCCATCTTGAAAAAGAATGGATTCAATGGTACAATTCACATAACCTAATGATTGCTTGATCCATTCTATCCTTTCCGCAAATTTTTGGGAAGAAATGAACAACAGTTTATCTCCAATTTGAAACATTTCCTTGATAAACAAATAGTTTGGAATTGTTTGCTCTGATATAATATTTACTATGACTCTATTCATGACACTACTCTTTAAATCAACGACAATTTAACAAATCCTAAGATATCACTATCCTCATCTATCCTGCGGGACTTCGGAAAATCATATTCTTGGTATCGTCCGTTATTTGGACGAGAAACAGCGATTACCTCGTCAAAATTATCTAAGCCTTCACACCATGCACCTGTAATGAACCGCCAACCGGATCCATGCCCTATGCGTAATACACACTCTTTGCCCTCTTGACAATTTTTAGTTTCATCAAGAATATGCCGCATACTTACAATATAATCTTCTGCTCCCTCTTTATTACTACTTATATCACTCCAATAAGCTATCTCATCAGAAACCAAATCCTTGGTATGCCTATTAAGTGACATTAACAATGAAGGTTCCGATTCCATCTCTTTAGGGAGATCACCTATGTTTCGGGACCTTGCTTTGCACCATGAATAAGTGTTCTTGGCAAGTTTTAACTGAAAAACGGAATCGCAACCAGATCCGATCGCTTCCACTACTTGCGATTTAGAACGATCTTGTAGATTCGTTTTTTGTGTAACATTCAAGTTTATCATACGCATGGCGATCTCACATTCTCTCTCGAAGTATGCATCGCCGACTTGAAGAAAACGGAATATATCGTTATTTGGATCTTTTCCGAACAGATCCTTCTCCACTTGTCCGGCTCCCATTTTTTTCCCAAAAGTCTTGATCTTACTTTCCAAAGTACGATCTTTTGCCAATGTCGTTAAGATAGCGGTTCGTATGGCTCCTTTGATCGAACTACCCGGAATATAAGGTAAACCCATCCCATCGTGTAAACACTCTTTCAGGGTATCGGTTGCCTTGATCTCACCCGCACAGTTCGTAATGATGCGTTGGGAATAATCATCCGGATGCGCATCCTTTCTATAACGACGAACAAAATCTCGCATACTTTCCTCTTTCTTCTCAATCGAAAGCACCCAATCATCAATGTGTTCCACTCCTATAAAATCCAAGATTTTCCTAGGATCAATCACATGAATAAATGAGTCATCGCCTTGCGAGGATAGAACGAAATCGGCATTCCTCTGCAAGAAATTTCCATTTCCAATATGTATAGGCGTGAGTGTTTCTATTTTCACCTTACTCATATCCTTACCGTTTTAATTTAATAGGAATAACAAAAGGTTTCCCACTACGAAAAACAGGGTGCAATAGCTCTTCGTTCCAATGAGGTCGAAGGTTGACAACCTTACCATTTAAACGACCGGTTGTCTTGAACACGGAACCCACATTGAACATATAGACGGATTTCTTTCGCAAATGTCTGAAATCCATCTCTTGGCTTCCGGCTATATATCCACCTCGTTGCAGTAAGTCATAGCAAGAATCATGTAGGTTCAGCAACTCGACTTCCTCCTGTGCCGGAATAAAAAGAGACAACAGTAATTGAGAGTCGGAATCCTCTATTTCAGGCAAGGATAACTTCCTCATCTCCACATCAAATTTTCCCCCTCCAATATTCTTATCAGTTCCAACACCAAACTCCCCCAATTGCTTGAATAATCGGATCAGATCGTCCCGTTGGCTCTCCTGCGTATCCAGCAAGCAATACAACCCTGAGTCCGGATGAAAATAAACCCACTCAAAGAAAAATGGATCCGCATCTATCCCTTCTTCACGAGGAATCGTGACCCGTTGGTTCACCTGTGCCTTATAAGGCATTCTAAAGTCATCATCCTTAATAGATAGCAAGAACTTGTCTTGCAGTTGCCGTTCCTTTACAGACACCTCTTTTCCAGCGACCAAATCATTCCATAAACCAACCTCGATATATTTTATCTTCTTCAGCTTTTTCCTCGACGCATACTCTTCACCATCCGAAATAGTAACGCTCATCTTCCCTTGAGGTTTCGGAAGAAAATAGCGATCTCCGACAAACGGGAAAGCGGAACTTATAGTAAACGAATTCAAGAATTCTTCCAGATCCCCATTTTCTCCATTCTGTACTTTCATGGCAGCCAAAGCTGCGGATAAAGTGTCACTTTGCAAATCCAAAGCAGAGAAATCATAATTCTCTTTCCCCGTTCCTATATGCAAAGGAGTCATATTCTTTAATTTGACAAGGGTGTAGATTGCCATAATCAATAGGTTTTCGGTTCACCCTCCGGATTATCTAATTCTATAGACACTTGTCCATATCCCCGTGATCCATGTCCTCCCAAATAATCGTCTTGTAACAGACGAAGAGCCAAATTCAGCGTCTCCTTCAATTGCATTTCATCTTCATCCTCAAAAATATTCAATACCATGTTTAGCTTGAACTTCGCCCCCGCAGGAACACGCTCTAAGGTTCGAGGATTCGCTTTAGCCGTAACCCGATCGATAGCCACTTCCGTCTTGCTTTCCGTATAAGGAAGATCCGTATTGGCAAACAACTCCGGTTCACTAAGATCCAACTCCGCATCCCTGACGATCAAACGGGAAGGTCTATTATTACTTTTTCCGGTAGCTACCCCAAACAATCGCCCAGAAATGGAATCCGGATCTTCGCTGGCTCTTGCTTCTCCTTTATTATTGACAGACACACAACCTTTCGATAGCTCGACTAACGCTCTCATCTTCCCTTTCAAAGAGCTTCCCGGAATATAGGGAACATTATTAATGGGGTTACGAACCACAAATTTATCCGGACCACCGATATTCAGTGCCGCATTGGTCCCTCCGATATGTAAACCGGTCTTCAAGGTAATTGTACCTGTATAAATAATTTTCTTTATCAATTTTATTGTAGCCATAACTCTTTCGTTTTTCTAAATGAAACAAACTTATTAATCTTTATCCTTCACATAAGCCTTATGATAAGCAAGTATAGCCTCGATGAGCCCACAGAAATTATGATAGCTTTTTTGGTCTGAGACATCCGAGGCGGCCTTGTCAAAGATCTTCTTGAACAATTTCAGTCCTTCGTTCTTCTTGTCACGCCCTAGCGCATAAGCCACTTTGGGTTTCAATAAGAAGAATGATGATTTCTCATTTTCAAAGGTTCCCATTTGAATCCGTTTGATCTCTCCATAGATACTGCGGATCTTAGAATTGGTCAATCCGTTTTCAGCCATGAACTTACCCGCTTGTTCCGCATATTCCACCAAGTTGGCGGAGGCTTCGCAAGTGATCCACGCTTTTTCATAATTCAATTGGCTGAATATTTGTTCTGCGGTTTCTTTTGTTTTTTCACTGCCCTGGAAACCTCTATTGTTTGCATTTTGCCCACCGATACGAGGACGAGGGTCTCTCCCTCTAAAGTTATTGTCGTACATCGCTTTTATGATTTAAATTATTCTTTATCTTTCCTATATTCCAATTCCGCCCATCGCGCGGCGAAACTCCACAACTCAAGCGCATGATAATCGGTTCGCAAAGGCTCACCGCCCAAAGTCCCTTTATTCCGGTCGCACACCTCATGGATGCAACAAACGATCAGCTTCTTGACGCTCTCATCGCTACTACGCTCTTTCATGCGGCTCAAGTCATACGTTAGCATCCAATAAGTTTTAGGTCTTGTTATCATATGCTTGACGATTCCTGCATTTGCGTAATGATTCATAAGTTTTGACAAAAAAGACTTGGGTAATTTGTCGGCCTTCAACAGATCGCACAACCTTTCTTTCAGATGTTTCACCGCAATATACTCCCACTCCCAATTCAAGGGCATATCCATGAACGAGATAGCGTTTTTCTCGCATCCGCACTCATCACGTACATTATATATTATATGTGATTTTGCTAGCTTTTCCTCCTCTACGCTCTCCTCGGCTCCTTTCATGATCGGAAACTTAGAAGGAATGATCGCGATTCCTCCGGATAAGGAGAACGCCGGATTCTTGCAAGTGAACAACTTGAAATCCTCTTTTATCCTTTCCGCCAGCTTGATCGCTACATCCCAGCTTGCGACGATAAACACGTCATCGCCACCACTATAAACGATAAAGGATCGATCTGGCTCCGTCTCCCTCCAAACCGTATTCAGATAACCGGAGAAAAAGAAATCAAAAGAACGACTCAACGCAGCGAAGCGAGATAACGTGGCCCGCTCCGGAGCGATCCCATTTTGGAAAATATTCCCTAGATTATCCACGTCCATCCGCAGCACTCCCATTCTAGAGAAGTTGTCATTTTTGCACATTTCCTCGAAGGTAGGTACATTCCGCATATCCGTCTCGTTTCCTCCGTAAAACTCAAGTCCATAAATATTATTGATACCATCTATCGTACGCAAAAAGTCACAATTTCCATTTTTCCCGTTTAAAGTAATTACCGATACCTTGTCTGCCGAGGCTCGCAATTGATCTTTCATCTTCTCTAAGTCGGCATTGTTCAAGAAATAATAGGTGAATCCTAACCGTACGGGAGATATCTGCACCTCGTTTTTCCAATAAGGCAAAGGTTCTCCCTCTTTCACGACTATCAAGTTCGTCTCTCTCAGTTTACGGCCTATTTCGATCTGTCCATTCGTAATCGTCTTCAAGCTCAAGTCTTCTTTTTCGATTATCGGTTCACCCGGTAAAAACTCTTCTCCGGTGATACTATCCCGCCGGGTATCCCCTCCTTGCATGAGGGGTTCGAAGAAAGAGGCATATTCTGTTTCGATTAAAGAGGCGAACTTGGTTGACTTCTTCCGATCTCGTTTCACGAACAGTTTTCCCCAGACCTGTCCCAGACTCTCGTTCCCTTTGTGCATCAAAGCCTCTTTCGACAACTCGATGCTGTCGATCGCCACAAACAGGGTCGTACCATGCGTCTCGAAAAAACGCTTCTCGATCGTTTGGATGGCTTTCCGCAATTGCCTCCTTACGAATTCCGTGTTAGGAGCCAATAAATAAAAACCTCCACCGGAATTATAAATCACGTTCGCTTGAAACAGACACAGCTCCTTCAACAAGTAGCGCACGACCGCATCCGATAAGATACGCAAGTAGAACGATCGTCCTTTTAGGTTCTTACCTGCATATTTAGATACGATTTGATAAATATAGGATTGGATACCACTGAAATCCGCTCCGATCAAAAGGAAAGGATTTTTGCCTTCTCCACCTTCTGCTTGGTAATCATAAAGGCAAACAGCCAGTGCCGCAGTTGTCTTCAAGTGATCATATAAAGAAACATCCGGAAAATGGATCGTGCTGGCCGGGATGCAACTCGTATATTTCAGTAATAAGCTCAAAAGAGTCTCGGAAAAGGCACGATATGTATTGGATTGGATAAACTTGAATTCTCCCTTGAAATCTTTCCACAAAGTCTCATAATCCGGAGATGTCTCAAAATTCAAGCCGGGGAAACAAGTCTTCGATAATTCCATCTTATGAACGGGAAGATGCGACCAATCCTTCTTTTCCACATATGTTCGCACTTGTTTGGGATTGATCGTCTCTAGCACCGAGATCATACGTTTTCGCTTGAAAGCATCCCATGTGGTCTCCGTCTCGTCCATCGCATCTCTCAACGCTTCGGTCGAACTTCTGTCCATACCGGAAGAAAGGCAATCTGCCTCTTTGATGATACGTCCCCATTCCGATAATTGCTCCATCGCCAAATGATGCCCCGCAGCTAATCCTTGCAGACTATCCCGTGAAGAGAACAATGCTTCTTTCTCATCATGCAACAGGTTCTTGAACACGGGTACGAAATCTTCGATAAATTGTGCGGTCCATAACACGTGCTTATGGGTATATTTCCCAGCATGCACAGGACAAAATGAGCTTTCGTCCTTACAATGTTCTTTCAAATGTTTACTTGTCCGGACGCTACCTTGATCCGCACGTTGATAGAATTTTCCGATATCGTGCAACAATGCCGCCAAATAGATCCGTTCTCTTATATTTTCCATGTCTTCGATCAGATTAAGGATATTTATTTCTCAAAAATAAGGATAATAAAATGAAGGTTCAAAATTCTCGCTCGGAAAGAGGAGTTTAACCGTATATTGTCCCATTTCCCAAGCTCACCCCCTTGCCTAAGCCGATGTTGTCAGGTAGGGAGACATTGGTTTTGAAACGAACGTTGAACGCCATCATCCGTACCCCTTTGTAGGTGATCCAATAGGGATTCTCTACTTCCAATATCTTACACGTCAACCGGGTATCAAAATAGATACCCAACCCCTTGGCGAACGAGAGGATATTGCCGATCAACTTCTTCTCCAAAAAGTCATAACGTTCGGCAAGTCCTTCCAATCGCTGATAGATCCGGTAATTATCCTCATTGAAAGGTAACCAGCGATGCAAGCGATAGGTGAAAGAAGACTCCCATGGTTGGATCACTACCTGTTGGGGGTGGATTGACTCAATCTCCATCCTTACCGCCCGATCGCCTATCCGAAAACAAAAATCACCGGCCGAGAATAGTTCCCCGATAGCCTCCGTTCCCTCTTCCAAACAGACAAGGGCCGCTTTGCCAAAGAGGCGTTTGTATTGGATCAATGGATAAGAATAGCGAAAGTTATCGTTCATATGATTATGGAACAAGACCGAGGCTTCCGGCAATTTGCTCAATACGGCTCCGCGAAACATCTCGATCTCGTTGTTCTGAAGCTCGTTATGGAATCGGACACAAAGTATTCTAATCTTTCTCATGATTTCCATTTGGTTTAACACCAAAAATAGGGATAAGAAACGAATCCTACAACATTTATTGTCATTTTGTTCTCCAAAAGATGTGTTTTGTGACAAGTGTTTTGTGGCAAATTGATAAAATAAGGGAGAATAGAGAGACGAAAGGCTCGTTTTTGGGTAGAAATAGCATGGCTCATGTGCACAAGTAGTGGTTTGAGCGTGTTCCGGTAGTCGTTTCGGAACACGCCAGTACTGTCGTTGGGCATCGAAAGTAGCCAAGAATAGGGTTATCAGCAGTCTTGAATAAGCATTCTAACCTTGTTACAACCCAGCCGTGATCCTAAAAAACGTCCAAACAACTGCCGTGATAGGAATTAGGGTGAATTATTTTCGCTCAAATGAAAGACTGCTTTTTCAGCATCTAGTTAATAAACAGTACATTGCTATTTTTTTCTTGCGAATTTGGAAGCGAGATGTACTTTACCCCGAAATATTCGATTCTCAAAGGGTTTGGATAGCAAATTGTCAATTCTTTGGGAAAGTCGAGATTTTGGTGAATTTGTTATAATCCTTGTTATAATGGAACTACCTCTTTGACGACCTTGAAAAGTTACACAAAGCGGAAATAAGTGCATCTTAATCCTTATTCTAATGGAACTACCTCTCTGACAAAAATTTGGCTGGGGGGAGCGGCAAGCGATGTAAGCGTCTTAATCCTTATTCTAATGGAACTACCTCTCTGACCTTCTGCTCATATAAGGAAGTAGAAAGGGAGTATTAGTCTTAATCCTTATTCTAATGGAACTACCTCTCTGACGATGTTGTAAAGATATGGGTATTTGGATATGATAGGAGTCTTAATCCTTATTCTAATGGAACTACCTCTCTGACATGTGACAGAAAGAAGGACCGATATGAACGAACAGTCTTAATCCTTATTCTAATGGAACTACCTCTCTGACGGCTCAACAGCAACCTTGGCCGCCGAGACCTGGAGGGTCTTAATCCTTATTCTAATGGAACTACCTCTCTGACTATTTTAAAAACAATTAAAATAGGTGCGCAAACCTATAGTCTTAATCCTTATTCTAATGGAACTACCTCTCTGACCATAAAAAAGATATGGTAAAAAATATAATTAAAAATATGTCTTAATCCTTATTCTAATGGAACTACCTCTCTGACAACAAATAACATCCCTTACAAGGGTATTCTGTTTGGGTCTTAATCCTTATTCTAATGGAACTACCTCTCTGACAAATCTAATGACAAACAAAGAAATAGACAAGGCGGTCTTAATCCTTATTCTAATGGAACTACCTCTCTGACTGGTGTGTATTACATCCCTTATAATGGCAATGATAAACGGTCTTAATCCTTATTCTAATGGAACTACCTCTCTGACGGTAGTGATACAATTATGTAAGGAGATACTACCACGTGTCTTAATCCTTATTCTAATGGAACTACCTCTCTGACTTCACATAATTCAAACTTTTAAAATTACAAAGATTATGTCTTAATCCTTATTCTAATGGAACTACCTCTCTGACATAATAATTTTGCTGATAAAAATAAAAAGTTATCAGAGTCTTAATCCTTATTCTAATGGAACTACCTCTCTGACAAGCGGTTATTTCGTTATTTACAATAATGAAAGATGTCTTAATCCTTATTCTAATGGAACTACCTCTCTGACGTGTCATTGGCCAAGGATAAGGAGTTGGTAATACAGTCTTAATCCTTATTCTAATGGAACTACCTCTCTGACGTAGAAAAAATTAATAAAATAGCGATTGTGGGTAAAGGTCTTAATCCTTATTCTAATGGAACTACCTCTCTGACACCGCTTAAAAACTACACATTTAACTTAATTGCGTCTTAATCCTTATTCTAATGGAACTACCTCTCTGACACTATATTTGTATATGTGGACACCAAAAGGCCTCCATAGTCTTAATCCTTATTCTAATGGAACTACCTCTCTGACCAATCAAGATCAAGATAAAAATACAAAGTTATCTGAAGAGTCTTAATCCTTATTCTAATGGAACTACCTCTCTGACAAATACAAAACGGAAGTGACGGACAACAACCGGATTGGTCTTAATCCTTATTCTAATGGAACTACCTCTCTGACATCAAAAATTATACATTTAACCTGATAGCTAAATGGTCTTAATCCTTATTCTAATGGAACTACCTCTCTGACAACACAAAGTTATCAGAGGATAAGGTGGTGGAAATAGTCTTAATCCTTATTCTAATGGAACTACCTCTCTGACAAAGTACAAAACGAGGTAAAAAAAGCAAGTGAGAAAAGTCTTAATCCTTATTCTAATGGAACTACCTCTCTGACGGGGGCAATAAAATCTTGGTGCAGATTGTTTAATAGCAGTCTTAATCCTTATTCTAATGGAACTACCTCTCTGACCCGTTCCTATCAAACGGTATACGTTTAATCTCATTGCAGTCTTAATCCTTATTCTAATGGAACTACCTCTCTGACTGGACTAGACTAAACGGGAAAGATCTTTAATTATTGAGTCTTAATCCTTATTCTAATGGAACTACCTCTCTGACGCAAATATAATGATAGGTAAGGATATAGACAAGGTGCGTCTTAATCCTTATTCTAATGGAACTACCTCTCTGACGGCAAAATTCTTAAACCTATATATTCCAAATCTATATCTTAGAAATTCATATACTTCCACTCTTTAATTCACAAATATTAACCTGTTTTTAAGAGACTGCGAAGGTAGTGATTTTTTCAATAAGTTAAAGAGCGATTTGAGCTAAATTAGGGCAACCGCACCAAAATTCCCTAGTTGGCAAAGTAACTTAACTTCATCGACCAAGTATCTTAGTTGCGTTGGCAAAGTATCTTAAGATACTTGGTCGATGAAGTTAAGTTACTTGCCGACCGTCAAAAAGAACCGGAATCCCTTGCCGGAGGGCGAGTCACGTGCATTCAAGAAAACAATTCACAAATCCTCCATTTTTTATCTAACCGCATAATAAACAACGATATAAAGAACCATCAAAGCGATCAAAATGATAGTTTGAAGCCATCTGTAAATAGCTTTCCAAGCCATAAGTTAGTGGCTAGAGGAACTCGCAAGTTGTTCACTTGACAAACCGTAAGTTATTCCTTTGGCAAGCCGTAAGTTGTTCACTTGAAGAGGCGATAAGCAACGGATAAATCGCTACTCTATATATGCTGTAAACATAATTTTGTTGCAGTTGCCCTAGAACTAAAGATTCAAAAGAACAACGTATTCTTATTGCGCATGATGATATCCAACGCTATCTTTTGGCCGATTATCTTCATCGAGCGAAGATAATCCGGAGAGATGGGGACGATCAAGATGCTATCCTTGTTCTCGTAAGCCGCTTGGACTTCCGCCAAATCACTACGGATATGATCATATTCCTCCACTCCCAAATCCGCCAAGAAGATAGAACGCTGTATCCGTATACAGCTTTTGCGCAGCAAGTATTTAGCCACTTGATAGCGGACCTTATTACTCTCTATGTCATACATCACAAAAAACAACATATTCGAAGAGGGCCTGTCAGCCCGGTTTACGATTCCTAATACCATTGCTATCCGCTCATCCAACGTGGATATCTCCTCTAGCTCATTTGGCTGTCGATTGGGAACTGATGAGCCGGAAATTCCCGCATGAACCAATTTGCGCATTACCTCCGCAAATGAAAGCGGAGGCTTTCCTTCTTTCTTTCTAGCCATAGATCTCAATAGTCGCTAATAAAGTTGCGAACCAAATCCGTCATCAATTCATTCAGCTCCGCATTTGTTCCAGAACGGGGAGAACGAACGACCGAAAAACCTTTTTTCCCGAAAAACAGATTTACCTCGGCCTGTTTCAGTCCCATCACGAAACGAATCTTCTTTCCATACTGAATGTTGATCACTTCCGAGATAACCACCCCGGTCTCTTCCACGTATGGTTTCAGCTTCAACATGATCTCATCCAGTTCTTTCGGCACGAAGATTGGTGCTTTCTCCTTATTAGGAGCTTTCGGATTGAGCAATTGCTTGATCCGATCCATCGCCTCCTTGTCCGGATCCGAAGAACCGATCCCTTCATCCCGCTTAGGAGAAGAAGCGGCATTCTCCTTGAGCATTTGTTCCTGCTTTCTCTTCAACTCAAACAATGCGCTAGGGCTATCTACGTCCAAGAACGCTCTCATATTTACCAAATCTGCATCCGGATTATAGTATGCATCCGGATCCATGCTGATGAAGCAAGCCCTCGTCACGTCGCTCGTCCGCTTATCGGCCACCTGTTGCAAGGCGTACTGCTCGCTAAAGCTCATCAAGAATGATTTATAGAACAGGGAATACACCCCACTATCATAGCAACGTTCGCTCAGCTTGAACAAGACCTTCAACCCGTCCTCACCCGGAGAAACAAAGGCCAAGACCACTCTAGAGTCTTCCTCTATCCGCCTGCGAGTCTCTTGTACAGACAGCCCCTTACCGGACAAATGATCGATGTCGATCATGAAATACTCCGCATAGGCGAAGTTCTCCGTCTTGCGATAAGGGGGATTGAACATCCCACATACCAAGTAAGGGAGTTGACGTTTCAACGCACCGTATTGTTTCTCGTCGATCTCCCTGACAATCCGCAATTGCCGGATTGCCGAGACGATGTTCGGACGAGGATTACGCAACGAATCATACACGGATTTAACGGGCACCTTGTGCAGCTGATCCGCGTTCGCAATAATGTTTATACCAGCGGAAATCATGATCAATTATATTTTTTCCATTGTTGCGCAAGCTCTTGCGCATAAAGCGTTATTTGATTCAATCGGCTTCTCGAAACACCCTTGACTACTACTACCTCGTCCAAGTAGTCATTCAAGGACTGGATCAGCACACGGCGTCCCAATGCTTCTAACCAATAGGAGCCGTCTTCCCTTACCGAGTAATACTCATCGGTTACCACTCGCTGCATCAACAAGAGGCAAACAACATAATCCACCCATATCCGATACAGCTCTATTACATCGTAGACCAAGACTGGACGATTGTAGTCATCTCTGTGCATCACCCCCATATAAGGATCAATGCCTGCCTTGATCAAAGCTCCCTCGATCTTTCCGTATAGCAACCCGTAACCATAGTTCAGCAAAGCATTGGCTATATCTGTCGCAGGATGTTGGCTTCTACCCACGAAATGGTACTCCTCTGGCAGGAACAAATTCAAGGTCTCAAAATAGATCCTCGAGGAAAGTCCTTCCCAGCCCCGCAAAGAAGGGGCCACATCGGTCACGATCTCTCCCTTGACACTCCTTATCTTTGCCCGATAATCCTCCAAGCGATCAATGGATTTACGCACTTTCTTCTCCATCTCGGCCGATCGGGGAGTCATAAGCAACAATAAGGCTTGCTGGTTCTCTATCTTCCTTGAGATAATCTCCTTGATCCATGAGACGGCATCTTTGGTAAAGGTAAAGCTCAATTGCCCTTTCCGGATCGTTGATACGGATCCATACTTCGGACTCCAAATCCGTCCTATCGGCTGTCCGCTCCGGTCCATGAACAAGACTTCAATCTCCCTCTCTATGGCAAGCAGTACGGCATCGCTCGTTATCTGTGCGCCGCAACAGATCTGGATCGAAGTGATACCGATTGCCGGAATCCGCTGTTTCCCATCTTTCGAAAGGATAACAAAGCCTTCGTTATCACGACTGAGTGATGTCCCGAATGTGTTCAACACTAATTCCATACTCATTTGAATTTATCTTTTATCATGCGGACAAAACATCTCACACGATAAAACATGGTTTATCGCAAATATACATATTATTTTGTTTTTATTTCTAAAATCCATACCTTTAAGGTCAAATATGTATACATACTATTTAAAATCAAGGAGAATTGAAAATAATAACGTACAATACAAATGGATTAAGGGCTGCCGTAGGCAAAGGCTTGCCTGAATGGTTGGCTCAAGAGCAGCCAGACGTGTTATGTATCCAAGAGACAAAGTTACAACCAGACCAGTTTCCGGCGGAAACATTCGAGACTTTAGGATATAAGTCTTATTTGTTTAGTGCCCAAAAGAAGGGATATAGTGGCGTGGCTATTCTTACAAAGCAGGAACCGGATCATATCGAGTATGGGATGGGGATCGAGAAGTATGATAATGAGGGACGTTTCCTCCGTGCGGATTTCGGAGATGTATCGATCGTAAGTGTCTATCATCCTTCCGGGACTAGCGGAGATGAACGACAGGATTTTAAGATGAGGTGGTTGGAAGATTTCCAGAAGTATGTCATCGAGTTACAGAAATCCCGTCCCAACTTAATTCTCTGTGGCGATTACAACATTTGCCACGAGCCGATAGATATTCATGATCCGATCAGGAACGCAAAGAACAGCGGTTTCCTTCCGGAAGAACGGGAATGGATGACTCGCTTTTTATCCGCAGGTTTTACGGATACATTTCGCTTCTTGAACCTGGATAAGCAAGAATATACATGGTGGAGTTATCGCTTCAATTCCAGATCTAAAAATAAAGGATGGCGTATTGATTATTGTATGGTTAGCGACAATATGAAGCCGAAAGTTAAAGCCGCTTATATATTAAACGATGCCGTACATTCTGATCATTGTCCGGCCGTGTTGGAGATCGAATGATTTTTCATAATAAAAAGAAAGGATGTGTTCTTTTTGCGTAAGCGAACACATCCTTTTTTATTATTGAAAAAATGGAAATAAAGTCTATAAATGAACTTAGATTATCTCTGAATATCCAATGCTCCGATCAACTCTTTTACTGATTTAAAACCATTTCGGTCACAATAGTCATTCAATCCATCAATAACCTTGATAGAAACAGTTGGATCTACAAAGTTATAAGTTCCGATCTGGATAGCACTAGCCCCAGCTAACATGAACTCCACGGCATCTTTCCAATTTGAAATACCTCCCAAACCTATAATTGGAATCTTTACCGCATGATAGGTTTGCCATACCATACGTAGAGCTACAGGTTTTACGCAAGGCCCGGAAAGACCTCCAGTTATTGTAGATAATATAGGTTTACGTTTCTCTGCGTCGATGGCCATTCCAAGCATCGTATTAATTAACGAAACAGAATCCGCACCCTCCGCTTCAACAGCTTTAGCGATCTCTGTAATATCAGTTACATTAGGAGAAAGTTTTACAATAAGTGTCTTTGGATAAACCCTACGAACAGCCTTAACAACCTCCCCCGCACCACACGTAGTAACGCCGAAAGCCATACCACCTTGCTTTACGTTCGGACAAGAAATGTTCAGTTCGATAGCGGGAATCCTATCCAACTCTGCGATCTTTTCCGCACACTCGACATACGTTTCAACCGAAGATCCACTCACGTTTACGATCATATTCGTATCGATGTCCTTGATCTCCGGATAAATATGCTCAGCGAAATAATCGGCGCCCTTATTCTGAAGCCCCACGGCATTCAACATTCCGGAAGGAGTCTCCGCCATTCTTGGATAATCATTACCTTCACGAGGTTGGATAGTGGTACCTTTCACGAAAATACCCCCCAAACGTGAAATGTCCATGAAATCAGCATATTCTATACCATATCCGAACGTGCCGGATGCTGTCATTACCGGATTTTTCAACGGTAAATTCCCAATGTTTACATTTAATTCAGCCATGACAATTTCTCAATATTAAATACGGGACCTTCTGTACATACACACACATTATGACCTTCCTTGTTTTTCTCTACGCAGCACAAACAAGCACCTATGCCACAAGCCATCGTGTTCTCAAGAGAAACCTCGCAAGAAATAGCTTCCGCACCTGCGTATTTCGCTACCGCCACCATCATTGGTTTAGGACCACAAGTATAAATCTGGTCAAATCGAACCTCTTTAAGGATCGTATGGTTAGTCACATACCCTTTCTCGCCTAGCGAACCATCTTCGGTTGTGATATAAACCTTACCAAATCTCTGGAATTCATCTAATTGCAATACATCATCCTTAGAACGAGCCCCAAGTAGAAAAGTAGGCTCAAAACCGGCTTCTTTTAAACAAGCTCCTAGATATAACATCGGAGCGGTTCCAACACCACCACCAATCAGCAAAAGTCTTTTGTTCTCCTGTTCCTTAGAAGGAATTGTAAAACTATTACCCAGTGGTAGCATTATGTTTACAATATCACCGGGACGGAATTCTGCCATTTTTCTCGTGCCATCACCAACAAGTTGAATTAATAACCACAACTCATTTTTAGACTTATCTACATAGTTGACAGAAATCGGACGACGTAAGAATGTTGTAGGAGAGTTTTCTACATGAACCTCTACAAATTGTCCAGGAAGCATCTCTGGAAGATTCCCATCCGAGGTTAACTTTAGCAGGCAATAATTTTTATGAAGGTGACAGTTTTCAGTTACCTTCATGTCTAAGATGTACTTCTTCATATACACGATTACTCAATTTATCTGCAAAGATACATGAATATAACGTATATACCGAACAGTTTACCTTAGTCTTTCTTGTTTTTTTCTGGGACGAAAGTATCAAACGTATTGTCGGAGTAAAATATCATTATTTTACTAACATTTTTAGAAGGCTTTTCTTGGCATATAACTTGCTCTACAACAGGTTGCTTTTGGATGTTTACAGGTATCTCAACCCCAATTTCCTTGCGATTTTCGGCAACAACTTGTACATTGGGACGATTTTCAAGCATATTTGTAAACAAATTAGGTTCAGTTAACACATGTTCTCGGATCATTTCGCCTTTGCCAAACAATAGCCAGTCAGAATCAACATAAGTGAACCGTTCCAGTATTTTTAGCAGAACATCCAAACTCGGATTATTTCTCCCAGATATAATATGTGACATTGCCGAACGCTGTATACCGATCGATTCGGCAAATTTAGAAGGGGTAAGTCCTTCACGTTCCATTATTTTTAAAATACGATCTCTCATATTCATATATATCTTAAATTCTTACTAGGATACTGTCATTATGACCGTTTACTAAGATAAATATCCATAAAGTAAACCGGATACAAAGATAAACCAATATTTCCATTTATGCAATTTATTTTTATAAAACTAAATTGATACATATGTATCACGCCGATACATATGTGATGGATAGAACTGTAAACCGTGTTCAATAAGGAGATATAGAGTATTTAGAAAAGCTTTAGAAAAATAGCATATATATCTGATCTATATGTAAATATAATAATACATATGATGTATAGTTAGGGGTTTTTTATACGTTTGTAGACGAAAAAACATGTTTAGTTAATGTAAACAATCAATATTTCTATATAAAGAACTGGTTATTTATAATTTATAGCAAATCTTACGTGGATAAAGAAATATATAGTAATCCATGATTTATATTAGTAATGTAAACATGATATATTTGTAACGCCTATATAATGATTACAAAAAACCATCAATAGTTGTAATCTACTCAAATACTTTTATTGTGTATATGATTGTAAACATTCATTTCTCGGTTATATTTGTATACAATATAATTTTACTCTATTTATTTTACTGCCAACTTGTCTATTTTCCTTCAACGGATAATGAAAGTAATGTAATAGTCATGCCGATTATAGCTTTAAGTATGGATTTCTTAAAATATTTGAGGAAGAATGTACGTGATCGAATAAATTTTGAAGCCTCAGAGAGATAAAATATACGTAATTAATTGATAAATAAACAAAAAGGCCTCTTTTTCTAGTTTGACTTTTTTATCATTCTAGGAAAAAAGGCCCTTTTGCCTGCACTAAGTCTATGATTTCTGTTTAATGTAAAATTTTGTAAAGTAATTCTTTTAGTAAATCTGCATCTGTCGCTGAAGAGTTTTCCACTCCCTTAGATCTTGCGTCAGTCGTTCGGATATCGCCGATCAAATTAAAAACTTTCATCGCTGGATAATTTTTCATCCCCAAAAGGTAGTCCTTTACTTGATAAGTTCCCCGTAAACCAAGTGCGGTCATCAATCCTGATTCCGATCGATCCTTTGAATAATAACAAATCAGCAAGTTTGAGAAATAGTTAAATAATACAGGAAGTGTCATCTGTATCGGATTACTTTTAGGGTTTTTCTCAAAATACTGAGCGATCCGGTTAGCCTTTAATATATCCTTCATGGCAAGTGCCTTTATCAGCTCAAAGTTATTGTATTCTTTACTAATCCCTATATTTTGCTCGATCAATTCCGGCGTGATGCGTTTTGAGGCCTTTTCAGCCAAGATAATTGCCAGCTTATCTAATTCCTTATTGAGACGGTTTAAATCGTTTCCAAGGAAATCTGAGAGCATTTGAGCGGCTTTTGGATCGATACCGATAGAACGCTGTTGCATCAAAGAGGTGATAAAACTCGGCATTTTATAATCCGGGATCTTTTTTGACTCATATAAAATACCGTTTTTATCGGTTGCAGCCGCTAACGCACGACGACGATCTAAAGTCTTATATTTGTAATTTATGACCAAAATAGTTGATGACAAAGGATTCTTCACATAACTGCTCAGCAACTCTATATCTCTCACTAATTGAGCCTCTCGAACAACTATCAATTGATATTCGGACATCATCGGAAAACGACGTGCCGCATTGATAATAGAAATAGCATCGGTATCTGCGCCGTATAGAATAATCTGATTGAAATCTCTCTCAGATTCCTCTAATACGCTTTTTAATAACAAATCTGTTATTTGATCGATGAAGAAAGGCTCTTCGCCCATCAACACATAAACAGGCTGAAACTTCCTTGCTGTTATATCCCTACAAATCTCCTCGAAAGTAATTTCTTTTTTTGCCATAAATTATGAGGTTTCGCTATTACCAACTAAAACGGATATGACGGATGGTTTTCTTACCATCCAAAATCTGTTGAAGAGCTTCAACTCCCAACATCACCTGTTCTCCTACAAATTGTTGAGTTACTTTCCGGTCACTCGCTTCTGTTTTTACACCATCTTCTTCCATCGGTTTATCCGATATCATCAACAATGCACCCGTAGGTATTTGGTTAGCGAAACCGGCAGTAAGCAAGGTTGCGGTTTCCATATCGATACCAGTGGCATGCGTACTACGAAGATATTCCTTGAAATCATTATCGTATTCCCAAACCCTGCGATTTGTCGTGTAAATCGTACCTGTCCAATAATCTTTTCCATGATCACGTATGGCGGAAGAAATGGCACGAAGCATTGAAAAAGCAGGCAATGAAGGTACCTCAGGTGGTAAATATTCATTCGACGTTCCCTCACCTCGGATCGCCGCTATTGGCAATACATAATCCCCTAATACATTCGCTCTTTTTAATCCTCCACATTTACCGAGGAAAAGCACCGCTTTGGGCATGACTGCTGATAATAAATCCATGATTGTAGCAGCGTTCGCACTTCCCATCCCAAAATTGATAATGGTAATCCCTTCTGCCGAGGCATTAGGCATCGAACTTTTCAATCCCAAGATCGGGACATTAAAATGATCCGCAAATATCTCGACATATTTAGTGAAGTTCGTGAGTAATATGTGCTTAGTGAAGTCTTCTAGCTTTCGCTCGGTATAACGAGGCAGCCAATTTTCTACGATTTCTTGTTTTGTTCTCATAAATAACTACCTTTGAGGTGCATTTTAGTTAGAATATAAATAGCAAATATAGCAAATGCTCCCATTAAATCTACCAAAATTCTCAGTCAAAGTTACGGAGAAAGCAGGAAAGCCTTCTATTTGGGATCCTGTACGCCGAAAATTTGTCGCATTAACGCCAGAGGAATGGGTACGACAACATTTCGTGAACTATTTGGTCACGGAAAAAAACTATCCTCAAGAACTTTTAGCGAATGAAGTAGCGGTAAAACTAAACGGAACATCCAAGCGATGCGATACCGTTGCATACAATCGGTTTCTAGCACCTCTAATGATTGTTGAATATAAAGCCCCGCACATCGAGATAACAAGCACCGTATTCGATCAAATCGTGCGTTATAACATGGTCTTACACGTGAAATACCTAACCGTAAGCAACGGCATGCGTCATTTTTGTTGTAAAATCGACTATGAGAAACAGACATATGCTTTCCTCAAAGATATACCAGAATACAATATATTAGAGAAAATCGTTTAATTACCTAAAATAAGCCCCCTTATCCTTCTATGCACTCGCACGGATCAGATAAGGGCTTACTCAGCCCAACCAGTGAGTAGTTCTATCGATCAGGAATTTACAGTTTGCAGATAAGTCATCTCCTTCTATATACTTGACATCACCGTAAGTTTTAAAAGGTAGTACCCCTAAGACCTCTACCCCCTCATTTTCAAGGCTGGTAAACTTAAATAGATTATATATGCTTAATAGAAAGAGAAGAAAAAGAAACAGGAATACCCTTGCGATACCTCCTGTTTTTTCTATATATTGAATAGATTTCAAATTCATATCCCACACATTAGAAGTACATGGGCACAAACGTAGCAATATTCGTCAAATAAACAAATATTTTAACACGAAATTTTCATTTCGTAAAGAGATAATCCTCCGGTTTTGCGATTCGTAAAACATATTCCGGAGTATTAGGGAACCTTTTCGCATACAAAGTGACAGAATCACCCCTCTCAAGCATCGTAGAATTAGATTCCAACGATATTTGGTCAACATTGCGCAATTTTATTTCATTATCTTTATCGAAAAAGAATGAGTATCCTAATAAAACCGCAAAAAAAGACAAAATCAATGGCTTCATGTCTAACGTTTTTATGACTATATAAACTTAGATGCTTATAAAACGATAAACGCTGCATATTATTTCAAAATAATTACATTTTCAATGCGCCGACATAAAAGTACGACTTATTTCGTGAATGAAGTACATATCCTATGACACATGCAGTATATGTCCTATAGTATTCGAAGTATATCTTCGTAAAGAGGAGTTTCAGGTCAAAAATAAAAAAGGCGAGGATATTAACCCTCGCCTTCTATTTGTAGATATAGAAATCCTATTTTATCCGCCGAAATCGTCGAAATGTAACATCTCACGAGGTACACCCAAGTTATCCAGCATATTTTCCACGGCCTTTGACATCGGGCCCGGACCACACATGTAGTATTCAATATCTTCCGGAGCCTCGTGATCCTTTAAGTAAGTATCATGAATTACTTGATGAACAAAACCAGCCGTATATTTAACACCCGCAGCATCAGCGGCAGGATCAGGACGGTCAAGCGCCAAGTGGAACGTAAAGTTCGGGAACTCTTTCTCGATTTCCAAGAAATCTTCCAAATAGAACACCTCGTTCAAGGCACGTGCACCATAGAAGTAAGACATCTTACGATCCGTTGTCTTCAACGTCTTCGTCATGTGCATGATTTGGGCACGCAACGGAGCCATACCTGCACCACCACCAATCCACATCATTTCTCTCTTAGAATCGAAAATTGGGTGGAAATCACCATAAGGGCCACTCATAGTCACTTTATCACCCGGTTTCAATGTAAAGATATAAGAAGAAGCGATACCCGGCATCACATCCATGAAACCTACTTGTGGTTTCGGTTTGAACGGAGGCGTAGCGATACGTACGGTCAACATGATACGGTCACCCTCAGCAGGATAGTTAGCCATAGAATAAGCGCGGATAGACGGTGAGTCGTTCTTACACTTCAAATCGAATAAACCAAATTTCTCCCAAGCTGGCAAATACTCAGAACCAATCAAACTCTTATCGATATCCTTGTTATAATCCATTGAGTATGTAGGGATCTTGATTTGGGCGTAAGAACCCGGAATAAAGTCCATGTGCTCACCTTTAGGCAACGCAACGATAAACTCCTTGATAAAGGTAGCGACGTTCTTGTTACTGATAACCTCGCACTCCCATTCCTTAACGCCAAATACCTCGTCCGGTACCTGAACGACCATATCCTCTTTCACCTTGCATTGGCAAGCCAAACGCCAATGATCTTTCACTTGTTTACGAGAGAAGAAACCTTTCTCAGTAGGTAGGATCTCGCCACCGCCATCAATAACTTGAGCACGGCACTGACCGCATTTACCACCACCACCACAGGCTGAAGACAAGAAGATGCCACCACTCTGTAACGCACCTAACAAAGTTCCACCAATCGGAGTCTCAATATTTTTCTCTCCATTAACCTTCAAGCTTACATTGCCCGAAGGAACCAATTTTGCTTTGGCGAACAAAAGCAAACCGACCAAGATTAGCGTGATCAGCAAGAACACCACCGCACTGGCACAGATCGTAAGTCCGCTCGACATTAATAAAGTCATCTTTATATTTTGTTTAATGCGTTAATACTTAAATCTTCAGACCTGAGAAACACATGAATGCCATACCCATCAAACCCGTGATGATGAAAGTGATACCCAAACCTTTCAATGGTTTGGGGACATTTGAATATGCCAATTTCTCACGGATAGCCGCCATTCCTACGATAGCTAGCAACCAACCGATACCAGATCCTAAACCATAAACAGTAGCGACACCCACATTAGGGAACGCTTTTTGTTGCATAAACAGAGAACCACCCAAGATAGCACAGTTTACAGCGATCAGCGGCAAAAAGATACCAAGGGAAGCATACAAAGACGGAGAGAATTTCTCGACTACCATCTCGACCAACTGCACGAAAGAAGCGATAACGGCGATAAAGATAATAAACGCCAAGAAACTAAGATTCACCTCAGTATATTCCGGACCTAACCAGCTTAATGCACCTTCTTTCAATACATAATTCTCAAGCATATAGTTAATCGGCAGTGTACAGAAAAGTACGAATGTCACTGCTATACCTAATCCTAAAGCGGTCTTCACGTTCTTTGAGACAGCCACGAAAGAGCACATACCCAAATAGTATGCGAAGATCATGTTGTCAACGAAGATCGAGCGGACGAATGTGCTTAATAATTGTTCCATTCTATTATTCGTTTAATCGTTAACATTAATTTTCTTGAAGTTCCTTGTTCTTAGCACGATGAACCCAAATAATAACAGCGATCACGATCAACGCCATCGGAGGCAAGATCATCAAACCATTGTTCACGTAACCCAGATCATAGAAAGCCTGCGGAATCACTTGGAAACCCAATAAGGTACCAGAACCCAGCAATTCTCGGAAGAAACCTACGATAATAAGAATAATCGCATATCCCAAACCGTTACCTACACCATCCAAGAACGATTCCCATGGGCCATTACCCAAGGCGAACGCTTCTAGACGTCCCATCAAGATACAGTTCGTAATGATCAAACCGACAAATACGGAAAGCTGTTTGTTTACGTCATAAGCAAAAGCTTTCAATACCTCACTAACGATTGTCACCAAAGCGGCAACTACCACTAATTGAACAATAATACGGATACGGTTCGGAATCGTATTACGCATCAATGAAATGATCACGTTAGCGAAAGCTACAACAGCCGTCACCGAAATACCCATCACGATTGCCGGCTCAAGTTTTGATGTTACAGCCAACGCAGAGCAAATACCCAGCATCTGTACGACAACCGGGTTGTTAGCGCTCAACGGGCCTAACAGAACTTCTCTATTCTTTTCAGATAATAATCCCATCTTCTACTTAATTTTGTGAGGTCAAATATTTAACATAACCGCTCAAGCTATCAAAAAGCATAGCACTAACACCTTGACTTGTAATCGTACCACCAGAGATACCATCCACATAGTCTTGTCCGGCAACGCTTTTACCCGGCTTAACAACAGCGACTGACTTGAATTCTCCACTCATGAAAATCTTCTTACCTTTAAATTTGTTGCTGAACGCTGGTTTAGAGATCTCAGCTCCCAAACCCGGGGTTTCACCTTGGTGGCTGAAGTCTGCACCATAAATAGTATTCTTATCACTATCTACAGAGATGTAACCCCATAACGGACCCCAAAGACCTGCTCCATGCAAAGCCATGATATATTTCGGTTGACCATCTACATTTGCGATGAAAACCGGATATTGATGCTCAGCGGCAGCCTTAACTACATCCGTAGCGAAAGCGTCGCCTTCAACCTTCTCACCACTCTCGTTCACCAAGAAAGCATCCTTGATCAACTCGTTGTACTTAGCCTCAGCCTCAGAAGAAGAAACATTTACATTGATAGAACGCAGAATTTGCTGTCTCTTATCGTTGTCCTCGTTCTGTTTCTGGAAACTTCTCAATGACTGTGAAGTAAACGCCAATACGACAGCTACTAGCACAACCATCACAGCCGCATAAACAACCGTATAAACATTGCTATCCCGGTTTATGCCTTTCTTAGCGGTACCCTCCTCCTTGATTTCCTCAAATTCGGAAGCAGGAGCGGAACATACCGGACAAGTGTCAGGAGCCTTATTTCCCTCGTGGACATAGCCACATACCTTACATTTATATTTAGCCATATTCCTTCTTACTTTATTTTATTACACGTTTCAATCTGCGAGAGACGTTAGCTTCCACAACATAATAGTCGATCAGCGGAGCGAACACGTTCATCAACAGGATAGCGAGCATCATACCCTCTGGATAACCCGGGTTCAACGCACGAATAATAATGGCCATAGCACCTACAAGGAAACCATAGATATATTTACCTGTCTCCGTACGAGCGGAAGTCACAGGGTCTGTAGCCATGAACACGGCACCAAAAGCGAAACCACCTAAGAACAAGTGATCCAGAGGAGATACACACATGGCGACCGTAGTACCGATCATATTAAAGATCAATGACATGAAAGCACCACCTACAAACACAGAAACCATTGTCTTCCAACTTGCGATACCTGTAACCAACAAGATTACTGCACCGATCAAGATAGCCAGTACAGAAGTCTCACCAATAGAGCCTGGGATCAAACCAAGAAATGCGTCCCAAGTAGAGATCGGGTTGCCTAATACGTCAACGGCTTGGAAAGAACCGATCATCTCCTTACCAGCGATAGCGACTTGTCCCAACGGAGTAGCTCCGGAAAAGCCGTCAACCACTTGGCCAGCCCCAATACCAAACGTATCAGCCGTACGAACGAACACTTGATCACCAGACATTGCTGCCGGGTAAGCGAAGAATAAAAACGCACGTGTAACCAATGCTACATTAAATATATTATATCCCGTACCACCAAATACCTCTTTTGCGAAAACAACCGCAAAAGCAGTGGCTACAGCGATCATCCATAACGGAGTATCGACCGGTACGATCATCGGAATCAAGATACCGGAAACCAAGAATCCTTCTTGAATCTCTTCCTTCTTCACTTGGGCAACAGCGAACTCTATACCCAAACCTACCACATACGAAACAATGATCTTAGGCAATACCGCCAAAAATCCAAAAATAAAAGTCATCAAAAATCCCGGATCAGCCCCTACAGCTAAATTGTGCTGATAACCGACATTATACATACCAAAAAGCAAAGCAGGCAACAAAGCGATGATAACCACGGTCATGGCACGCTTTGAATCAATACAGTCATGAATATGTACGCCCGTTTTAGAGGTCTCGTTCGGAACAAATAAGAATGTTTCGAAACCGTCAAAAACAGAACGGAACATCGCCAGCTTTCCGCCTTCCTCAAAGTTAGGCTTAATCTTGTCGAGATAATTCCTTAACGCTTTCAATGTATTATAAGTTTTTTATGTTATTAATTCATTTCCTTATACAACAGATTCAATCCATCGCGAACGATCTTTTGCAGCTCGATCTTGGAAGTGTCCACGAACTCGCAAAGAGCGAAATCCTCAGGAGCCACCTCATAGATACCTAAATTCTCCATCTTGTCGATATCGAACGCAATAATCGCTTTCAACAAATATTCCGGATAGATATCCATCGGGAACACTTTATCGTATTCATTAGACATGATCATGGCACGTTTACCACCTTTGATACGGGCATCAATCACATACTCCTTGCTAGTACCTAACCAGCTAAAGTAACTATGGCTAGCGCTGAACTGGTTAAAACGAGGCATAGCGAAACCTAAAAACTCATGCGTCTCATCGCCTTCTGGAATCACGGTGATCTGGTTATCATAAGCACCTAGGTAACCATCTATATTTACCTTGGTACCTGTCAAAACATTACCGCTGATAATACGGATATGTTCCTGTCCTAACACTTTACCGTTAACCAAGCTCTTAATCGTACAACCTGAAATCGTTTTAACGTAGCCTCTCTCGGTAGTCTCGGAACCGGTAATAGCAACCATACGGCTGAAATCAGCCACACCCTTGTTGAACAAGCGTCCGATAACAATCACGTCCGCCGGATTAACCGTCCAAACGACCTCACCCTTGTTAACGGGCTTGATATGATTGATCTGCACACCAACGTTCGCTGCGGGATGCGGACCTTCTACTTCCACGATCTCCACACCTTTCATTCCGCTCACGACAGAACCACTTCTTACACCCACATACACTTTTCCATTCGTTAATTTAGCTAGAGCGTTTAATCCAGTCTGGAAATCAGCCTCCTGACCTTTTACGATAAAATCGAAGTTTGGAGCCAACGGAGCGGAGTAAAAAGCCGAAACGAAGATATCACGCGGAGTATCCAATGGAGCGGCGATGATATCGTATGGGCGTTGCTTGATAAACGGCCACATACCAGCGTTCAGAAGCGCCTCTTTCACCTCTGCTCCCTGTAGGGATGCCACGTTCTTCTTACCAAACTCCTCATACTCGATCTGCGCATCCGGCTTCACAACGATGCTTAGCACCTTACGCTTCTCTCCTCGGTTTACGGCAGTTACCTCGCCACTGACCGGCGAAACAAACTTGATCTCGGGGCGGTTCTTGTCAATCATCAGTACAGAACCGGCTTTGACTTTTTCTCCTACTTTCGCAACAACTTTGGGGAGAATACCGTTATAATAATCGGGGACGATCGCGTAAGACTCGCTCTTGCCGCCGTTTAACAGTACATCCGAAGCTTTGCCCTTCAGATTAATGTCTAAACCCTTTTTAATCTTAATCACATTTGCCATGATACAACTAAAATTGTTTATATGTAATTTTCCTGCAAAAGTAAACATTTTTTCATGCTTTAGAGCAGGGAAAGGCAAATAAATAGAGAAATAATTCCATAATTTTGCGTCGTTAAAGAAAGTAATAAGAAAATGAAAGTTTTTAAAATTCTATTCCTACTGCTTATCACGGTTTTAGTGCCGTTGAACGCTCAAGTGACTTACTTCACCAACGTTAGCGATAAGCAAATAAAGACCCTCCAAGTGAAGGTTGCCGGCGAGATGTTCTCCGATCCTTTCATCGAATTGGGCGGAGAGAATCGTATCGAGGTTAATTTCGATGCATTTAATCCGGGCTTCGAGCGATACGCCTATAATCTGGTCCACTGCAATGCGGATTGGACGCAATCGAATCTTTCCCCAATCGAGTATATGAATGGTTTCCAAGGGAGCACGATCGAGGATTTCGCCAATGCGATGGGTACTACGGTGCAATACACCAACTACCGATTACTTTTCCCAAACAATGACGTTCAACCGAAGGTCTCGGGGAATTATGCCTTGCAAGTATATAACGAGGATGATCCCTCCCAGATAGTATTTACCGCTTGCTTTTCTATTTTCGAGCCGATGGTTAGTGTCGCCGCTACGGTGAGCGGAAATACGGATATCGATACCAATCAGTCACACCAACAAGTCAGCTTTGCGATCAATAACAAGAATTTCCCCATCACCTATCCTCAGACCGACTTGAAAATCTGGGTTTATCAGAATAACCGCAGGGATAATGCCGTAACAGGTCTTCAGCCTATGACTATATTAGAGAACCAGATCTCCTATACGAACAATCAGAACTTAATCTTTCCCGCAGGAAACGAATATCGCCGTATGGAATTTTTGAGCAACAAATACAATGGCATGCACGTAGAAAGTATCTCGTTCCATAATCCATACTACCATGTAGAGTTGATGACGGACTATCGGCGTGACCAATTATCGTATCAATACGATCAAGACCAAGACGGGCGTTTCTTCATCCGTTGCAGCAATTGTAACGACCCGGATACGGAAGCGGACTATTACATTGTTCACTTTACCCTCGCCATGGACTTAATTCCCGATGGAAACGTGTATTTGAACGGCGAATTATCTAATAATGTGTTGGACGAAAAAAGTAAGATGGGCTATAATCCGGAGACGCATCAATACGAGAAATCCGTTTTACTGAAACAAGGCAGTTACAACTATCAGTACCTCTTTGTCCCTAACGGACAGACCGTAGGACAGACCGGCCCTATCGAGGGTAATTTCTTCCAGACGGAGAACGAATATAGCATTTACGTTTATTATTGCCCGATGGGAGCACGGTATGATCGTTTAATCGGTGTAACAAGTATCAGAAATACAATGCCTTTGCTATAATTATTTGCGTAAAAGGCATACTTTTACGCATAAAATAATTGAGCATGAAAACGAGACGTACTGTTATCATTACCGTGTTGTTAGTCGGGGGACTTCTCTCGACCGTTCAAGTCATGCCTAAAAATCCATTGTTAATAGGCGAAAGGTTATTTCCGCACGGAGGATGGATACAGGTGATACTTGCCATGCTGTACGGTGGTTGGCTTTGCTATAAGATGCAAGATCGGCAAGAACGCCCTAAATGGAGAAAACGAGCGTGGTTGTTATTCTCGATCGTTTTTTTCGGGCAACTTGCTCTAGGGATTTTTGCCGATCCTATTTTCCTTATGACCGGAAAACTGCATTTACCGATCCCTGCGGTAATCTTGGCCGGACCGCTTTATCGCTTCGAGGGATTATTCATGCCCATACTTTTTATCAGCACCTTATTACTATCCGGTCCCGCTTGGTGTAGCCAGCTTTGTTACTTCGGGGCATTCGACGCATGGAGTGCCCGGGGAAAATTGGAGCGAAAAAGGTTCCCCTATCATAAGCAAATGCGATACAGCATATTATTTCTGGTTATGTTGGGGGCCATCCTACTCCGAATATTCGGAGCGAGCGGCAGGATAGCCACCGCTTTTGGAATAGCGGTCGGAGTTATCGGCCTACTTGTCATGCTATTGTTTTCCAGAAAGAGACGGAAGATGGTGCATTGCAGTAGTTATTGTCCGATCGGGACTTTAGTGTCTTTCCTCAAATACCTCTCTCCTTTCCGGGTACGACTGACCACGGATTGTTGCCATTGCATGGCTTGCACAAACGCTTGCCGTTATGATGCCCTACATAAAGAAGAGATCGAGAAGGGAAAGATCGGCTATACCTGTACCTATTGCGGAGATTGCCTCTCCGCTTGCAAGCACGGGGCTATAGAATATCATTTCCCGGGATTGCGCCCGACTACTGCCGAGCGCCTATGGATCGTCGTAACGGTCGTATTACATACTTGCTTCTTGATGATCGCACGAATCTGAGCCGTATACTTGCTTGCCCATTATATAAGTACATACCGTATTCCGGTCATCGCCGAGGGTTTGCAGGCCAAACAGCTTATTCTCAATCGTCCATTTATCTCTCGAACGAAGATACTCCATACGCAATTTCTGGACAGAGGTAGCGGCATAATCCACGACTATGAAATCCGCTTCACGGCCAGGGAGGAAACTTCCGATTCGGTCGTCCAACGATAAGGCCCGTGCAGAGCCTAGCGTACATTTATAGATAGCCTCCAAAGCTGTCATCGGATAACCGTTCAACTGTTGTACCTTATAGGCCTCTCCCATCGTACGCCACATAGAGAAAGATGTACCCGCACCGACATCTGTCGCCAAAGTAGTACGTACGCCATAACGGTTCGCTTCCCTCATATCGAATAATCCGCTTCCTAGGAAAAGGTTTGAGGTCGGACAATGGGCAATAATGCCTCCCGTTTCCCCCAACCGCTTATATTCCCGATCGGTTAGATGGACACAATGCCCGAATATCGAACGATCGGTCAGCAACCCAGCACGCTCATAGACCTCCAGATAGTCCGCATGACCGGGACTGAGCGATAAGACAGATTCAATCTCTCCCAGATTCTCCGAAAGATGTGTCTGTATATAGGTATTGGGATATTCGGTATGTAAATGACCGGCAGACTTTAATTGATCCGGCGTACTGGTTATGGCGAAACGGGGCGTGATCACATAGTGATTCCGTCCTTTTCCGTCCCAATCCTCGATTAAGCTACGGCAGGCCAACTCACCCTGATGCGTGGTATCCATCAGATAATCCGGAGCATTCCGGTTCATCATCACCTTTCCTGCCAAGATACACATATTATACTCCGTAGCCACGGAAAATAATGCGGTTACGGAAGCAGGATGAACCGTGGCATAAGCGGCACAAGTCGTAGTTCCGTTCTTCACCAGTTCCTTCACGAAAAAACGAGCGATATCTTGTGCGTATTCCACGGAAGAAAAAGCGTCCTCGGTGGGAAACGTATATTCATCCAGCCAATCCAGAAGTTGCTTGCCATACATTCCCAGTATCTCCGACTGGGAGAAATGGATATGGGAATCAATAAAGCCGGGTGTAATCAATTTACCGGAATAGTCTGTCACCGGGAAATCCGGATAACGGGAACGCATCTCCTCGAACGGCCCCGCCTCTACAATCTTTCCATCAACAACAGCCAATCCCCCATCCTCAAAATAGCGGTAAGCCTCCACATGATCCAGCGGGGAAGCGATCAAATAGAACACTTCTCCCCTATATAAGTTCTTCATCATGGTCAAATAACAATTCGTTTATTTAATTGGTTCCACGTGCAAAGCGATGTGCGTAGCCTCACCGAACTTATCACGCAGATTCTGTTCGATCTCTTTCGTCAAGTCATGGGCACGAGTCACGGTTATCTGTCCGTCCACCCGTATATGCGCCTCGATAGCAAAATTATTACCGATGCGGCGGGTACGTAGATTATGCGGGCTCTTTACCTCGGGAACCTTACTAATGATCGCCAAGATCTCATCCTCCACCTCCTTCGGCAAAGATTTCTCCAATAAGTCATTGATTGCGGGGATCACCAGCTGCAAGGCTACTTTTACGATAAACAAACTGACAATCACAGCCGCTAACGGATCCAACACACGCCAATTATCCCCCAACAAAATCGCCCCTCCGATACCTAAAGCCGTACCGATCGAGGAAAAGGCATCCGAACGATGATGCCAAGCGTTAGCGATAACGACTTGACTATTCTGCTTCCTTCCTACCCAAACCGTAATATGATACAGTAATTCCTTGATCACAATGGAGATAAGAGCGGCAACTAAAGCGATCATTCCCGGACTTTCCAACGGAATCCCCTTGAAATAAAAGTCATAAATCTTGTTCGCTCCCTCCCAGAAAAGGCCAAAACCTACACAAAGCAAGACGATACCGACAATTGAAGTCGCCAAAGTCTCGTATTTACCATGCCCGTAATCATGGCTCTCGTCCTTCGGCTTGGAAGATATATTGACAAAAAGAAGTACAACTATATCCGTTACGAAATCAGATAACGAATGCACCGCATCAGCGATCATAGCGCTACTATGCCCCCAGATACCCGCCACGAACTTGAATACCAATAAAACAAAATTAGCGAATGACCCTAAAAGTGTCACTCGCATAATCTCTTTTTTCCTCGCCTTTGGTGCCTCCTCCATAAAATCCTATTAACAAGATTTACCGGTCATGATATCTAGCACCAGACGGTCCGTCGCCTCCATTCCTTTAGAACCGATAGCGGTCAAGTTGGCGATCGATTTATCCACATCCTCATCGATGATACCTTCCACGGAAGTCACCACCTTATCCTCCATTGCCATCAAAGCGGAAAGCATCGCCGTAGATACGCCACTAGATACTTTCATCGCACAGCTTGGCTTAGCTCCATCACAGATCATTCCAGTAATATTACCGATCATATTCTTGATCGCATAAGAAATCTGCATCTTATTCCCTCCCATCAAATAGGTGATAGCGCAGCTTGCTCCCGTAGCGGCAACCACACAACCGCAAAGGGCGGACAGACGTCCCAGACTTTGCTTGATATAGATTACCATCAAATGGCTTAACATCAACGCACGGATCAGTTGCTCTTCCGAACATTGGATATCCTCAGCAAAAGAAAGAACCGGAAGTGTAGCGGCGATTCCTTGGTTACCGCTTCCCGAATTACTCATCACCGGGATCATAGCGCCGTCCATACGAGCGTCGCAAGCGGCGGAAGTCATGATCAACATATGTGTATAAGCAGAATCTCCCATGAACTTACGGCCGAAAACACCCGAGACCGTCTTACTTACCGTATGTCCGTAATTGCCTTTCATAGAAGCTTGGGCGGCTTTCTTATTCAACTCGGCCGTCTCTAAAATAAAACGAATCTCATCTAATGGCATTTCCATGGCAAACTCATAGACCATAGAGAAGGAAAGACGTAAATCCTTATTTTCACATACTTCCTCGCCAGAGACGTTTGCTGTACGCAAATCAGTCAACACCTCCCCATTTTTCTCTACATATATTATATGGGTATGCTCATGGCAAATGATCACCCTTGAACGATCCTCCCCTGCGGAACTTATAATCTCGATATAAAGTTTATCCACATTCTCTTTCAGGTCTATACCGATACATTTCTTGCAGACCATTTCCTTACCTTCTTCCAATCCCTCCGGAGTCAGGTCTTTCAGCACCTCTAGCCCATAAGCAGACTTACCGATGATAGTCCCCAAGGCGATAGCGATAGGTAATCCCACCATGCCAGTCCCCGGGATTCCTACTCCCATCGCATTCTTTAAGATATTAGCACTCAGATAAACTTCTATTTTCTCAGGCTTACGTCCCAGCACTTCGGCCGCTTTTGCGGCTGCCAAAGCCACGGCAATAGGTTCCGTACATCCGATAGCGGGGATTACCTCCCTGTGAATCAGATCTATAATTTGAGTTTTTAGGATAGTATCCATACTGATAGACTTTATTTAGAATTAGAATTGTTATTAATACACATTAGATTAAGAGCGAAACTCAACAACGATATCTCGCACGGCATCGTATTGTTTTCCCAATGCATCTTTATACCGCAACGCTTCTTCCAGACTCCCTTCTCTCAACAGCGATAATATATTATTCATCACTATTCATAAAACGATTTAAGATATTCTCTTTATCCCAAGCAGCCACATCTATTAATGTGTTATAATTAGCATCGTTCTCATTCATTGTTTTTATGATATTAGTTTTCGTACAAAATTAGGAATTTTATAGACACTACCAACGTTAAATGAAAATATTCAACCTAGTAAACTTGTCAGCAACTCTTTTATGCGAGCTACCTGATAGAGTACTTACTAATCTAAGTCAGTATATATCCTTTGCCACATGCTATATTCTATGGGCTAGTAAGTACTACTGCCTTTTTCCGGTTATAGTTAACTACCCTACAACTTGTTCCATTTTATCAAGCAAGACACAACATGTAATCATTTCTCCACCCTTATTGTAAGTCACGATCACTGATGCTATGCGATCTAAGATGGAGATAACGTGACAACATACCTCCAACAGGCATTGCCAGGTTCGCTATTTTTCCGTAAGTTTGCGCCCTCATGAACAAAAAAGTCGATCTAGAATGGCAAAGACGATTTTATCCCCAATAACGGATTTGCTCCGACAGCAGGAGCTGCTTAAGAAGGAATATGAATATGAGAAGGAAACATACCGACAGCAATCCGAGCGTACGGGTTTGCGAAAACGAGTGACGCAAGGCCTTTGTTGGTATCCGGTCGCTCCGGGACGCAGTTATTACAATTCCTTAAACCAATTGGTGATCGAGATCGAAAGGACAGGAGACCGGGAGATTGAGCATAATTTCGAATACGGGCGACCGGTTTGCTTCTTCACGGCAGACAGCAGTGGTAAATTTAAGTATCTGGATTTCTCCGCCACGATCAGCTACGTGCAAGACGACCAGATGATGGTAGTTCTCCCCACTCTTTCCGCCTTGATGGATATACAAGGAAAAAGTTATGATCTCGGCGTGCAACTCTACTTCGACGAGACCAGCTATAAAACGATGTTTTCCGCTCTCTCCGACGTGATCCGGGCAAAAAACAACCAACTATCCCATCTAAGGGACATATTACTGGGACAGGAAAAACCGGAACAGCGGGAATTATTCCCGATCCGCTTCCCTTGGCTGAATCGCTCGCAGGAAGAAGCTGTAAACAAGGTATTAGGAGCGAAACAAGTATCTATCGTACACGGCCCTCCCGGAACCGGGAAAACAACCACCTTGGTGGAAGCCATTTACGAGACCCTTCACCGGGAGAATCAAGTGATCGTTTGCGCTCAAAGCAATACCGCCGTAGACTGCATCTCGGAGAAGCTGGTAGATAGAGGTATTAAAGTACTGCGCATAGGGAACCCCACTCGTATCAACGACAAGATGCTCTCTTTCACTTACGAACGTCGTTTTGAGTCGCATCCGGATTATCCCGAGTTATGGAGTATCCGAAAAGCGATACGGGATATACAATCCAATATGCGAAAGAAAAGCAGGGAGGAACGGGATACGATCCGGAACCGCCTCTCCCGGTTAAAATTCCGAGCGACCGAACTGGAAGTCAAGATCGATATGGAACTGTTCGACGAGGCTCGTGTTGTCGCTTGCACCCTGGTCGGTTCCGCAAACCGGGTTATGATGAACCGGCACTTCACCACCTTGTTTATCGACGAGGCCGCCCAAGCCTTGGAAGCCGCTTGCTGGATAGCGATCGGCAAGGCGGAACGGGTCATACTAGCGGGCGATCATCACCAATTGCCCCCTACTATTAAATGTATAGAAGCAGAACGGAAAGGTCTAGGACGTACCTTAATGCAAAAGATAGCCCATGCAAAACCGGAAACGGTCTCTCTCCTGAAGATCCAATATCGTATGCACGAGGATATCATGCGCTTCTCCTCCCAATGGTTCTATCATAACGAACTCGAATCCACTCCCGAGGTAAGTGGGCGAGGAATCTTGCGATTGGATACTCCCATCGTATGGTTCGATACGTCCGAGTGCGATTTCACGGAAAATACGAGAGAGGAGACCATGAGCCGTGTCAACAAGCAAGAGGCGGAATTGCTCGTAGAACAATTACGCTTCTATATACAGAAAATATCCAAAGAGAGAGTACTGGAGGAGAATATCGACTTCGGATTGATCTCCCCTTATAAGGCGCAGGTACAATACATCCGTAAATTAATCAAACAAGACGCTTTCTTCAAGCCTTTACGCAGACTGATCACCGTACATACCGTTGACGGTTTTCAAGGGCAAGAACGCGATGTCATCTTGATCAGTTTGGTAAGGGCCAACGAGAATGGAAAGATCGGTTTCTTGAACGACTTGCGGCGCATGAACGTAGCGATCACCCGTGCCCGTATGAAACTGATGATCATGGGAGACGCTTCCACCCTTACCCGGCACGCATTTTATAAAGAACTCTATAATTATATCTCCCAAAGAGGTAAAATAATCACGATCAACACAAAACAAAAGCATGAACTATAAATTATTGGTACTGGATTTAGACGGTACACTGACAAACAGTAAAAAAGAGATCACCCCATTTACGAGGGAAACCCTTCTACAAGCGCAGGAAAAAGGATTGCATCTGGTCTTAGCCTCCGGCCGGCCCACCTACGGTATCATGCCTTTAGCCGAGGAACTGAACATGAAGCAGTATGGAGGCTTTATCCTTTCCTTCAACGGCGGTAAGGTGATCGACTTGATGACAAACAAGATACTGTTCGAACAGGCTTTGCCTCCCGATATCGTACCTGTTTTATACAACCGCTCTAAAGAAGCGGGACTGGCTGTCCTTTCCTACAACGGTAAATATATTTTAAGCGAGTACCCGGAAAATAAATATGTACAATACGAATCATTCTTAACAAAGATGAAGATCAAGGCTACCAACGATTTCCTGCGGGATTTACACCAACCTGTCGATAAATGCTTGGTGGTAGGCGAACCGGAGATGTTGGTACCGTTGGAAGAGAAGCTCCGCCAAGAATTAGGGAAACGTATCAACGTATATCGTTCCGAGGCATTCTATCTGGAGCTTGTCCCCAAAGGCATCGACAAAGCTGCCTCATTATCCCGCTTACTAGAGCGAACCCGGATAAAACAAGAGGAAGTGATCGCTATCGGCGACGGCTTCAACGACGTATCCATGATCCGTTTTGCCGGATTGGGAGTCGCTATGGCCAACGCCCAACCCCCTGTCAAGGCCAATGCCGACCGCATCACCCAATACACGAACGATGAGGACGGAGTGGCTCGTTTCATCCAAGAAATACTTTGAAAAAAACACCGGTATAGGCACAGGCCAATGCCTATACCGACATACGCCTACACCAGTAGTGCCGTAGGGCTACGCCAGTATAGGCGTGAGCTTGCGCCGATATACGTAAATTCCTTTCATGGAAATGTCTTCTAACTATTCAACTATTTTGCGTATATTTGTGTCGTAAACCATAAAAATAAGACGCCATGAAGTACAAATTATTAGTCTTAGACGTAGATGGGACGTTGCTTAACGACAAGAAAGAGATAACTTCCCGGACCCATGCCGCCTTGTTAAAGGCTCAGCAGATGGGAATTCATGTTGTATTGGCATCCGGCCGACCCACCAACGGAGTTCAACCCTTGGCGGAGGCCCTTGAATTGAATCATTACGGTGGTTTCATATTATCTTATAACGGAGGTCAGATCATCAATGCCCAGACCGGAGAATTGATGTTTGAGAAACGAATCGATCCGGCCATGATTCCTTATTTAAACCGGAAGGCGAAGGAAAATGGTTTCGCTATCTTCACGTATCACAAGGACTATATCCTGACCGATAGCCCGGAAAACAAACATGTCCAAGAAGAGGCCGAGCTCAATAAGATGCGTATCATCGGCGTAGAGAATTTTCCGGAAGCGGTGGATTTCGCACCCTGTAAATGTATCCTTACCAGCGACGATGAGAACAATCTGGTGGGTTTGGAAAATCATTGGAAGAAACGTCTAGACGGTGTACTGGAAGCTTTCCGCTCCGAGGACTATTTCTTGGAGGTAGCCCCTCATTTCATCAATAAGGGAAATACGTTGGCGGTATTGATGGAGATGTTGAACATCACGACTGAAGAGGTTGTCGCTATCGGTGATGGCGTAGCCGATGTATCCATGCTTCAATTGGCCGGTACCGGCGTGGCGATGGGTAACGCACGCGACTCCGTAAAGGCTTGCGCTGATTTCACGACCTTATCTAATAATATGGAAGGCGTGGCAACGGCAATCGAGAAAGTGATCCTTGCCACGATCAAGCCCACGGAGGTTCCGCTAGATCAGCTAAACGCACGAGCCAAACATGCCTTAATGGGTAATCTAGGCATCCAATATACCTATGCGTCCGAGAATCGTGTGGAAGCGACCATGCCTGTAGACGAACGGACTCGCCAGCCTTTCGGAATCTTGCACGGAGGCGCTACGTTGGCTTTGGCGGAGACCGTGGCCGGGCTAGGTTCCATAATTCTGGCGAAACCAGATGAGATGGTAGTCGGCATGCAAGTTAGTGGCAGCCATGTTTCGTCCGCTCACGAGGGAGACACGGTACGTGCCGTTGGGACGATTATCCACAAGGGGCGTTCATCCCATGTGTGGAACGTAGACATATTCACCTCTACCGACAAACTGGTTTCCTCGGTACGGGTAATCAATAGCATACTAAAGAAGAAATGATTCCAAAAGATTCTTACGAAATAATAGACACGTTAATCAAGCAAGGTCGGAGTTTCGCTATTTGGCGTATTCCTAGTGAGGATAGGCTCCATTTCAGGATGCAAAGCGCCGGCTCTCCTTGCCTATTATACGACATAAAAGACTTAAATGAACGGAGCGGTTTTGTAATCGCTCCGTTTCAGGTGACAGCGGAACGACCTATCGTATTAATCCAACCGGATTGCTTTGAAATCCCCTCCGAATCCGATTGGGATTTCTCTCGAGAGAAAAACGAATTCCCTTCGAATGAAATCGAAATCCCGTCCGAATCCGAGGAGAAGGAACGATACGCTTACCATTTCTCCCTGTTTACCAACCCTTTGCTAAAAGGAAGCCAAGATAAACTAGTCCTATCCCGTAGCAAAACGATCTGGAAAGATCCCTCTTTCTCACCCGGCAAGGCATTCTTCGCCGCGGAAGAACGATATATCCGCTCCTATGTCTACCTTTGCCATACCCCGGAAACCGGAACTTGGATGGGTGGGACACCGGAAATCTTGTTATCCGGCGAGAAAGGTGACTGGCAAACGGTAGCTTTGGCCGGAACCCAATCCTTACGAGACGGGAAATTACCGAAAAGCTGGGACCATAAGAATTGGAGAGAACAGCAATTAGTCGCCTCCTATATACGCCGCCAGCTGTCCACCTTGGGTATTACTCCCGAGGAGAAGGGGCCTTATTCAGCCCGGGCCGGAGAGGTTTCTCATTTGAAAAGCGATTTCTTCTTCTCCTTGCCCAATCCCGAGAAGCTGGGTGATGTCCTTCAACTATTACACCCTACTCCAGCCGTCTGCGGTCTTCCCAAGGAGGAGGCTTATCATTTCATCATCGAAAATGAGGGGTACGATCGTAGCTATTACTCCGGTTTCATCGGTTGGCTGGATCCCAAAGGCAAAACAGATCTGTACGTAAACCTCCGTTGCATGAATATCCTCCCCCAAACCTTTACGCTGTATGCCGGAGGCGGTCTGTTGGCGGCCTCGCAGCTAGAGGATGAGTGGCAGGAGACAGAGGATAAATTAGATACAATGCGGAGAATAGTGGGTAATTTATAATTTTATATCATATAATGTATAGCGATAAAAAGAACATCCTTCAATTGGTAGCCTTGCTGATAGAGCACGGCGTAAGTAATATCGTGCTATGTCCGGGAAGCCGGAACTCTCCGATTGTTCATACATTGGCAAACCATTCATTCTTCAACTGCCATTCCGTGATGGATGAGCGAAGCGCAGGATTCTTTGCCGTAGGGCTAGCGTTGCACGGAGGTAAGCCGGCGGCTGTTTGCTGTACCTCGGGCACGGCCCTACTGAATATACATCCGGCAGTAGCGGAGGCTTTCTATCAGAAAGTTCCGCTTGTCGTGATATCTGCCGACCGTCCCACCGCATGGATCGGGCAAATGGATGGACAGACCTTGCCACAACCCGGGGTGTTCGGCTCGCTGGTAAAGAAGTCGGTGCAGCTACCGGAAATACATACGGATCAAGATGAATGGTATTGCAATCGATTGATCAACGAGGCGTTGTTGGAACTGAACCATCACGGCAAAGGACCGGTGCATATCAACGTTCCGATCTCCGAGCCTTTATTTCAGTTCACGACACCCGAATTGCCGAAGGTACGGGTAATCACCCGTTATCAAGGCTTGAACGTGTACGACCGGAAATATGATGACCTGATCGAGCGCTTGAACAAATATAGCAAGCGGATGATGATAGCGGGACAAATGAGCTTGATCTATCTCTTCGAGAAGAAAATATGCAAGTTACTATACAAGCATTTCACTTGGCTCTCCGAGCACATCGGCAACCGTATCGTACCGGGATTGCCGATCAAGAATTTCGACGCTATCCTGTATGCTACCCCGGAGGAGGAAAAAGAGAAGCTAGTTCCCGAGCTCGTAATCACCTACGGTGGCCATATTGTCTCCAAGCGGCTGAAAGAGTTTTTGCGGAAACACCCGCCTAAGGAGCATTGGCATGTCTCATTGGATGGAGAGGTAGCGGATTTATTCGGTAGCCTGACCACGGTGATCGAGATGGACCCCTTCGAGTTTCTGGAGAAAATCGCTTATATGCTGGAGAATAGGCAGATTGAATATCCGAAGGCTTGGGAATACAAATCCCGGAACCTGCCAGAGCCGGAGTTCGCTTACTCCGAAATGGCGGCGATCGGCGGTTTGATACGCTCGCTTCCGGCTGAATCGGCCTTGCATCTGGGGAATAGCTCCACCGTACGTTACGCACAATTGTACACCGTACCCGAGACGGTTGAGGTTTGTTGTAACCGAGGTACGAGCGGGATCGAAGGCTCCTTGTCTACGGCCATCGGATACGCCTCGGCCTCGCAAAAACTAAACTTTATCGTTATAGGCGATCTTAGTTTCTTCTATGATATGAATGCGTTGTGGAACGGTAACTTGCACAATAACCTTCGCATCCTGCTCTTGAACAACAGAGGTGGCGAGATCTTCCAAGCCTTGCCGGGATTCAAGATGAACGAGCGTACGCACCGTTACGTTACCGCCTCCCACCAGACCTCAGCGGAGGGATGGGCCACGGAAAGGGGATTCTCCTACTCCGCTGTCCATAATGCCGAGGAGTTGGCAGCGGCGATGAGCGCCTTTACCCAAACGGAGCAACCGAGCGAACATCCCCTATTTATGGAGGTTTTCACGGACAAAGCGGAAGACGTACGATTGCTCAAGGAATATTATCATCAACTAAAAAATTCATCCCAAGCACAAAACATATAATATATGGAAACGAAAAGAGAATGGACAACCATCAAGGAATATGAGGAGATCTTATTTGATTTCTACAACGGCATCGCCCGCATTACGATCAACCGGGAACGGTATCGCAACGCTTTTACCCCGACTACGACCACGGAGATGAGCGATGCCTTTTACATCTGCCGGGAACGCCCAGACATTAACGTAGTCGTTCTGACAGGAGCCGGAGATACGGCCTTTTGTGCGGGAGGCGATATGAACGTGAAAGGACGTGGCGGCTACGTGGGTAAAGACGGCGTACCTCGCTTGAACGTATTGGACGTACAAAAGCAGATCCGTTCTCTCCCGAAACCCGTCATCGCAGCCGTGAACGGTTTCGCTATCGGCGGCGGACACGTATTGCACGTGGTTTGTGACCTTACGATCGCTTCCGAGAACGCTATCTTCGGACAGACAGGCCCTCGTGTGGGTAGCTTCGACGCCGGGTTCGGCTCTTCTTACCTCGCCCGTGTGGTCGGACAGAAAAAGGCCCGTGAGATCTGGTTCCTATGCCGCAAGTATAATGCACAGGAGGCTTTGGATATGGGTTTGGTAAATAAGGTAGTCCCCTTGGACAAGCTAGAGGACGAGTACGTTCAATGGGCCGAGGAGATGATGTTGCTCAGTCCATTGGCTTTGCGCATGATCAAGGCGGGCTTGAACGCCGAGTTGGACGGACAGGCCGGTATACAGGAGTTGGCCGGAGACGCTACCATGCTTTACTATATGACGGACGAGGCGCAGGAAGGCGGTAAGGCATTCTTGGAGAAACGCCGTCCCCGCTTCGAGGATTACCCGAAGTTCCCGTAAGAGGATTGAGAATGAATAATTAAGAATGAATGGTAGAGGAGAGGTTATATAGGATTAAGGTGGTTCCCCAGTGCTTGACTTTCAAGCGACCGGCAGGAACTTCACGGGGGGTTTACACAACCCGGAAATTATGGGAGATTCTAATCCATAAGGAGGAAGATTCCTCGGCTTTTGGCATCGGTGAATGTGCCCCCCTGCCGGATCTCAGTTGCGATTATGGAGTGGATTACGAGATCATGTTATCCAAGGCTTGCCTCGATCTGGAACAGAAGGGATATGTTGACACCGAATCTTTGCGCCATTACCCATCCATCCTTTTCGGATTGGAAATGGCCATGCGTCATTATGAACAGGGTGGTTGGCGGCATTACGACACGCCCTTCTCTCAAGGCAAGACGGGTATCCCTATTAACGGACTGATCTGGATGGGCGATTATAAGTATATGCTGGAACAGGTAGAGGAAAAGATGAAGGAGGGCTTTCGCTGCGTCAAGCTGAAGATCGGCGCTATCGATTTCGACTGGGAACTCTCTTTATTGAAACACATCCGTGCGCATTTCTCTGCCAATGAAATAGAGCTTCGGGTAGATGCCAACGGCGCTTTCACACCCTCGAAGGCGATGGACAAACTGAAGCGGCTCGCCGAGATGGACTTGCATTCCATCGAGCAGCCTATCCGTGCCGGGCAGTTGGAAGAGATGGCACGCCTTGCGGCAGAGTCACCCCTTCCCATCGCTCTCGACGAGGAACTGATCGGCTGTAACGCCCCAGACGAGAAACAGCGGTTGTTGGAAACGATCCATCCCCAATACATTATATTAAAGCCTTCCCTCCACGGAGGTATCTCCGGATGTACGGAATGGATTCACTTAGCGGAAACTATCTTAGGAAGTACCCTTGAACAACCTAAATGGTGGGTCACCTCCGCTCTGGAATCGCAAATTGGACTGAACGCTATCGCCCAATGGTGTGCCACGCTAGGTAACCCGTTACCGCAAGGTCTGGGAACCGGCGAGATTTTCAAAGATGATAAACATACGTTAATCCAACGAAAAGGAGACACCATCTGGTTCTCCAACGACCTTTGACCTATGCCAATACAAGAAGATTTACAGGCATTCTTAGCTGAATGGCACGATCCGTCCCCTTTTTTAGAGGTCCAGACTTCTGGCTCCACCGGTACGCCCAAGCGGATACGAGTACGCAAAGACCAGATGCTGAACAGTGCTCGGCTTACCTGCGATTATCTGGGCCTTAAGAAGGGTGACAAGGCCCTCCTATGTATGCCCCTGCGCTATATAGCCGGAAAGATGATGGTAGTCCGCTCCCTATACGCCGGACTGGATCTGGAGGTATGCGAACCCTCCGGACACCCGTTAGCGGATTGGGAAGATACACCCTTACGCTTTGCCGCCATGATCCCCTTGCAGGTTTACAATACGTTGCGAGTACCCGAGGAACGTAAACGGCTGGAGCAAACGGATATCCTGATTATCGGCGGCGGAGCGATCGATGCTGCCTTGGAACAAGAGATACGGCAGATGTCAAATACGGTTTATTCCACCTACGGAATGACGGAGACGCTGTCCCACGTCGCCCTGCGCCGGCTGAACGGACCGGAAGCCTCGCCCTATTACCATCCCTTCCCCTCGGTGACGTTATCCTTGTCTTCGGAGAATACCTTGGTGATAGACGCCCCATTGGTTTGCGACGAGCGGCTGGTGACGAACGATGTCGCCCGCCTGCTGCCGGACGGGAGTTTCGCCATTATCGGAAGGAAAGATAATATCATCAATAGCGGAGGTATCAAAATCCAGATCGAGGAGGTGGAAGAGCGGCTACGGCCCTACCTCAACCGCCCCTACGCCATCACCGCCGCCCCCGACCCTCGATTGGGAGAGGCGGTAGTCTTGCTAATCGCCCCAAGGCCATGTGAAACATTATCACCCCCTCGGGTGACACCACACATGAGAGCTATCACTAACGACTCCGCACAGCTATTATGTGAGGTATCGACAGCGGCTCTCGCCAGCCTGCCCAAGTACCTTCATCCGAGACACATCATAAAGGTAAGCGAGATTCCCCAAACCGGAAGCGGCAAGATCAACCGTGCCGCTTGCCGGGAGCTAGCGAGAAATATCATCACAAAAACACTATAAACATGAAAAGGATTCTAACAATCACCGCAGTCTCCCTATTGGCTTTATCGCCTATGTACGGGCAGGAAGCCTACGCAGGATACGACTGCGTCACCTTGCTGGACAGCACCGCCGTAACGGTACAACCTACCGGCTCGGGGGCTTTCGCCGTATACAAGGCTTTTAAGGTACAGACTCTCAAGGGAGCCGTCGCCAACCGTATCATTAAATACGATTACGACCCGCTGACGGCGCACGCCGAGTTCCGCTACGCCACGATCTACCGTGCGAACGGCGACGTGATCAATCTCGACGTAACCCAAGCTTGCGACTACGCCGCCCCCGCACGTGCCATCTACTGGGGCGCCCGGCAGATCATGCTGGAAGTGGGCCGCCTCCAACCGGGAGATGTCGTGGAGTACGAGATCGCCAAGAAAGGTTTCACCTACGCCTTGCTGACGGCAGGCGACGACGACGAGCGTTTCATCCCTCCTATGCGAGGACAGTTTTACGATATCGTCCCCTTCTGGGCTTCGGAGCCTACCGTGCGAAAAGTCTACAGGGTATCCATGCCGATGGAGAAAGAGTTGCAATTCCAGTTCTACCAAGGCGAATGTACCTCTTCGATGCGATATGAGGATGGACGGAAAGTATATACCTTCGCCTCTGATGATATCCTTCCTTTTGCCAAGGAACCGAACATGGTAGACCTATTCGACGCAGCCCCGAAGCTCATGATGTCCAGCACTCCACGATGGGAGGATAAATCCCTTTGGTTCAACAAGGTTAACGAGGATTACGGAAGCTTTACCGCAATCCCGGAAGCCCAAAGGAAAGTAGACGAGCTGATCAAAGGCAAGAAGATGGAAATGGAGAAGATAGCCGTGCTGACCCACTGGGTGGCCGATAACATCCGTTACTCCGGAATCTCGATGGGTAAAGGTGAGGGTTTCACGCTTCACAACCTGAAAATGAATTATACCGATCGTTGCGGTGTCTGCAAGGATATCGCTGGCACGTTGATCGCCTTCCTCCGCATGGCCGGATTCGAGGCTTACCCGGCGATGACAATGGCGGGAAGCCGTGTAGAAAGCCTTCCCGCCGACCATTTCAATCATTGCGTGGCGGTGGTAAAGCTGTCGAACGGTACGTATATGCCTCTCGACCCGACTTGGGTTCCTTTCTGCCGGGAATTATGGAGTAGCGCCGAGCAACAGCAGAACTACCTCCCGGGTGTGCCCGAAGGCTCCGACCTCTGCCTGACCCCTGTCTCCGCCCCAGAAAACCACTACGTTTGCATCCACGCTGACAACCGCCTAGACGAGAAAGGCACGCTCCGCGGACAATTCACGATCACCGCCGAGGGACAATCCGACAGCAATATCCGCCGCATCTTCACCACCGGATGGCAATCCGACTGGCAGAACACGATGGAGAAGCAATTGCTGGCCGTATCCCCCAACGCCAAACTGCTTCGTGTAGATTACGGTAAGGACCCGAAGAACTATCAAGCGGCCCCTATCAAGATCACGTTCTCTTATGAGATCCCCGATTACGCAATTATCGCCGGAGACCAGATGCTTATCAAGCCGCTAGTCATGAATAACCTCTACAATCAAGTGAAGAGTTTCTTGCGTATCGATACGAAACCGGAAAACCGTACGTATGGATTCAAGGACGCTTGCTCCCGTTTGATAGAACAAGATGAGACCATCCGCCTCCCCAAAGGCTATACCCTCCTAAACGCCCCGAAGAATGACGCCCTGCGAAGCAATGCGGCCGATTTCGAAGGTTCCCTTTCACAGGAAGACGACCAGAACATCATTTTGCGCCAGAAACTAGCGTTGAAAAAGCGTGTCTATGACGCAGCCGACTGGAAAGGCTTCTGTTCCGCTGTGAACGCCTATAAGAGTTATGGTGACTATTTGATTATCAAGAAATAAAAAAAAGAAAGACAATGATTAAGATAACCTATAAACTGATTCTTCTCCTAGGCTTGTTAGCGATGACGGTTACTTCATTCGCCGCATCGGAGGCTGAGTACGGGAAGGTATCGAAAGCTTGGACCTTGCACGCTGACGGTAGCCAAGAATACCGATCCTCCATGGAATTGACGCTCTTCACGCACACTGCGATAAATAGCACGTATGGCGAGAGTTTTATCGTCTACAATCCCGATTTCCAAACACTGAAGATCCACTCATCCTATACAAGGCAGAAAGACGGTACGATCGTAAAGACACCCGATAACGCCTTTGTAGAGATCCTACCCCGTTTCGCCGCCGACGCTCCGGCCTACAACCAACTCAAGGAAATGGTCGTGGTACATACCGGCTTGGAACTGGGGGCCACGATTTACTTGGATTACTCCATTGTCACGAAACCGGGTTACTATCCAGCTCTAGATATCAATGAGCGACTACAAGAGACTTCTCCCGTGAAGGAATGCAAGGTCTCTATCTCCGTACCGGAAAACAGTCCGCTCGCTTGGCAATTATTGGGTAGCGATGCGAAAGCATCCCAAGCCACCCGAAACGGCGCTAAAGAAGTAAGCTGGACTTTACGTAACCTGCCGGCCTCTTCCCGGGAAGCTTTTCTTCCTCAAAATCAAGACTGGGTCCCTCGTTTGATCGCTTCAAGCTATACTTCCAACAAGGAGGCATTATCTACGCTAAATAAGCGTTTTAACACTTCCGGAAACTACGAGAGCAAAACGTTCGGCTCTTATATCACGGAAAAGGCTACCAGCGACGAAGAGAAGGTGAACACCATCCGAAACCATGTAGTCTACAACATGGGATATTGCGCCATCCCTCTCTCTTGTACGGGTTATTCCATCCGTGATGTCGATACGGCCCTTCGCAGCGCTTACGGTACATTAGCCGAGAAGACCCAGCTTCTGAACGTCTTATTGAACGCCGCCGGCATTCAATCGGAAGTAGTCGCCGTATATCCTGGTAATTTGGATATAAACATTTGCGGATTAAGCACGATCAAGAATTTAGCCGTAAAAGCGACTGTCGCAGGGAAAGACAAATACCTTTCAGCGGTCAGCCTTGCCCCTTCCGTATTGACAGCCCGGGGTGAGTTAGATCAAGTACTTACGTTGAATGGCACGTCAATCCCTGTACAGGCTGAGCCTACGATCATCAAGGAGAATAAAGCCGTCAGCGTCTCCAAGGATGAAGCGCAAAACGGATTCGTCATCTGTACCCTTCCGGCTATAACAAGTGGTATCGATAGCTGGGGCATGAGCACCTTGAATAGCAAGCGTTCCAACTTATTCGAACTCCCCTCCCTAATCAAGGAAGAGGTAACATATACGGTTACTCCCGCCGAGGACATGAAATTGCAGACCTCCACGAAAGAGCAAGTGATAAGTAAACCTTTTGGTAAAGTAATCCGCACGATCACGCCGAAAGGAAATACGATCGAGGTGGTACATATAATCGAGATGAATAAGCTGCAGTTCACTCCCGCCGAATATAATGACGCACGTAGCTTGATCCATGAATGGACAAATCCGGATAACCGGATATTGCTATTCTCCCTATAAGATTTAAACACGAAGGACACGGTACAAATCCGTGTGCTCCGTGTTTAAATATTTCATACATTTACGAACGTTAACGATATGTCCTACGAGGCATAAAATAATTCGGACGCAGACGCAATCTGATGACTTAAAGAAGCGTTACCTTTCGTTAAATCCGGCAAATCTCTCCCTTTAGAGATTGGATAATTTAAAGCCGAGATTCACTATCATACTCTTACAGAATCTCATGTAAGTTCAATCTCATGTGCAGTATGCATTATTTGTCCAAGATGGTATCGGCTACAGCCAAAGAATACGCATGAATGCCAATTAAAATATACCATGGATGAATAAACAGTTGTTTAAGCTCTTTTTGAGAGCATATCTGATTTACATCCTATTATCTTTTTCCGCTCCGTGTATATCAAAGTGTTATTCGGAACGACATGAAAAAATGTTTCCTCGTGGTTTCTTCATCAGTGTAGTATCGCAACATGACGGTATGTCGGTTCCGCTATATTTTATAAAGGAGTCCAATACTTCTTGATAACTTTTAGCCGAGGAATAACGCTTTTCTCGATTCAATTGAGCTATATACTCCCTCATATCTTCTACAAATCCTTTCCCACCCATATCCCTATTTTGAAACTGTTCGTAAATGAATGGAAGAGATCCTCTTTACCCTGTCTTACGGATGAGAAGAGTAAAGAGGAAATAATACCTCCATTCCCGCACAGGGGGAGACGAACAAGCCTACTTTACATATATAAGAGAAATCATTTCTTCAATTTTATCTCGATAACGCCATTGCGACCTTTCTCTCCGAATTTAGCAATCGCCTCGTTTCCTTTATACACATTCATAGACGCAATACGATCGGGATTCAAATTCTCCATCCTCTCTTTAGATGATTCCACTCCATCGATGTAAACAATACCGGAGAAAGAGGATTTTACCTTTGATGCCTCTTGGACGGCCTCATCATCAATCTTTATGGTTTTCATGGCCTTGTCGAGTCCAGCTGGTATTTCTCCATCACAGCCGAGACCTTTTCTTGTATCGCTTGAATATCTTTTTCAGAAATCACCGAATCCTTTGCAAGGGTATCAACCTCGACATTTCTTTTAGGCTCTTTTTTTTCCTGAACCGAAATAATTTCGCTAATTTTGACACTCGAAATCTTCTCCAATTCGTGAGAGATTTCTGGACGGGCAAAGACTACCACCGTCAAGGCTGCCAACGGGAGTACATACAGATACTTCAACCGTGCCCATGGACTTGATTTTTGTTTTAACATCATAGCTATTCGCTTTTTAAGTGAACTGTGATTAAAGCTGTTGGCCATAGAAGTGAAGCGCTGTGCACCAACAGCTTTCTTAATTAATAATAATTGATATTTTTTTGCGTCGACGCCTTGATTTAATACGCTTTCATCGGCCTCGTATTCATGGATATTTTGTAATTCCTGTCTCAACAACCAAGCAGATGGGTTGAACCAATGGAACAGGATACAAACCTCGGAGATCAACAGATCAATGGAATGACGGGCTTTTACATGCGCCATCTCATGTGTCATGATCTCTATCCCACTTTCCTCAAAATCCTTCCGGCTTATTACGATCGTTCGCATCCAACTGAACGGGGCGACTGATTGGTCCGTAAGAATCAGATGGATTCCGTCCACCAGCTTTGGTGTACCTTGTCTCATCAACCAGAACAAGGCATAAAATGAATATGCGAATTGACAAAGCGTTAATATCCCTCCGATTATATAGGCTATCACCATAACTCGTAACCATACAGATTGGCTAGCGGACTCTGTTGACGTTCTCATGGAAACCGCCGCTAGCAAATTCTCCAAATCCATGACCGGACGCTGAATGACCGTAGTTTCCTCTAGAGTAATCTCACAAAATGGAATGATAACCGAAAGCATGATCAAGCTTAATAAAGCGATCCGGTTGAAACGATGGAAGGTATCACGGCTCAACAATAGTTTATAAAACAGATAAAACATCGTCAAGCACACGGATGATTTAAGGATATATACAAAGAAGATTCCCATACTCGCACTTATTTACAATTCCCTTGTTCTACATCATCTATTAGTTTTCGCAGATCATCCACAGAGATATCCTCTTCCTTGATCAGCGTAGAGACAACCCCCAGATAAGAATTATTGAAATACTTAGCGATCACATTTTTCAACGTACCATTACTATACTCCTTTTCCGTTAAGACCGCATAATATTGATAGCTATTCCCAAAATTCTTATGGGCAAGGAAACCTTTCTCCTCCAAGCCTCGGACAATCGTAGAAAGGGTATTGAAATGAGGTTTAGGCTCCTCGTAATATTCAAGTAGCTCTTTCACGAACAATGAGCCTTTCTGCCAGAACCAGCCCATGATTTCTTCTTCTTTCGCCGTGAGTCGTTTCATAACTTTATCTTGTTTGTGACAAAGTAACTAAAACTTTTAGTTACCAAACTAATTTGTATAGTTAATAAACTAAAAGAGATAGTTTATTCTTTGATTCCACAAAAAAACCGTCCCGGGAATATCCAGGACGGCCTCTATTATATCCAGATGTTTGAATGATTAGGCGACAGGAATCGTTCCGCCAATCAAGATCACTACCAACAAGGCCAAGATAGCGTACAACTCAGGGAATACGGCCATCACCATTGTAGCACCGAATACGTTGTGTCCGGCACCTACACCAGCGATACCATTTGCGCAAACCTGAGCTTGGCGGATTGAAGAGTAAAAACCAGCGAAACCTAACACTAAACCAGCACCGAAAACAGCTGTAGCGGCCAACATGGAAATATCAGCTACCAAGAACTTCTGCATCATAAAGTAGCCCACAAATCCATACAAACCCTGTGAAGAAGGTAACGCACTTAAAGCGATATACGTACCCAAAGCATCCGGATTTTTCTTCATCGCACCTACCACCGCATTACCTGCGATCGTAACACCATAACTACTGCCGATAAAAGTTAAACCTGTCATCAACGCAATACCTACATAAGCTAATAAAATTGGTTCCATAATAAAATGTGTTTTTAAATTATTCTTTTATTGTTTTATTTTCTCGTTTAATTGTTATGCTTTTCTGAATGGCTCATAAGCCTTACCTCCACCTTCGAACTCTGCGTTCTTGTAATATTCCACGAAGATCAAACGAAGTGGGTGTACCAAGGAGCTGATCGTACAAAGAGCGATATTGATAGAGTGACCCACTAACAAGATCAACAACATACTGATCGCACGTGCCACGATATTCATACCGTCTGTCATCGTAACCGCCAACGTATTAAATACGCCACCCAAGATGGAACCGGTCAGACCGATAGCGAACAAACGAATGTATGATAACGTATCACCCAGCAATCCGGAGGCCATATTATACGTGTTCCAAAGTCCGGTACCAAAGTTCAGGAATACGTTCTTGCCTGGTGTATTGTACAAATAAGCGACAACCAGTCCTAGAATGGCGATTCCGTAACATACCATAACGACAGCGTTTGGCAAGTGAACGTTCAACATCGGAAGACCGAACGCCAATGCCAAGGATATGATCACGAACACCCAAGCGAACGGAGCGATACTGTGTTTCGTTCCTTTCTGTATCTTGATCTTGTAAGCAGCGACACATTTACCGAATATGATCTGTACCAAACCGATGACAATAGAGAATGTCATCAAGTTATCGCTATTCACAAAGTAGTTCTTGATCTTTGACAAGGCCGGGATATCCGCCAAGGCCACTCCGAAGAAAGATCCCGTACAAGTACCCACCAACAAGGCTGCGAAACCTAAATACTGGAACAAGGTCAGATAAGGCTTGAAATCCGGGTTCACCTTCTTCTTCAAGATCGTACAAGCGATCATGACCAGTAAACCGTATCCACCATCACCGAAACAAAGTCCGAAGAACAGCATAAAGAACGGGGCGAACAACGGGGTCGGATCAAGTTCACCGTAATTAGGCAAGGAGAACATCTTCGTGATAGGCTCGTACAGCTTACTGAATTTATTATTCCGTAACTTGATAGGCACCTTATCCCCATCCTCGATCTCTAATTGCTGGAAGAAATAACCTTGCTTATCTAGCTCGTACTCCAAGGCCGAAGTGTTCTCCATCGGCACCCAACCTTCCAACAACATGAGCTTATCACCCGCTTGCCGGTCTGTCTGCACTAACGCATTAAAAAGATTAAACTCGTCCTGCAGGTTCTTATCGAATTCCTCCAACGTTTTATAATCCTCCACGGCACGATGTTTCAGCTCATCCTCCACATGCTGGATATCCTTGATACGCTGATCCAGACGGGCACGCAACTTCGCCAATCCTTGAACTGGCATCTTCGGACGTTCAGCGTCTATATCAATCAAGGTACCTTCCTTGGTGATCGTGATAAAATACGTTACCGATTGGAAGTTATTGATCAGAATGGCGTTATACAACACGCTCCATTCCGGCTCGTACTTAGCGGTAGGACAGGTAAAGAACGTAACATCATATCCCGCTCTTTTCAGACGGTTGATATTCTGATAACTGAACTCACCCCATAATTCCATATAAGCCAGATCCTTCTCGATTGCTTGCTTGGAAGCAATCAATTGCGCTTTCTTATCTTGCAATTCCTCTATCTTACGCACCAACTCCAGGCCTTCCTCTTTCGTCAACTCACGAACCGAGGCGAACTTAACGTCTTTCTTCGCCACATGGAGGTTCTTAAAGTAACGCATCAGCGTATTGATCTGTTTACGCTCAGCCAGAAGCTCTTGCAACCTCTCGTTATCCATCACGGAGTTTGTCTCCTTGATATGTACGACACCTAAGTCACGAAGCGTAGAAAGGAACGTATCATACTCCTTATGGTACACCATAAAAGCATATTTACTCATCTTTACTATCATACCTCGGCCTCCTCTTTTTCTTCTTTTGCCTTACGTTTCTCCTGATTGGCTCTCATGATCTTCTGTGAGGACTTAGAAAGACTCTCCTCGTCTTCCATAAACCGTTTCACCTTACGGATCGCATCCTTATAACCCGGAATCTGTACCTTCTCAAACAGGTTCACCTTCTGAGTGGTCTTTTTCCTAGCATGCTCCAACAACTCCAGCTTCATGCCCGAGAACTCCGCCTCAATACCGGTACGAGCCAGCTTTTTCAGCAACTCGATACCATCCGTATACCATGCGGGAGCATTAAAGAGACTATAGTGTCCGATCTCAAACTCGATCTCGTCCAATAACGGGATGATCACGCCGGCGATCTTCTTCGTGGAAAGCGTAACATCCTTCACGGAGATCAACTCCGGATTGAACTCGTTCCACAAAGCCACCATATTCTCGTAACTCTGAATCTCTCGTTCTAGCTGAAGTTCCAATTTATTCACTTCGTCCTTGGTCCGCTTCACCTCGATACGCAGGGCGCTCTCCTTGCTCTTGATCGTAGGCAGGGAGCGTTCACGCATCTTCAGTTGCTTTTCCAATTGCTGAAGAGAGGTTTTATTATATTGAAACTTTATTGCCATGTTTATTTAATTTACTTCCAGTACTTATCAACCAATCCTTGTTTGATATTTACCTCCTCCGGGCTGAAATATCTAGCGAACAATCCCCAAGCTACGTCCAGCATCTCGGTCGTATCCAAGTTTACGTCGATAGCCAACAACTTAGAAGAATAATCCTTGGCAAAAGACAAGGTACGGTTGTCGTAGTCGGTCAAGTCGAAACCGTTCTCCAGCTTGGTCTTAGCATTGGCGGCATCGGCATACAAACGTACGGCGGCGTTCATTACCTGTGGATGATCCTCACGGGTCTTCTTTCCGGTTACCAGCTGTTTCAAACGAGACAAGCTTCGGAACGGATCGACGATTACCTTACCCACATCGCTATCACGACGCAAATACAACTGACCTTCCGTGATATAACCCGTATTATCGGGTACGGCATGCGTGATATCACCACCTGATAAGGTCGTTACGGCGATAATCGTGATGGAACCTCCCGCTGGGAATTGAACAGCTTTCTCGTAAATCTTCGCCAAATCCGAATACAAGGAACCTGGCATAGAATCCTTAGACGGGATCTGATCCATACGGTTTGATACGATCGCCAAGGCATCGGCGTAATTGGTCATATCGGTAAGCAGTACCAAGACCTTCTCGTTCTTCTCCACAGCAAAATACTCAGCGGCACTCAATGCCATATCCGGGATCAAGATACGCTCTACGGACGGGTCCTCGGTCGTGTTGATAAAACTAACGATACGATCTAGAGCACCGGCATTACTAAATGTATTCTTAAAGAACAGGTAGTCGTCGTTTGTCATACCCATACCTCCCAAGATAATCTTATCGGACTTCGCACGCAAGGCTACCATCGCCATAACTTGGTTGAAAGGCTGGTCGGGGTCGGCGAAGAACGGGATCTTCTGACCGGTTACCAAAGTATTATTCAAGTCGATACCGGCGATACCCGTAGCGATTAATTCAGACGGTTGCTTACGACGTACCGGGTTCACGGACGGACCACCGATCTCGACCTCGCGTCCCTCGGGGATCGGGCCTCCATCAATAGGCTCGCCATAGGCGTTGAAGAAACGTCCGGCTAACTGGTCACCTACTTTCAAAGAAGGGGCCTTCCCCATGAACACCACCTCGGCATTCGTACGGATACCTTCCGTTCCGGAGAATACCTGCAACGTCACCTCGTCGCCGATAATCTTTACCACCTGAGCCAGCTTTCCGTCTACAGAGGCCAACTCATCATACCCAACTCCCGTTGCTTTCAGCGAACAGGTCGCTTTTGTGATCTGGGTAATCTTCGTATATATTTTTTGAAATGCTTTTGTTGCCATAACTCTTTTAATTTTCGATTCTCTCCTTCAAAAGTTCATCCAGTTCCGTATTAAACTTCTTGAATTGGTCACTCTCATATTCCGAATAGTTCATCTGCTTAAAGATGTTGATCATCTTCTTGAAGTAGTCCATAACCTCTAAGAAGGTATCAAACTTAAACTCTGAACGGCAAACGTTCACGACCCTATCCAGCATGAATTCCTGACGTCGCAACGGAGTAACCGCATCGATGGCATCGAAAGCATCCTGTTGCAAGATCACGAAGTCGATCAACTCGGACTTCCAGAATGTAACGTGATACTCGACAGGCACACCATCATCACCCAAGATATTGATTTGCTCGGAGATCTCCTTTCCACGCAACATACGGGTCTTGATCTCGTTTACTTTCTCGATCCATTCCGGGGAAATATGTTTAGCGATGTATTCCTGAAACTCGGGATACTCAAGATATTTGGAATAACTATCAATCGGGTTTACGGCCGGATAACGTTTACGGTCGGCACGCTCTTGCTCCAAGGCATAGAAACAACGGGCCACCTTCTTCGTATTCTCGGTCACCGGCTCCTTCAAGTTACCACCGGCCGGCGATACCGTACCGATGAAAGTGACAGAACCTGTAGCGTTGTTATTCAAATGGACGAATCCCGCACGAGCGTAGAAGTTCGCCACGATAGCAGACAAGTCCATCGGGAAAGCATCTGGTCCGGGCAACTCCTCCAAACGGTTGGACATCTCACGCAAAGCCTGTGCCCAGCGGGAAGTAGAGTCGGCCATCAACAGAACCTTCAAGCCCATGCTGCGATAATACTCGGCGATGGTCATCGCCGTATATACGGACGCTTCACGAGCGGCTACCGGCATGTTGGATGTATTGGCGATAATGATCGTACGTTCCATCAATTTTCGTCCCGTATGTGGATCTACCAATTCCGGGAACTCCGTAAATACCTCCACGACCTCATTCGCACGCTCACCGCAAGCAGCGATAATCACTATATCCGCTTCCGCTTGTTTAGAGATAGCGTGCTGAAGCACCGTCTTGCCCGTACCGAACGGACCGGGGATAAATCCGGTACCACCCTCAACGATCGGGTTCACAGTATCTATCGTACGAACGCCCGTCTCCAGCAATTTGAATGGACGGGGCTTTTCCTTATAACAAGTGATGGCTTTCTTTACCGGCCATTTCTGGATCATCGTCATGTTTACGTCCGTGCCATTTTCGTCCGTAAGGACAGCCATCGTATCATTGATGGTATATTGTCCGGCTGGAGCCACCGATTTCACAATATAAGACCCCTTGAACTTAAAGGGGACCATAATCTTATGAGGTTGGAAATTCTCGTCCACCTCTCCCAGCCAATCACCGGCGCTCACGGTATCGCCCGCTTTAGCCAAAGGCTTGAAATCCCACTTCTTATCATTGTCCAACGCAAACGTATAATCGCCACGTTTCAAGAATACACCTTCCATCTTGTCCAAGTCGTTCTGCAAACCGTCATAGTTGCGGGACAACATACCCGGACCTAGCGTAACTTCCAACATATGCCCTTGGAATTCAGCCTCGTCGCCGACACGCATACCACGTGTGCTCTCAAATACTTGTACAAAGGCATTCTTTCCTATCACCTTGATTACTTCCGACATCAGCTTCACGCCTCCGACAGAAATGTAACAGATCTCATTCTGAGAAACCGGACCATCCACCTCTACGGTTACTAGGTTGGATACGATTCCCTTTACAATTCCTTTCGTAGCCATAATTCATTTTATATTGTTTCTTTTAAATTCTTCCAACGCATTCTCACTACCCATCTTCATGGCACCTACCAATTCACGGAAAGTCTTCTCGCCTCTGGCCTTATCCAAAGTTACCCAGCGTTCTATCATCTCCAATTTCAATAAATAAGCGAATACACTCTCTATGTCGAACGTCTTGAAGAAGGTATTATCGTCCAGCCATTTCCATTTCAAAAGATCGATTTTCTTCTCACGAACGATCAGATCAGTCTCTTCGGCGATGCGTTGTAACTCGGGCAAATATTCTACGGAATCGCCCAAGCCGAAATCACGGGCGTTCGACGTACGGATATTTTCTGCTATCTCATTATGCCCCACGATATAATTGGTCTTATCAAATCCATATTTACGGCAAGTGATCGCAGTAAGAACATTGTTGATATTCAGGTTAAGCTCGAACCAGTCGGCCACGAACTTATTCCCACATTTCATAGCATATTCATAATATAACGCAGCTAAGCGGTCTTCCCATGATATATATTCTTTTTCATTTTTGGTGTCTTTAGCCTCTTCAGCTAGATACAGTTTAAAGAATTCCACGAAATAAGGCGGGAGATTATCATTTTTGGGAATTTTTTCCTCATCCTTCAACGCTTTATATAAAGTATTGAATTCATCATACGTTATTCTTCCTCTTGGATCCGGATCGGAGTCCGGTCTTTTAGCATGAGCCAGCAGATTTATATTATCATATTTCAAATAAAATAAATCAATCAACTTTTTATCCTTAGAAGATAGCATATCCTCTATTTCCGTCCGGAACTCACAGACCGAATAGGCTAGTTTGCTATCATCCAACGCTATGTTAGGAAGTCCGGAGATTAAGTAGTAATACTTACTCATATCAGAACAGCATTTCTACTAATTGCGGGCGCAAGAACTCTTTAAAGAACTCGATGAACTCGTCTTCGCCAAACGTCACTTTATAAGAGCCATCCGCCGGGATAATAGAGAAAGACGCTTTCTTTCCGCTAACCTTCTCGATCTTATACCCTTTCTCTAGCAAGCCTTTGGCATTGGCTTCAAAATATGCCTTCAAGCCATCGGAATCAGAAGTTTGGATAGTCAAGAACTCATTAACTGGCCAGCTTTTCACAAGCTCAAGGATCACTTTCTGCATATAAGCGGGATCCATCAACGCCGCTTTCACATTCGAACTAGCGATATCACCAGTGATAAGGTTTGTCACCTCGCTCTTTAATGCCTCGACAGACTGGGTGGCGAACAATTTCAATTCGGCTTCCGTATTCTTCTTCAACTCGGCAGCTTGTTTCTCGGCAACCGCTACGATACGTTTCGCTTCCGCTTCCGCATCTTTAAGAATCGTATCCTTTTGAGCATTGGCCTCAGCGATTATACGCCCCGCTTCTTCGTTCCCCTTCTCTACACCTTCCTTGTAGATCTTGTCTGTTAGTTCCTGAATCTTTGTATCCATTTCCTATTATGTATTTGAATTGTATTTTTCAATAGTAAACGCCCACAAAGTTATTATTTTTCGCGGATTAACATGAAAATAAGTGTGAAATCAAGCTAAAAAATAACATCAGTCAAGTAAAATTCTATTTACATTCGTCTATATTGTATTTTTGTTCGTCTATTTGTATCTTTGTGACTCAAAATACAAAATTAACATGTTTACGATTAGAAAAGCGACTATTGAGGACCGTTCTCTCATACATGACCTTGCTTCACGCATTTGGGAGAACACGTATGGAAAGATACTTTCTAAAGAGCAATTGGATTATATGTTCGACATGATGTACGCTCCGGATAACATTCTTAAACAAATGGAAGAGTTGCATCATCAATATTTTATTATATTGGCGGACGATATGCCGGCAGGCTATTTATCCATAGAGAAAACAGGTGAAAACACGTACAATTTTCAAAAGATCTATTCCCTACCGGAAATGCATGGCACGGGAATCGGTCGTTTTATCATCGAACAAGGTATTAAATATTTGAAGGAGATACACACCGGACCTTTTACCATAGAACTATACGTAAACCGTTACAATCCCGCCATAGGCTTTTACAAGCATATGGGATTACAGGAAATAGGCACACGGGATCATCATATAGGAAACGGCTATTTCATGAATGATTATATCATGGGCATGGAGGTGGAGAATAAATAGACAGTCATCCCCTATCCATAATTTGTAATGAATAAACTCGAGTTGAACGTGTTCAACGGTCACCGTGTAACGATCATGACTATATAGACTGAATCCGTTTAAACGAAACGTAGTATAGAAAAAGTGTTTCATTACAACGGATTGTTATACCATCAAAATGAAACACTTTATTTCTTGTACTAATTAGGAACCAGATCAATTCTCCGACACGACCCAAGCCGAATCGTATACTTCCGTATTCGGGATCTTATAATACATATCCTTTTCTTGAGGAATACTTAATTTATAGGTCTTCCCACCTGTCACCAATTTTCGATCACGGAGCCAAGGATTAAAACGTTTCAAGTCCGCATAAGTGATTCCATGCTCTTTAGCGAAATCCGACAGATTCTGTATATCTTGGCTTACAGCCACATCTACGGTAGAGATCGGCTTATACAGGTCACGGGCACGAAGCACAAAACCGTACTTCGACGGATTCTCGAAAATTTGCTTGATCGCCATGATTCGATAAATATAACGGGTAGTCTCTTCCACCAACCAGAGATCGAAGGAAGAATCCACATCTTGTTTGACCAGCTCACCGGAAATACGTCCCATGCCACCATTATAAGAAGAGGCTACCGCTGCCCAATCTCCATATTTCTTATAGGCAGCTTTCAAATAACGGCAAGCCGCCTCGGTCGCTTTCTCGACATGACAACGCTCATCGACCGTTGGGGTGATTGTCAAACCATATTCCCTTGCCGTACCCTCCAGTAATTGCCACATCCCGACAGCACGGGCTGGAGAGGATACGCGGGGATCCAAATGGCTTTCTATCACCGCCAGATATTTGAAATCATCGGGAACGCCGTTCGCCTTCAGGATTGGCTCGATTACCGGGAAATAACGGTTCGCCCGTTTGATCAGAAGCATCGTCGTAGAATGGAAATAAGTAAAGCTACTCAATTCACGGTCGTAGGCTTCCCGCATATCATAGCGGGTAATATCGATTAGTTTCCCACAAAAAGAGACCGAGGCCGGAATATCCGGCGATAGGGTCATGGATGAGACGACCGGACGACCCTCTATCACTTTCTCTACGTCATTCGAACCCATCGAAATACATGCGGTCAAGCAAACAACGCCTCCGCATAAAAAACCAGCTAAATTATTCTTGGATATTCTCATTTTCATCTTGAATTGTTTTAGGTCTAAGAATGTTTATATCACCTTTTTTCTTATACTTAATACCATCGGAACCTTCGGCTTCTATCACATAAAAATACACGCCCGGCTGAACGTATTTACCACCTTTCTTTCCGTCCCATCCTTGGGCCGGATCTGTCCAGTAATACATCTGTAGGCCCCAGCGATTAAATATCCATGCCTTAAATTTCACCAACGACTTATAGGCTACCCGGAACTCGTCATTAATTCCGGGCGTGGTACCCGGAGAGAATGTGTTCGGTATCATCAGATAAGATTCAGAGATATCAATTTGAACCTCATCTTCCGTGCTGCAAGTAGTGCTTTGGTCACTTACTTCCAACTTGATGATAAAAGTTCCAGATTGGTTGAACGTATAATCCACCTCCTCACCCGTAAAACGGACCACTGGATTATCTTCCTCCCCTTGCCGATAGATTTTCCAATTAAACAAGGCGGCTGTCGGCGTATTCGCGATAGCCGAGAATTGGACAGTGGCGGGAGCACAATAACCGCTCTTCGTCATATTCATATTCGGAGCCTCTTGCTCAATCAGCAACGTATCAATATGGGCATCCACAGCAGCAGCCTGATATTCATCGATACAAAGCGTGATCTCCTTTCCAAAATGACGGGCGAAATAATCGCCTTTCACACAGATCTCCGTATCACACCAAGGAGCGGGAATGGATTTACCGAACAAATTACCCTCAAGAACCGCCGTCTCTTGTTTAGAGGTATATTCTTTTTTATCCGAATTATATTCCAATGTATTATAAATAACATCAAATTGGCGAAACAGTTCACGTCTTGTGCCTGTATTCGGCCAATAATAATAAATAGGTTGGATCGTGCCTGTTCCTGCCAAGACCAATCCGCTACAAGGGTCACTATTATCGGAGACATGCAGGTTGGATATGTTTAACGTGTATTTGCTATAATCAACGATCCAGACGTAACGAGATACGGCCCCTTCCTCGACAAAATAGCCATATCCTTCCTCGACATTCCGAATGGTGGAAGTAGTTCCATTTTGGGTGGAAGCCACTTTCTCAGCCTCCAATCGCTTGGTATTATAACGGTACCATTGATGCGAAGAAGAAGAGGATGAAGTATAACTAATCGTTACGTTATCCATTCCATACACCAAATAAACCTCAAGTCGCTCGGCCGAATCGCCCGAACTCTGCGTGGCTTTCATCGGGCTACCACTTCCCCCCGTCACCACATATTGGGCACACGAGACAGCCGCTACAAACACAAAACTTAGCGATAACAATATCTTTCTTAATTCCTCCTTTAGCATATATAGTCTAAAAATTACGGTTCCAAAATTAGGGAAATAAAAGGACATACGTAGCATGATAAGCAAAATTCACTATCTTTGTCACAAAATACTCCGAACAACAAATGAATAAGATTAGTATATACGCATTGACGTTCTTTTTAAGTTTATCGAGCGTAACCGTTCATTCCCAAAAGAATAATAAGCAAGTTATTTTTAATAACGAACAAGGGGGAGATATATTTTATCATACCATCGAACGCGGACAAACCGTATATGCCATAGCTACCATGTATGGTGTAAGCGTAGAGGATATTTACCAGTTGAATCCGGAAAGTAAAGAAAAGATCAAGGCCGGTTCTACGTTAAGAATCCCGCAGAAGGATTCCGCTATCGCACCTTCCGGCAAAACAGATAACTATACATACCATACGATCCAGCCGAAAGAGACCTTGTACTCTTTATCCATTAAATATTCAGTGCCTGCCACGGATATTATCGCCGCCAATCCGGGCCTCTCCACATCGACATTTACGGCTGGTAAGAATATCCGGATCCCGCCGACACGACTGGAAACCTTGCCTACCACGGAAAAAAGGACCGTACAAAAGGAAATGGAATATACCATACAGAAAAAAGAGACCATGTATCGTATCTGCCGGAAGTTCGATATTTCCAGCGTGGAGCTTTTAAGACTCAACCCTGAGCTGAAAAATGGAGTGAAAGCAGGCATGGTTATCAAGATTCCGATAGTCAGTGAAGAAGTGATCACCCAAAACAAGAGACAACCGGAAGAGCGTGAGGTGAACGCCCTCCTCTCTACTCCTAAAGATATAAAGAAGGTGAACCGTATCCAAGTCGCCTTATTGTTGCCGTTCATGACGAACGAGACAACGCAATCATCCGCGACCTCCCGTTTCGTGGAATATTACGAGGGATTGCTATTGGCGGTTGACAGCTTGCGAAATATGGGAACCTCTATCGAGCTATCGGTATATGATACTGGAAACGGTACGAAGAAAGTCAAGGAGATATTGAAAGAAGATGCGTTATCAAACGCTAACTTAATCATCGGCGCCGTACAGAACGACCAAATCGGATTGATCGCGGATTTTGCCCAAAAGCATAATATTAAGTACGTGATCCCTTTCACCTCCAAGAATGATGATGTCTTGTCAAACGCGAATGTTTATCAAGTAAACACACCTCATTCTTATTTATACGCCAAAGCGGCACAAGCCGGATGTGATTTGTTCTCGGATTATAATATCATACTTGTTAATATAAAGGATAAAGAAGAGAAACCGGAATTTATCAAAGCCTTCAAAACGGAGATGCAGCAACGCGATATCCCGTTCAAGGAAGTAACTTATAAGGGGGATACTTTCGCCACGGATATAGAGACTGCCATGGTAAGGGACAAGCGGAATGTGGTATTGCCAACCTCCGCTTCCTTAGATGCGGTGAATAAGATCAAGGCACCGCTCCGTATGCTTTCCGAGTTGAGAGAGGAGGAGAAAGAACCTTATATGGTCAACCTATTCGGTTATCCGGAATGGCAGACGTATACAAGAGAATGTCTGGAGGATTTCTACGCATTAAACACCTATATCTATAGTAATTTCTATGCGGACAACTTATCTCCGGAAGTCCATGATTTTTATTCCGATTATAAAAACTGGTACAGCAAAAATTTAATCAACACATTCCCGAAATATGGAATCCTAGGCTTTGACACGGGTATGTATTTCATAGGCGCCATCAATAAATATGGTTCCAACTTCGAGAATAACTTAGACAAGATCCATTATAAGAGCATCCAGGCCGGATTCGATTTCCATAGGGTGAATAACTGGGGAGGCTTTATCAATACGAACTTGTTTATAGTACATTACAAGAACGATTATACGGTAACCCGCAGTGAGGTAAGATGATGACAAAAAAGATATTTGTAGTGATATTTCTGTACATGGCAAGCTTATTGATTTGCCATGCGCAGAAAAGTACTTTTAAGCAAGAGCTTGCGGTTGGCGCATCTTTCGGGTTAAATTTCTCTAGCGTAAGCTTTGCCCCAAAAGTCCCTACGAAGATGAAACTTGGATTTAACGGGGGAGCGACGATACGTTGGAATACGGAACCCAATTTAGGCATACAGACGGAATTGAACTTTACCCAACATGGATGGGAAGAGAAGTTTGAGGAGAAACCTCAATATAAATATAGCCGTACGGTAAACTATATGGAGCTTCCGTTCTTGACCCACATCCATTTCGGAAGCAAGCGAGTGCGTGTATTCGTCAATCTAGGGCCTAAAATTGGTTATGCGCTGAGCGAAAGCACGGAGTCGAACCTGAATGGCGAAAACCCGAACGCGAACCGTCCGGACGAACAACATACATTGGAAGTCCAAAAGAAGTTCGATTGGGGGCTTTGCGGCGGACCAGGTATCGAGTTCCGCACCGGAATAGGCTCTTTCCTGTTGGAAGGTCGTTATTACTATGCGCTGGGCGATATGTTCAATAGCCGCAAAGGAGACACTTTCTCTAAATCTTCCAGCCAAATAATATCCGCGAAACTAACCTATCTTATTCCCATCTTTAGTAAATAAAGGGGATAGACCCGTGATATCGTAACAATCAGTTGAAGATCTGTGCCACAAGTCATCCCACTCAAGAGATAAGAACAGTGGATAGTATAACCAAGTTCCGGACAATCTGATCTTTTCACACCCTTGTGAAGAGATCTTTTCACGCTCGTGATACGATCTTTTCACAAGGGTGAAACGATCATTTCACATCCGTGAAATGATCGTTGGATACAAGCGTACAAGCTACTTCCGATAATACCTTTATCCAACAGGAAGGTGCTACAGTAACAAATCATGAATACAATGGGGAACGCATCCAACTATCATTATTGTTGAGGTGACCTACTATAAAAGAAAAGGCCATCCGTCACGGACAGCCAATCTCATTGTTAACCTTAAATCTAATACCATGAAAAACACAGTGCAAATATAGGGACTTTATGTTATGCAGCATAATTTTCCAACAAGAAAAGCCATTTTATTAACCTTAATTAAGACAAACATGCTATACAACATAGGATTCAGCTCTTTTTATCTCGTTTTTTCTATTAAAAGCGAAATACTACCATTATAAATATTTATTATCTTTACTTTTATCAACATAAATAATGGATTAATCTAATTGAGCGTCTTATCCGTGTGATCCAACGATATGCCGACCTAATTATACCCGAAGGAGGAAGCAACCAGATCGCCATCAATATCTTGAAAATGTTTATCGAGAACAATCTGGGGCTTCCCCATATAGAGAAAATCAGTAAACCAATCTCATGTATTCTGTTTCTAATATTGCTCCTTCTCGTTCGGGAAGTCTTGAGATTTCACGTCTTCAATATACGCTTGTACGGCATGGGTAATCTCCTCCCCTAAATTAGCGTAGCGACGTAAGAAACGGGGAGAGAAGCCTTGATTGATACCGAGCATGTCGTGCATAACCAACACTTGACCATCTACGCCTCCACCAGCGCCAATGCCGATAACCGGGATCGTAAGCTCCGAAGCGACACGAGCCGCCAGCTCCGCCGGGATCTTTTCCAACACCAAGGCGAAACAACCTATCTCCTCTAGCAAATGGGCATCCTCAATCAACTTCTTAGCCTCGGCCTCTTCACGGGCACGTACCGTATACGTACCGAATTTATTGATCGATTGCGGCGTCAATCCTAAATGCCCCATAATTGGAATACCGGCACACAAGATACGTTCGATAGATTCCCGAACCTCGGCACCGCCTTCCAGCTTGATACAATCGGCATGCGTCTCTTTCATCACCCGGATAGCGGAGGCCAAGGCTTCCTTGGAGTTTCCTTGGTACGTACCGAAAGGCAGGTCTACCACCACCAGCGCACGATTCACCGCTTTCACGACCGATTTGCCATGGTAAATCATCTGGTCGAGCGTAATCGGCAAAGTGGTCACGTTTCCAGCCATTACGTTAGAAGCGGAGTCTCCCACCAAAATCACATCCATTCCTGCTTGATCGATTAATTTCGCCATCGAATAATCATAAGCGGTAAGCATGGATATTTTCTCACCACGCTGTTTCATCTCTACCAGACGATGTGTGGTCACCTTTCTATTATCATCTACTTTTGCGACAGACATATTATATTTTTTTTAATAGTTTCGGCCACAAAGGTAAGTATTATTATTTATTTTCAAGACAAACATTCACGGCACTTAAGCCTCTGTCGCCACGTTCAAGGTCGAACGTCACGATATCGTTCACTGAGATATCATCCACAACATTGTTCACGTGAAAGAAATACTTTTCCGTCCCCGACAAGTCACGGATAAACCCGAACCCTTTTGCCTCGTTAAAATAGTCTACCCTACCCCTTAAGATAACAGGAGCCACATCCTCTCTCTTAGGAGTCGAGATCAGGATATCTTCCTGATTTATCTCTTCTTTTTGACGAAATTCGGGAGGAACAGAGGTGATCATCCCATTTTCATCCACATAAGCGATCATATCCTCAAAGCAAGTTGCCTTACCAGACGATTTTCTTTCCTCTTTCCTATTCTGTTTCTCTACTCGACGAGCTTGTTTCTTTTTCTCGTTTTCACGTTTACCAAATGATACGTATTTTGCCATACAGTCAATTTTAATTTATACTAGGACCTCACGTTCCGTGAAGCGTGTTTATACTAACTTAGCGTGAGAATTGATGATTAAAGGAGAGATCCACTTAATAAATATAAAAAGAAGAACTATGTCGATAATGATTCTAGACTCAAACTTTCGCAAAGATAGAAAAATAAATGGAGAAAACCTTATAGATCCTCTCATTTAAGAATAAAAAAAACTTACTTTTGTATCCTATACCAAAAAGCATTTATGAAACTACTTTTTTTCGATTTAGAGACTACCGGCATAAAATACTGGAGAAACGGAATTCACCAAATAAGTGGGGAGATCATAATCGATGGGGTTACAAAGGAATCCTTTAATTTTAATGTCTGCCCGCATCCCCAATGCGAGATAGAGGAAGAGGCACTTCGCATTTGCAACGTGTCCAAGGAACAGATACAAGCATATCCGTCCATGCGAGAGGTGTACGTTAAATTCGTAAACATGTTGTCTAAATACGTAGATAAATTTGACAAAAAAGACAAATTCTTCCTTGTAGGGTACAATAATGCCGCTTTCGATAATCACTTCTTGAAAGCCTTCTTCGTACAAAACGGAGATAATTATTTCTACTCATGGTTTTGGGTGAACTCGATTGACGTAATGGTATTGTCTACCCAGCACTTGATGCGCAAACGGCATGAGATGACAGATTTCAAGCAGGAAACGGTGGCAAGGACTTTAGGCATACAAATAGACTCCGCAAAACTGCACGACGCATCTTATGATATTCAATTAACCAAAAAGATTTATAATAAGATATCCTCCCTTTCATTTATGGGTTGATTGATTCTTTTTATAAATTATCGTTTTTGACTATAGGTTGATTTAATTATCTTTACGGCGTAGAATCAATTTTTAAGATATCTGTGAAACATAGTATCCATATTTTCTTCATCTTTATTACCGCTCTCGTATATACAGGTCCCTTGACTGCCCAAGAAAAGGCGTATCCGAAAAACGGAGAGGGCATCACTCTTTTTCTCAAACGTTTCAACCGTACCGGCGAGGCGTACCAGAAAAAGTTTATCGAGCTTAATAAAGGGAAGTTGGGTAAAAATAACAGTTTGCGCATGGGCGTAAAATATACCTTGCCTCCGCTCGCCTCCCCCCCTCAGAAAAAGAATTATCAGCCCCTGTTCGGTAAGTCGCTAGCCAGTTACCAAGTAACCTCTTCCGATTTAAAAGGAGCTTGCTTTTATCTGGTCAGTGGGCATGGCGGTCCGGATCCCGGAGCAATCGGCAAAATGGGTTCCCATGAATTACATGAGGATGAATACGCTTACGACATCATGCTACGTCTGGCACGTAATCTTTTAACACGAGGCGCCAAAGTACATATTATCATCCAAGACGCAAAGGATGGAATACGTAATCAACAATTCCTCAATAACAGCAAACGGGAAACTTGCATGGGTAGCCCGATCCCCCTTAGCCAAGTGAGCCGTCTGGATCAGCGCTGCGCCAAGATAAACAGCTTAAGCCGGAAAGACAAAGAAGTTTATAAAAGAGCTATATTCATCCATGTGGACAGCCGGAGCAAGCATAAAAGAACCGATGTCTTTTTCTATCATAAACCCAAAGATCAAGCGAGTAAGCGCTTGGCTAAGACGATGAAATCCATTTTCTCGCACAAATACAACCGCCACCAACCCGGCCGGGGATTCTCGGGTACAGTAGACGATCGTAACTTATATGTATTACGTCATACAACCCCGACCTCCGTCTTCGTCGAATTGGGCAACATACAAAACCAATACGACCAACAACGGATCATCCTCAGCAACAATCGGCAAGCCTTGGCTAATTGGCTTTGCGAAGGATTTATTACGGATTACAAATATTATAAGAAGAAATAATAGATCCCATGAATACCAGACTTCGTTTCAAGCTAATCGCCCTGTTGATCGTCTTATCGTTGACAGGACTTTTGGTTTTCCAAGGATATTGGCTGAAAGGTTTATACGATACCCTATATAAGCAGATGGAGATTAATATCGAGGAGGCGATGAAAATAGCCGATTACAAGGAACTGTTCCTACGTATCCGTACGATCAAGGAAGAACAGGGAAACCTAGGTCTACAGACCCAAGAAGTCTACTTTGGATCGGACAAAGGCTCGCCCAACGCACACTTGGATATGAGAAGCGAGCTTCCTTACGGACAGCAACCGGAACAGCAGCCAATAGGGCTGGACCGGGAAGAGATATTCCGGATGGTTAACCCTAACTCACGCATGCAACTACATATCGATTATGGTGATGACGAGGATTTCAGTTCCATAGACTCTACCTTAGTAGATTACTTATACGTGATCGGCGAGATAGAGAATATGGTACAACAAGCGATGCATGCCAATGTAGACACCATAGAGCCTATCGATTTCCAAAAATACAACAAGCTGCTCGCTTTAGAGTTGAAAGCTCGCAATATCGATACCCCACATGAGTTAGTAACTATCTACAAACCCCAAAAAGAAAACGTAAAAGGCTGGATGCATATAGATAGCCTACAGCGATTCGCCAATTGGACATCCCCCGTGCATTTCGATTATGCGATCCAGAATGAGAAGACTTTATCATACCGCCTGTACCTAAAATCCCCGTCGAGTGTCATCCTTACTCAAATGAAAGGCATCTTGACATCTTCTTTCCTGCTGCTTTTGCTTATCATCAGTGCTTTCATCTATCTTCTCCGAACAATACTCAAGCAGAAGACGGTAGAAGAACTGAAAACCGATTTCACCAATAATATGACCCATGAGCTGAAAACCCCGATCAGCGTAAGCTACGCCGCCGTGGACGCCTTGTTGAACTTCGGCGATCCCGTCAGCGGAAAGCAGCAGAAGTACCTGACTATCGTGAAAGATCAGCTCGTACATCTGACTGGATTGGTAGAACAGATATTGACACTCGCCGTGGAGAACCGTAGTACGTTCCGGCTACGCCCTGAGACGATTTCACTGAACGGACTATCGCAATCACTAATCGAACAATATAAGCTGAAAGCAAACAAGCCCATAGAATTCATCTGTTCCATTCCCGAGGACATAGAGCTGGTAGCCGATCGTACTCATCTATATAATATGCTGAGCAACCTTATCGATAATGCCATCAAATACGGTGATAAGGAGCCTTGCCGAATTAATCTGGTGGCTCGTCAAAACAGGCAAGAAATAACGATCTCCGTCACGGACAACGGGCCGGGAATCAGCGAAGCCAACCAGCGGCAGATATTCGACAAGTTCTTCCGGGTTCCCAGCGGGAATATCCACAACGTGAAAGGTTACGGATTGGGATTGTATTACGTGAAAGATATGATGAGCAAACATGGAGGAACGGCCAGCGTGGAAAGTTCTATCGGCAAAGGTGCGACCTTCACCCTGCATTTTAAACCATGAACGGAAAAACAAGTATCAGACATGGAAAAGATAAAAGTATTATTAGTAGAAGATGAGCCAACATTGGCCATGATCATCAAGGATACGCTGGATGGGAACGAGTTCAATATCACCCTAGCGGCGAATGGCGAGGAGGGCCTCTCCCGTTATGCGGAGATCAATCCGGACATTATCGTAGCGGACATCATGATGCCCAAGATGGATGGTTTCACTATGGTCAAGTTGATCCGTAAGACGGATACCCATACCCCTGTCCTATTCCTATCGGCCCGTTCTGCAGCCAACGACGTGGTAGAGGGCTTCGAGCTTGGCGGCAACGATTACCTGAAAAAGCCTTTCGGCATGGCGGAATTAATCGTGCGCATCAAGGCGTTACTGCATAAGGTGTCCGTCCAAAGACCGGAAGCCACCTCTTTCCGTATCGGGCTTTATACGTTCGATTCCATCACGCAGACATTGGTCTACCGGGGAGAGAAACAACTCCTCAGCAACCGGGAATCCGAGATATTGAAACGCCTTTGCAACAATAAAAACCAAGTATTACCGATGAAAGAGATCTTGATAGACCTTTGGGGGGATGATTCTTTCTTCAACGCACGCAGCCTGCATGTCTTTATCACCAAACTGCGTCATAAGTTATCGAAAGACGAGTCTATCAAGATTTTGAATATCCGGGGTATCGGATATAAACTGATCATTGATTGAATTGCTTCAATGCCTGTGCCATCTGGTCCGGGCATGAAGTTCCCCTTCCATGACAATCGATGCCTGACAAACGGCCGATAGCGTCTTGGACACGCATACCTTTCAATAAGGCGCACATGCCTTGCCCGTTACCGTGGCAACCTCCTACAATCTGTACATTCTCGATCACGCCATCCTTCACGTCGATCACCATCAACTTAGAACAAACGCCTCCTTGAGGCGTATAGGTTATACGTAGTGTTTCCATTTTCTTTTCTCTCCTTTTTATAAATGAGTCGCAAAGGTATAAATAAATTTAACTACATTTGTAGCATCTAATTTACAAAAGCATGACATACGAGGAAACACTACACTATCTATATACCAGTATCCCGGTCTTCCAACACAGCGGAGCTGCCGCTTACAAACCCGGTCTTGGTACAAGTATCGCCCTAGATGATTATCTGGGAAATCCGCATAAAGCCTATAAAACCATCCATGTAGCCGGGACAAACGGCAAAGGTTCGGTCAGCCATCTATTGGCGGCCATTCTCCGACAATCCGGTTTCAAGGTCGGACTTTATACCTCTCCCCACTTAGTGGACTTCCGGGAGCGCATCCGGGTAAACGGGAAAAAGATCTCCCAAGATTACGTGGTCGATTTCGTCGAGCGTCATCGCTCTTTCTTCGAACCTCTCCATCCTTCTTTCTTTGAGTTGACATCCAGCATGGCTTTTGAGTATTTCCGTGACCAGCAGGTCGATTACGCAGTTATCGAGGTCGGGCTTGGCGGTCGTTTGGACAGTACGAACATCATCACCCCGATCTTGAGTATCATCACGAATATCAGTCTGGATCATACGCAATTCTTGGGAGATACGGAGGAGAAGATAGCGGCAGAAAAAGCCGGTATTATTAAGAAAGGCGTACCGGCACTCCTTGGGGAAACGGAGAAACACTCGGTTTACGACGTTTTCAAGAACAAGGCAGAAGAAGTTGGCGCACCTTTCTACTGCGCCCTACAAAACTTGTTTAAAGAAGAAAGCCGGTTGACGGTCGGTGGCAAATGGTTCTTCCATTCCATTGAATATGGAGAAATCCAAGGAGAACTTGGCGGTGAGGTGCAGGTAAGAAATGCTGTCACCGTATTATCCGCCATCCATATATTACGAACGGAATTGGGTGTAGATATCATCCCGGAAGCGGTACACGAGGGTTTCGCCCACGTAACGAGGCTGACGGGGTTGATGGGACGTTGGCAAACCTTGCGATCCAAACCGACCGTCATTTGCGACACTGGGCATAATGTAGGAGGCTGGGAGCATATAGCGGAGCATCTGAAAGTCTTGCGTCAATATTGCGGGCAGATCTATATGATCGTCGGCATGGTAAACGATAAGGATATTGACGGCGTATTATCCTTGATGCCACAAGACGCTTTTTATTTCTTTACGCAGGCCTCTGTGGAGAGGGCGATGCCCGTAGAGGATTTCGCAGTGAAAGCTATGTGGCACGGACTGTCTGGTACCCTTTGCAATACCGTGCAAGAGGCTGTTGAAAATGCGTTAGAAAGTGCCCGTGAGAATGACCTGATCTTTATCGGCGGAAGCACCTTTATCGTAGCGGACGCTCTCCCCCTGTTCATGAAAGAGGACGAATACAAATAATATAACTCTATAAAACAAATATCATGATAGAAAAAATTCATCAGAAACTAAGCGACTCGAAAGTCGCACGCTGGAGTGTACTCGCTTTGGCGGCATTCACGATGCTTTGCGGATACTTCCTTACGGATGTAATGGCTCCGCTTAAACCGATGTTGGAAGAACAGTTAAGTTGGACGAGTACGGAATATGGTTGGTTCACCAGCGCTTACGGTTGGTTCAACGTATTTCTTTTCATGTTGATTATTGGTGGTATCGTTCTGGATAAAATGGGTGTCCGTTTCACGGGTGTCGCTTCCTGTATCTTGATGATTATCGGTTGTTCCATTAAATATTACGCCATCTCGGACGCATTTACGATGGAAGGAGAGCTTTTCGGATGGAAAGCACAAGTGATGGTGGCCGCCCTCGGATATGCGATCTTCGGTGTCGGCGCAGAGACCGTCGGTATCACGGTATCTAAGATTATCGTACGGTGGTTCAAGGGTAAAGAGATGGCGCTGGCGATGGGCCTGGAGATGGCTACGGCCCGTTTGGGGACGGCCCTGGCTTTGTCTATCACGGTTCCCGCCGCCAAGTACTTCGGCAGCATCTCCGCTCCTATCTTGCTTTGTCTTTGTATGTTGTGTATCGGTTTGATCGCCTTCCTCGTATTTTGCGTGATGGATCGCAAGCTGGACGCTTCGATGGACGCTATCGAGCAAGCCGAGGAGGAAGAGCCTTTCCGTTTGAAAGATATCTTATTGATCGTTACCAATAAGGGTTTCTGGTTGATCGCTCTGCTTTGCGTATTATTCTATTCGGCCGTATTCCCTTTCTTGAAATACGCCACGGACTTGATGGTCAATAAATATAACGTAGATCCGGAGCTGGCAGGAAATATCCCGGCTATCTTACCTTTCGGTACGATTCTTCTGACTCCGTTCTTCGGCAACTTATACGACCGCAAGGGAAAAGGAGCGACGATCATGATCTTTGGAGCCTTGATGTTGATCGGCGTGCATTTATTATTCACGCTTCCGATCTTGAATCAATGGTGGTTCGCCACGATCGTGATGATCGTATTGGGTATCGCTTTCTCCTTGGTTCCATCGGCGATGTGGCCGTCTGTTCCGAAAATTATCCCAGAGAAGCAATTAGGTACGGCTTATGCCTTGATTTTCTGGGTACAGAATATTGGTCTGAGTATGGTACCCTTATTAATCGGCTGGATATTGGATACGTATTGCAAAATAGACAACGGTACGGGCAAACCGGCTTACGACTATACGATACCAATGGCCGTCTTCACCTGCTTCGGTATACTCGCCCTCTTCATCGCCTTGATGCTGAAACGTGAGGACCAGATCAAAGGCTACGGCCTTGAATTGCCCAACATCCAAAAGGACGCAGATAAAACCGAGGCCGAGATAATCGCCAAAGAGATGATTGCGGAGCCTTAATAAAGCTCGATGCTAAGCGATGAAAGGTGCGGTAAGCAATATTTACCGCACCTTTTGTATTTACAGCCCCATGATAGACCGGGCACGTATCATTCCAACCGGAAGCGACCCACATCTGCCGGGGAAGCGCATAACTGGTAGCGTCGCTCGAGGGGGCTGATCCCAAAGTCGCGCTTGTAGGCGAAGAAAAGGTTGATGCGCTTGCCGTGGCCGGAACGACGGGCCACCTCATCGAGAGTCATGGAGGTGTAGCGCAACAGGTCATCAGCCAAGCGCACCATATACCTTAAGCGGAACTCCGCTCCCGGCATCCCGGTGAGCAGGAAGCAAAGCGAGTCCATATCGCCCGTGCGTGCGCCGTAGCATTCGCAGAACCTGCCTAGATTACTGTTTCCCGCCGTGAGCCGGCGCAAGTAAGCGTCCATCACCTCAACGCCGGATGGCGACATCTCTCGCTCCACGGGGATGTACTCCACCACTCCTTCCTCGGTGTCCGCCCCTGCCGCCTCCCATACCAACGATCTTTCACGATATGTTTCTCCTTGTTTTCGTTATCTTAATAATTATCAGGATAACGAAAATCCAACTCATCGTTATCTCATCCACTAATATATAAACAAAAATCCGATTTATTGTTATCCCAATCACAAATAGGATAATATCAAGCCGGAAACGGATGATTGTTTATCCGATAGACGAGCATTTATAAGGATATCTTCTTATCTTCGCGTATCATATAAAACAAACATTAAATACTATGATCTGTTTCCCGAATGCCAAGATAAACCTAGGTCTGAACGTGGTAAGCAAACGTCCGGACGGTTATCATAATATAGAGACCATCTTCTATCCGATCCCCGTGAAGGATGCCCTCGAGATCGTCGCCTCGGATCAGCCCAGTTTCACGCAAACCGGAATCCCGGTAGACGCTCCCCAAGAGAAGAACCTCGTCATAAAAGCGCTGAACGCCCTAAAGACGAGATACGAGATTCCCCCGCTAGAGATCCATTTGTTGAAAGCGATACCTTTTGGCGCCGGGCTTGGAGGAGGTTCCGCCGATGCCGCTTTTATGTTGAAGCTGGTCAATGATTTCTGCGGTTTGGATATTCACCCGGATGAGTTGGAGGCGATAGCGTCCACCATCGGAGCCGATTGCCCGTTCTTTATCCGTAACACGCCGGTATTCGCGACCGGCACGGGAAACCAATTCGAGCCCGTGGACTTGTCCTTGAAGGATTATTATCTATGCTTGGTAAAACCGGATGTAGCCGTCTCCACCCCCGAAGCCTATTCGATGGTATCACCCGCCGCGCCCGAGACCTCCTTGAAAGAGATCATCCGGCTACCGGTATCCGAATGGAAAGAGCGGATGGTGAACGATTTCGAGCGAAGCGTATTCCCGAAACATCCCGTGATCGAGCGGATCAAGGATACCTTATACGAGGGAGGCGCCTTATATGCCACCATGTCCGGCTCCGGATCGTCCGTGTTCGGTTTGTTCGAAAAACCAACCCATTTCAAGGAACAATCCCTGTTCAGCGATTGTTTTCTATGGGAAGGACAATTATCATGAATCAAATAGAGACCTTTTTTGATACGATGGCAGAACGCTGGGACGCTGTCTGCGTACATGATCCGGGAAAGATCCGGACGATATTGGATCGTACCAACCTGCGGCAGAACGCCCGCATCCTCGATGTCGGTTGCGGCACGGGGATATTGGAAAGTTACCTGCTGCCGTACGAACCCCGCCAAATCGTAGCTATCGATATAGCGGGCCAAATGATCGAGAAAGCACGCATGAAATATCCGGATCATCCGCTCATCGAGTTCCTCCAAGAGGACGCTATGAATTACGAGGGGAAAGGATTCGACTATATTATCCTGTATAGCGCTTACCCGCATTTCATGCGGCCGGAACGGTTGATCGAGCATATGAGCGGTTTGCTCGTGCCCGGCGGCAAGCTGGTTATCTGCCACAGCGAGAGCAAGGAAAAGATCAATACGCACCACCATCGGCACGCCGATCAATTATCGCTGCCCTTGCCCCCGGCCCGAGAGGTGGCGGCATTGATGGAGCCTTATCTTCTTCCGCTCGTCATAGAAGATACCGAACAGCTTTACATCGTTTGTGGAAAACGTTTATCCTAAACTAATTATATATGAACAGAAAAACTAACTTAATTCCGGCATTGCTTCTTTCCGCCCTTTCGCTTTACGCCATGGAAGACGTGAAAGTAACGCAATTCCAGCACGCAGGCCCGTTTACGGTCAACAAGCCGATCCTAGCGGACAGCCTCAACGTAAATGGCAAGCCTTTCGAGGCGAAGAACCTATTAAAAGCGACCTTACCGTTCGAGCAAACGCTTGCGAACGCCACGGTACTCGACGCTGACACGGCAGGCGCGATCACCTTCGCCGCCCCGCAAAAGGGATATGCCTTGCATCTATTCTCTTTCTTCTTGAACAGCGACCGGTACGTAAAAGGTACGCTCGATATATCCGGCCCCGGAGCGTTCGAGGTATTCGTCAATGATAAACCGGTAGGAGCCTCTTCCGAGTTGGTGATGGAACCCCGTCGCTATCAAGTAGTCGTCAAATACCTGGCAGCGGAAACAGACACTTGTCCTCCCAGCCTAAAGGCTACCTTCAAAAGCGAGGCGGAAGCGAAAGTCGTAGCTTCCTTGAACCCGGAGAAACGCTACACCCTTCTGAATATCATAGAAGGTAAAGATTTCCAAGGCGTAAGTCTCTCCCCGAACGGGAAGTATGCCTTGGTAAAATATGTCAACCGGTTCCCGGAAGGCAAGAGCGAATCATACGGGCAATTGATGGATGCCGCTACGGGACGGGTCTTGTTGCAAGACGGAAGTTTCTTGACAACCGCCAAATGGATGCCTAAAAGCAACCGATTGTATTACACCCGCACCGGTCTGGACGGTACGGAGTTGGTAACCGTAGATCCGGCGACCTACCAACAAACGGTATTAGTCCCGAATCTTCCGAAAGGGCGGTTCGTATTCACCCCTGATGAGGCCACGCTTCTCTATACCGTAGAAGAGGAAGGTCCAAAGGAAGGGACGGACTTGATCCGTGTATTAGAGCCGGCAGACCGTATCCCGGGTTTCCGCAATCGCTCCTTCATCTGGCGTTATGACTTAAAAACAGGTTTGTACGAGCAACTTACTTTCGGGCATACGGACACTTATATCAATGATATCAGCGCTGATAGCCGCTATCTATTGTTCAGCACCAGCGACCGGGTGTACACCTCCTTGCCACACTCCCGCAATTCCCTTTATAAATTGGATTTACAGACCATGGCGATCGATACGATCTGGGAAAAAGCCCCGTATGTAAACCAAGCCGCCTTCTCGCCCAACGGTAAACAGTTATTGGTAGCCGGGGCAGGCGACGCTTTCGACGGAATCGGACGTAATATCAAGCAAGGACAAATCTCCAACTCGTACGACGGACAGTTATTCCTATACGATCTGGCAAGCCGTAAAGCCTCCCCTCTCACCAAGGACTTCAATCCGAACGTGATCGATGCCGTATGGAATCGCTTCAACGGGCAAATCTATATCCTCTGTGAGGATGAGGATTATCAACGGATCTATACGTGCGACCCAGCAAACGGGAAGATCAAGCAAGTAGCGGCCTCAGAGGATATCATTATGTCCTACGCATTGGCCGACAATGCCCCGGTTCTCTTCTATTACGGACAGAGCGCATCCAATGCTAATCGCCTTTACGCTTACGACCTGAAAGGTGGAAAGAACCGCTTGGTGTATGATCTCTCGCAAGATAAATTAAAAGATATCGCCTTGGGCGAAGCACACGACTGGAACTTCAAGTCGGATGACGGGACGACTATCCAAGGCCGTTATTACCTGCCGCCTCATTTCGATCCGAATAAGAAATATCCGATGATCGTTTATTACTATGGTGGTACTTCCCCGACGAACCGTGCGCTGGAGATGCGTTATTCCATGCATATGTACGCCGCTCTCGGATACGTGGTCTACACCTTGAACCCTAGCGGAACGACAGGTTTCGGACAGGAATTCGCCGCCCGCCACGTAAACGCATGGGGCATAAAGACCGCCGATGAGATCATCCAAGGTACCAAGCTGTTCTGTAAGGAGCATTCGTTCGTGAACGAGAAGAAAATCGGTTGCATCGGTGCCAGCTACGGCGGATTCATGACACAATACCTACAAACCCGTACGGACATTTTCGCCGCCGCTATCAGCCATGCCGGTATCAGCGCGTTGAGTAGCTATTGGGGAGAAGGTTATTGGGGATATGGCTATTGCTCCGTAGCGAACGCCGGCACTTATCCTTGGAACGCCCCGGAGTTCTTTACCAAGCAAAGCCCGTTGTTCAACGCCGATAAGATCAAGACCCCGCTCTTGTTGCTTCACGGCAACGCCGATACGAACGTACCCATCGGCGAGAGTATCCAGATGTTCGCCGCCTTGAAGATCCTAGGGAAAACCGTGGAGTTCGTACAAGTGGATGGCGAGAATCATGGTATCGTAGGCTATCAGAAGCGTATAGGCTGGCAAAATACCATCTACGCATGGTTCGCCAAATGGCTGAAAGACGAGCCGGAATGGTGGAAAGCCTTATATCCGGATCGTACTTTATAAGAATATTTATTTGAACGAAAGCGTCTGTGTCTCCCGCGAGGGAATCGCAGGCGCTTTATTCGTTTGCGCATGGCCCCGGCTGCCAGCCGGATCAGCTCCGTTTACGAACGGTAATTTTGATACAAAGATCCGTAATATATATACATATACTTGAGATAAATCCGAATACCTTTGTGATGTCAAACAATAACGATATCCTCATGAAAACAAAAGCAATCGCACTCTTCCTGCTAGGCTTCATACCAGCCTTCGCACAAGATATTTTTCAGCCCGCCCCAGAGAAGAACTTAGTCCGCCTATCCAAGATCACGGTCGATCCCGCCCAGTTGGAGCGTTATAACGCCTTCCTGAAAGAAGAGATCGAGGCCTCCATGCGCCTAGAGCCGGGTGTCCTTACGCTGTATGCCGTATCGGAGAAAGAGTATCCGAATAAAATAACCATCCTAGAGATTTACGCAGATCAAGACACTTATAAAAGCCATATCCAAACGCCCCATTTCCAGAAATACAAACAAGAAACATTACAGATGGTGAAAGAGTTAGAGCTGGTAGATAGCACACCCCTGATCCCCGGATTGAAGATAAAATAATTATTGCTGTCCGATAAACCTTTTTATTGCAAGATAAAATTAGGGTCGATTCC
>ERZ778495.91-NODE-91-length-102359-cov-12.918644_pt1 | contig 102359 bp, 78 predicted proteins | sample MGYA00433100_ERZ778495 | MGnify/ENA primary metagenome ERZ778495 (study PRJEB29527, sample SAMN07138962) | mouse gut metagenome | material: feces | host: mouse | place: China:Nanjing | collected 2016-01-25 ...
TCATCTTCCGCCTGTGCAATATATATGCCTAAAAACAGGTTTATTACCATGCGCCAGATCGTCAACGGATCTCGTCGGGGCGGAACGTCATCGAACGGCTGTCAGTCGACGCAGCCAGAAAATAACCCAGACAGAAATCACCGGAAAACATCCGTGGCCCGTTGCTGCCGCCAGACATCAAGGCCGACAGATAATCATGCATATCCTGACTGATCGGCGCCACCGTCACTGTCACCGTATCGCCGTCAAGCAACACATCGTCATCGCCCTCCTCCTCCGTGTCGCGGCGGGTGGTCATTATCACTTCCGAAATATACCCTCCGGAAGCCGTACGGTCATCCACAGCGCTCCACCTGTAAGGCTCGCCGTTGCGATACACCCTCACCCAGTAGCAGTCGCCGCTGCTCCGCTGATCATCCTCAAAAGTGACCTGAAGCACCGCCACATGATCATAAGGCATCTTTATCCACTCAAACTCCATATCAGTTATCACAGTCGGGGCAAGCATCTCAGACTCGGCGGCAAAGCTCATGCCGTCGCGCTCCACCGTGAGCCTGTATCTGTGTCCTGCCACGCCGCCGAATCCCTCCGGAGCCACAAACATCCCGTCATCACCGGCAGCCAGAGCCACCGCGCCGCCATCGGTCATATCCTCCACGCTTACACGCGCGTCCGTCAGCCGGCGCCTTTCCATCGGCTCATCCATCGGAGTGGTGAGAGTGATGCCCACACGCGCTCCCGACTCCGTCACACCGCCCTCTATCACCGTAATCGGATCAATCTCGTGATACCTGAAATCAAGCTCTTTCTCACATCCGCTCAGCGCTGCGGCCATCACCGCCGCCACTGCTATGTCCAATCCATATTTCATCATCATGATCCTTTAGAACTTCAATGTATATGATACCGAAGGCACTATGCCGTAGAGCGAGCGCTGCACCGCACGCGACCCCGAAGGCCTTGTGTCATCGTCCTCAAAATATATGATATACGGACTGTAATGGTTATAGGCATTATATATGCCGAAGGCCCACTGCCCGGTGAAACGCTTTCCGCGGCGTGTATAGACAGCCGACAGATCCAGACGGTGCGACGCCGGTGTCCTGTAGCCGTTACGTCCCGAATAATAATAGCACGTGGCCCCGTCCAGCTCATATTTCACATCAGGCGCCGTCAGAGCCTGCCCGGACGAATATGTCCAGGAACCCGACAGATTCCATCGGTCGTTGATCCTGAACATCGCCACGACCGACAGATGGTGTCGGCGGTCGTTAGACGCGTCATACCACCTCCCTGAGTTGATTCCTGGAATGCGCGTGCGCGTCCTTGACCACGTATATGACACCCATCCGGTCAGACGCCCTGAATTCTTACGCACCATAAACTCGGCTCCGCAGCCTCGACCCTTGCCGCCAAGTGTTATGCTCTCCAGATCTATGTCGGAAAACATGCCGCGGCCGTCGAGATAATCATAGACATTTTTCAGATCCTTATAATAAACCTCGGCCGACCAGTCCCAACCGCCGTCTTCGGTCATGCCGGCATATCCAAGCCCATATTGCACGGCCCGCTCCGGACGCACCGACGCACTCGTCAGCGCATAACGGTCAAACGGAAAACTCGTCGAACTCGACCTTATGGCATGCAGATTCTGCGTGGCCACACTGGCTCCGGCCTTGATGTTATGGTGGCCGTCCACACTATATTTCACACTCACCCGCGGCTCCGGATCGACATACGTATGCCTTCCCGACTCAGGCGACTCACCGCCGCCAATCGCCACAAAATCCTCAAATCTCTTCCCTGTCAGCGCAGAAAACGCCGAAAGTCTCATCCCCGCCGAAAGCGACACATGCTCGCCGAAACTGCCGCTATACGCCATCCACAACGCATTTTGCCATCCGCTCCTCACCTCACGCTCCCTGACCGGCCCCATGGCCCATTCGGCCGACTTCACCCGCAGCAGCTCCGACCGGATCCCCCACTCCAGTTCATGCTTCTCTCCAAGCGACAACGTGACTCTCTCGTTCAGCGAAAAATTACGTATATACTCATCGAGAGTCCTGTCGGCATTCATTATATCCATGCCCATATCGGCCGTATAATTAGTAAATCCGGCCGTGGTTACAAACCGCCATACATCGCCGCTACGGCTCGACCAGTTCGCCGAAGCGGCCACATTGCCCCAACGCATCGACATCAGCTTGCTGATGGCCTCATTGTCGCGGCTTGCAAAAAAACTCACATCGACATAATTGCCCGGACACGGATTATAGCGCACCTTGGCCGTCACATCATAGAAATTCATCACTATGTCACGATACTCAGGCACCATTTTCAGAAACATATCCACATACGACCGCCTTGCGGCAACCGCCACCGACAGTTTCTCCTTCACCACCGGACCCTCCGCATTGATCTTGGCGACAAGCAGACCTATGGTGCCCGACGCATGATAGTCGGTCATGCTTCCGGGAGCCAGACCCACATCCAGCACCGACGACACCGCACCGCCGTAAGCTGCGGGAAGCGGCCCTTTGTAAAGCGTGGCACTGCCTATGGCATCGTCATTGAACGTGGAGAAAATCCCCATCACATGCGACGGATTGTACAGCGTGGCGCCGTCTATGGTCACCAGATTCTGCGCCGCAGTGCCGCCGCGCACCTCAAATCCGCCGGCACCCTCGCCCTCGCCGTGCACTCCGGGCAACAGAGTGATCGACTTTATCAGATCATTCTCGCCAAACAGCGCCGGAGTCAGCGACAACTTCGTCAACTCAAGGCGCTCGGCCCCGAGCTGCACCCCCGAAATCCTCTGCCGGGCCGACTGTCCGGTCACCACCAGACCCTCGAGCATCATCATGCTGTCGGCAGGCTCCGACTGGGCCGACACATGCAAGGATCCGCCACACCAGACCGACAGCACTCCCGACAGCCACACTGCGGCATCACGCCATGTCACCATAAATATTCCCTGTGAAATTATAGATCATACTATCCAAAAGCGTCACGATGCCGTCTTTCCTCGGCACCGTGACGTATTTTATTGCTGTATGTTTTCTGCTAACGCTCTCTTTACTTCGACAGACCGCATGCAGCGCACTTGACCGAAATTTCCGTAAAGAAATCGTTGCCTTTGTTGTCAACGAGAATAAACGCAGGGAAATTCTCCACCTCGATCTTCCAGATGGCCTCCATGCCCAGCTCAGGATACTCAAGCAGTTCCACTTTCTTGATCGAATTCGATGCCAGAATAGCCGCCGGACCTCCGATCGAACCGAGATAGAAACCGCCGTGCTTCTTGCACGCATCGGTCACCTGCTGCGAGCGATTGCCCTTGGCGATCATGATCATAGAGCCGCCGGCAGCCTGAAACTGATCCACATACGAATCCATGCGCCCGGCCGTGGTCGGACCGAACGAACCCGAAGCCATACCTTCCGGAGTCTTGGCCGGACCGGCATAATATATAGGATGATTCTTCAGATATTCAGGCATCTCCTCTCCGCGATCCAGACGCTCCTTGATCTTGGCATGCGCTATGTCGCGGCCCACTATTATGGTGCCGTTAAGGCTAAGACGGGTCGACACGGGATACTTGTCGAGTTCGGCCAGCACCTCAGGCATAGGACGGTTCAGGTCTATGCGCACCACCTCTCCCTCGCCTGCATTGCGCAGTTCTTCAGGAATCAGTTCGCCGGGATTGGCGTCCAGCTTCTCGATCCACAGACCGTGACGGTCGATCTTGGCTTTCACGTTGCGGTCGGCCGAACAGCTCACGCCCATGCCTATCGGGCATGACGCACCGTGACGCGGCAGGCGGATCACACGGATGTCGTGAGCAAAATATTTGCCGCCGAACTGTGCTCCGAGACCGATCTTGCGCGATGCTTCAAGCAGTTCCTTCTCCAGTTCCACGTCGCGGAAAGCATGTCCGAGCTCATTGCCCTGAGTGGGCAGCGCGTCCAGATATTTCACCGATGCCTTCTTCACCACCTCGAGATTCTTCTCGGCCGAAGTACCGCCGATCACAAACGCAATGTGATAAGGAGGACACGCGGCAGTGCCAAGAGTCTTCATTTTCTCCACCAGGAACGGCACCAGAGTCTTGGGATTGATGGTAGCCTTGGTCTCCTGATAGAGATATGTCTTGTTGGCCGAGCCGCCGCCCTTTGCCACAAACAGGAAATGATACTCGTCGCCCTGACCGGCGTGGATGTCGATCTGCGCCGGCAGATTACATCCGGTATTGACTTCGTCATACATGTTCAGCGGAGCGTTCTGCGAATAGCGCAGATTGTCCTCTGTATATGTCTTGTAGACACCGTGCGACAGCTTCTCCTCGTCGTCGCATCCGGTCCACACCTGCTGCCCCTTGGTGCCGTGCACAATGGCAGTGCCCGTGTCCTGACAGAAAGGCAGCTGGCCCTTTGCGGCAACCTCGGCGTTGCGCAGCATCGTCAGAGCCACATATTTGTCGTTTGCGCTCGCTTCCGGATCGCTCAGAATCTTCGCTACCATCTGGTTGTGCTCGCGACGGAGCATAAAAGCATTGTCGTGGGTGGCCTGACGTGCAAGCACAGTCAGCGCTTCGGGATCTACCACAAGCATCTCGTGACCGTTCCAGTTCTCCACTTTCACATAATCGGGAGTGAGCAGATAATACTCGGTAGTATCTGGTCCGAGCGGAAACATTTCCTGGTATTTAAACGGCTTCGCCATCTTTAATTAAGTGTGAAGTTTTTAAGTTGAAATATGATTATTGTTTATAGAATGTCAGAAATTATAGCCGACGGTAAACTGCCACGACTTGTTGCGAAGATTCACTCCGGCTTTCAGATCCTGCGCGGCCGCAGGGTCGGTGCATGAATTCAGAGTCGCCATGTTGCGGCATCCGGCCATATAATGGGCACCCACATAAAAATGGCGGTCTATCTCGAAGCCCACGCCCATCTTGAAACCCCAGTTGAATTTTTTCGACAGATTATCGTCGCCGAAATAGTCGCGCTCGATTTTCTGCACATTTTTGCTAGGATATGTGGTGACCGTATATTTTTCCTTGCCGCCCAGACCCCACTCCACGTATGGACCGAAATCGAACTGCAACTGAAAATTGCGGCTCATGTTCACACGGAACGACAACAGGATGGGCACCTCGATATATCTCGACGTCAGATCCGCGCTGGTGGTGTTGACCGTAGACGTGTTCTTGTCGGGCGATGTGATGCTGCATCGGTCAAAGCCGTATGCACGTGTGGAGTAAAACACACCCGGCTGTATGGCAAAGCACTCACGTATGCGCAGATCCACCACGGCACCCGCCGAAAATCCCGGTTTCCAGTGCGGTATCCGCATGTAGATATTGTCAGACATGAAACCCTGCTCGTTGGATGATGTGTTCGACACATTGACACCCGCACGCACTCCGATGTGCACCACACTTTCCGGCTCCGCTGTGTTTATCACAAACTGGGCCGACGCCGACGGCACCGCGGCGGCAATGGCTAAAACGGACGACAATAACACTTTTTTCATAAGCATAGAAAATTAGACCTACAAATTAACAAAAAAAAATCCGAACGGCAGCCACATTCCATCCTTGATTTTTGCAAAATCAGATAAATGTGCGAGATCTCGCGCCATTTAGGAGTTTTTTCTTTATATTTGTAGTCGACAATTTCTACGTCTCATAACATTTTCAATCATTTTACTTTTCATTTATGGGAATTCCATCCATGTTTTGGCTCGTGCCGGTATCATCGATTCTGGCTCTGATGCTCGCCTTATTCTTTTACCGGCAGATGAAGAGGGAAAGCGAAGGCACCCCTCTGATGCAGAAAATCGCCTCCCATGTGCGCAAAGGCGCCATGTCGTATCTCAGACAGCAATATAAAGTGGTGACAGCCGTGTTTGTGTGTCTGGTCATCCTTTTCTCCATAATGGCATACGGTTTCGGTGTGCAGAATCCATGGGTGCCCGTGGCATTCCTCACCGGCGGCTTCTTCAGCGGACTCGCCGGCTATCTGGGCATGAAAACGGCCACCCACGCATCGGCCCGCACGGCCAACGCCGCACGCGAGTCGCTCAACTCCGGCCTGCGCGTGGCTTTCCGCTCCGGCGCCGTGATGGGTCTGGTCGTGGTAGGTCTGGGCCTGCTCGACATCTCCTTCTGGTATCTGCTGCTCAACTGGCTCGAGCCTGACGAGGGCACCCACAAACTCACCATGATCACCACCACCATGCTCACCTTCGGCATGGGCGCCAGCACACAGGCCCTGTTCGCACGCGTTGGCGGCGGCATCTACACCAAAGCAGCCGACGTCGGCGCCGACCTTGTAGGCAAAGTCGAAGCCGGAATCCCCGAGGACGATCCGCGCAACCCCGCAACCATCGCCGACAACGTGGGCGACAACGTGGGCGACGTGGCCGGCATGGGCGCCGACCTCTACGAAAGCTACTGCGGCTCGATCCTGGCCACTGCGGCACTCGGTGCGGCGGCAGGAGCCGGCGCGGCAGCCACTCTCGGCACCGACGGCGCCGTGGCCCTGCAGATGAAAGCCGTGCTCGCCCCCATGCTCATCGCTGCTGTGGGCATCATCCTCTCCATCATCGGCATCTTCGCAGTCAAGACCAAGGAGAACGCCACGATGAAAAACCTGCTCAACTCGCTTGCGGCAGGCACCAACCTCAGTTCCGTGCTCATCGTTGCGGCCACTTTCGGTATCCTATATATGCTCGACATCCCCAACTGGATCAACCTGTCGCTGGCCGTAGTGGTCGGCCTTGCCGTGGGCATAGTGATAGGCCGTGCCACCGAATACTACACATCGCAGTCCTACAAACCCACCAAAACGCTCGCCGAAAGCGGCCAGACCGGCCCCGCCACAGTGATTATCTCCGGTGTGGGTCTGGGCATGGTCTCTACCGCCATCCCCGTCATCTCCGTGGTGGCAGGCATCATCCTCTCCTACTGGCTGGCGTCAGGCTTTGACTTCGCCAACATCTCTTGGGGTCTCTACGGCATAGGCATCGCCGCCGTGGGTATGCTCTCCACTCTCGGCATCACTCTGGCCACCGATGCCTACGGACCTATCGCCGACAATGCCGGCGGCAACGCCGAAATGAGCGGACTCGGAGCCGAAGTGCGACGCCGCACCGACGCCCTCGACTCTCTCGGCAACACCACCGCCGCCACCGGAAAAGGCTTTGCCATCGGCTCCGCCGCCCTTACCGGACTCGCCCTTCTGGCATCCTACATCGAGGAGATCCGCATAGGCCTGCACCGCATAGGTCAGGAGTTCATACAGCTCGGCACCACCATCGATCCCGAGACCATGGAAGAGATCCCCAACCGCGTCTCCGTGGCCACGGCTTCGTTCAAGGACTTCATGATCTACTACGACGTCACCCTGATGAACCCGATGGTGCTTTCCGGTATGTTCATAGGCGCCATGATGGCATTCCTGTTCTGCGGCCTGACCATGAACGCCGTAGGCCGCGCCGCATCCCACATGGTGGCCGAAGTGCGTCGCCAGTTCCGGGAAATCAAGGGAATCCTCACCGGCGACGCCGAGCCCGACTATGCCCGCTGCGTACAGATATCCACCAAAGGCGCACAGCGCGAAATGGTGTTCCCCTCACTGCTTGCCATCGCAGTGCCCATCATCGTGGGCCTTATCTTCGGCGTGCCCGGCGTGGTGGGCCTGCTTGTGGGCGGACTGTCGGCCGGATTCGTGCTGGCCGTGTTCATGGCCAACGCCGGCGGCGCATGGGACAATGCTAAAAAATATATCGAGGAAGGCAACTTCGGCGGCAAGGGCAGCGACGTGCACAAGGCCACCGTGGTCGGTGACACCGTGGGCGATCCGTTCAAGGACACATCCGGCCCCTCGCTCAACATCCTCATCAAGCTGATGAGCATGGTGGCCATAGTCATGGCAGGCCTGACCGTGAGCTGGAGCCTGTTTCAGTAAACCTACAATATGAACAGCAAAATATTATTCACAACCACAGCGATGCTCGGACTCTCAATGGCCGCATGCACATCACACGGACCCAAAGCGCCGGCGGAATATCCGTCGGCGCCCACGGACTCCACCGCAGTCGACGAATATTTCGGCCACAAAGTGACCGACCTTTACCGTCCGCTTGAAAACGACACTGCCACCGCAACCCTACAGTGGGTCAAGGCTGAAAACGCAGTGACCGACGCCTATCTGTCGGCAATACCGTTCCGCGACAAAGTGCGCCGGCGCCTGTCTGCTCTGGCCGACTACCGCAAGACCGGACTGCCGTGGCGAGAGAAGAACGGCAAATACTACTATTTCGCCAACGACGGACTTCAGAACCAGTCTGTCCTCTATGAAAAAGACTCCATAGGAGCCGACGGACGCGTTCTGCTCGATTCCAACACACTCAGCGACAACGGCACAGTGGCTTTGGGCGACATTTTTTTTGATCCCACGGCACGCTACATGGCTTATACCGTCAACCGCAACGGCAGCGACTGGAGCGAGATCTACGTGCTTGACCTGAAATCAGGCACTCTCCTCGAAGACCATATCGAATGGGCCAAGTTCACCAATGTGGCATGGCATGGCGACGGTTTCTACTACAGCGCCTACGAACGTCCGGCCGAAGGCAAGGAGTTCAGCAACGCCAACGAATACCAGCGTATCTATTTCCACCGTCTGGGCACCCCGCAGTCGGCCGACACCATCGTCTACGAAGACCTCAAGCACCCGCTCTATTTCCACACGGCGTTAGTGGACGACGACCAGACCGTGCTGATGCTCTACATAGCAGGCAACGGCGCAGGCAACGCGCTGAAGATAAAAGACCTGCGCAAGCCAGGATCGCCATGGGTGACCATGGAGCCGACACAGGACGAAAGCGTGAGCATATTCGACGTGGAAGGCGACACCCTCTATATCGAGACCTCATGGGGCGCTCCCCGCACACGCATCATGACAGCCGACATCCGCAAGCCCCAGCGCGAGCACTGGAAGGAACTCGTGGCCGAGCAGGAGGGCGTGTTGGTGGGCACCGGAGAACTATCGTCCGACCGTTTTATCTTCACCTATGAGAAAGACGCGGTGAACCACGCCTACATCTATCGCCGCGACGGCACCCAGGTGCGTGAGATAGAACTGCCGGGACTCGGCTCGGCCGCCTTCTCCTCCTGCCGCGATACTCCCGAGGTGTTCTATTCGTTCGCCTCTTTCACCAGTCCGTCCACCATCTATTCCTACGATGCCGACAGCGGACTCAGCACAGAGCTTTCAGCTCCGGAACTCGCCGGATTCAATCCCGACGACTATGAGACCTCACAGGTTTTCTATCCGTCGGCCGACGGCACCATGATACCCATGTTCATCACCCACCGCAAAGGCATCGAGCTGAACGGCAAAAATCCCACACTGCTCTACGGCTACGGCGGATTCAACGTATCGCTCAACCCCGGCTTCAACGCCATGCGTCTGATATGGCTTGAAAACGGCGGCATATACGTGTCGGCCAACCTGCGCGGCGGTGGCGAATACGGCGAGGAATGGCACCGCGCCGGCATGCAGATGAACAAGCTCAACGTGTTCAATGACTTCATTGCGGCGGCCGAATGGCTCATAGCCAACGGCTACACTTCGCCTGAGCACCTGGCAATCATGGGCGGCAGCAACGGCGGCCTGCTCGTGGGAGCCACAGTCAACATGCGCCCCGACCTATTCTCCGTGGCCATCCCCCAGGTGGGCGTGATGGACATGATGCGCTACCATCTGTTCACCATCGGCTGGAACTGGGCTCCCGACTACGGCACTTCGGCCGACTCACCCGAGATGGCAGAATATCTCCTGAAATACTCGCCGCTGCACAACATCAGCGACAACGGTACGCCCTACCCCGCCATACTCGTCACCACCGCCGACCACGACGACCGCGTGGTGCCCGCCCACTCATTCAAATATGCGGCGGCACTTCAGGCCGCCGACACCGGCAAGGCTCCCAAGCTCATACGCATTGACAGCGACGCCGGCCACGGCGGCGGCAAGCCCATGGGCAAATATCTCGACGAGATGGCCGACACATATTCATTCATCTTCTACAATCTCGGCATAGAACCCTCGAAATAACGATTGATGCTGAATAAACGAAACCTTCTCATCCCGGCAGCGGCGGCGCTTATGGCGCTCACGTCCCTGCCGGGATGTTTCACCGTAATAGAAAGTACTCCACGGATCACACAGGCCGACGTGGACCGCCGCAACAGCCATAGCAAGACACCGGAGCAGATGCTGCTGTCAGAAGTCCGGGCCGAACCGTTTGCCGCATGGACGCACGGCAAGAAACTGTACGTCACCGACTCCAGAATAGCAGTGGCCCTTACTCCCTCGTCGGCAGCTGCAGAGCTGACCGAAGGGTCCGTGCTGGACTATCGCGGCATGAACCCGTCGCTGACCGTGATGGGTGACAGCGTGGCCGACCTTCTGTTTCTGACCCCTCAGGGACACACGGTCACCTACCGCACCGAAATGACCCCCGCTGATCTGCGCTCGCGTCAGGAAGTGTTCGTGCCGTACACGGTGGAGATCTCCCTCGCCGAATCAGCGGCATCGGTCATGACCGGCAGGAGACTATGGATACTCACGTCGCACTGGCATGAGACCGACGGAAGCAGCATTGACCGGCGCAAATTCGTGCCGGTGACCGTGACAGGCGTCACGGCCGGCAACGCGGTGTTTCCCCTGCAGGTGCTTTTCACCGACGAAAGCGGCAGCACCTATGCGGTCTATATCACCGCAGACACGGAAAGCCGGTCGGGCCGTACATTCCACCACACCTTCTCGATGACGGACCCACGCAAGAAATATCCGGCCGTCTCCGATGATAACTGGGACAATATAACCCGCGGCAAAGTCGCCGCCGAGATGACCCGCGACGAATGCCGCCTGGCGTTGGGCGCTCCGGACGAGATCGAGCGCAACACCGGCATAAGCAACACATCCGAACGATGGACATACGAGAACGGCGTGTATCTCATATTCGAAAACGGGCTTCTGACACGTTTCCTGCAGTAGCCGACGACGGCGCACGATAGTCAGGATTAGGCACACGTCTGTAGAGATACAGAGAACTGTCGGCCGACGGAATCCTTATTTTCAGATATTTCTGGCTGTCGCGCGGCTTATGAGGGTCAATCCTCAACGGCACGCCGCAAGGTTCGTCTGGACCGTTGACATCACGTACAGCCGGTACCACCCCCGAATCCACAAGATCAACAAGCAGATAGGGCCATTCGGTCTGCCGCCGCGCACGCGCCAGCCCCATGCGCTTCAAATGCTGCCGCTGGATGTCGGCAGAGGTCAACACCCCGTCCTTTTTCAGTTTCTGCCGGCTGAAGAAGCCGTATTCCGCAAGGCGTTCCACTATCCTGTCAAGCAACTCGGGCGTAAGCCCTTGGACCGAACGCATAAACGCCATCTTGCTCCGGTGAGTCCACATCAGGTAATATCCGGCCTTGTGCACCGCACACAGGAGCTTGATCACGGTCATTTCGCCTATAATTCCAAACTCACCGCCGATAGCGGCCACATCCTCTCTCTCAAAAAATCCGGGATCAAATTGCATATCTCTGTTTATTAATTGTTTCTGTAACTTTTCGCACGACAAAGATAATACCCGTCAGAAGCCTGCGGCAGGAGAATCTGTCAGGCCGTAAAAAATATAAATTTTGATTAATCGGGATTTATTGCTAATTTCGCGGCCGAAACGGTTGCCCGGTTCCGAAGAGTCGGAACATGAACGGGCACAAAAAGGGAACGGGGTGAGAATCCCCGACAGTACCCGCTGCTGTAATTCCCGCTCATGATGATGTGCGCAGTCATCGTTGATGCAGAAGTTTGTCGCAACCTGCCACTGGCCCTGAAAAGCCGGGAAGGCGCGATTAAACCGGGACAAGTCAGAAGACCTGCCGTTTTGACCGACACAAAGACCGCCCCGGGCAATGGGCAGGGCTTCCGACAATGTCACGCACACACAAATCCATACTCACCGGATTTTTCCATACCGGTTGACAGTAACCAGTGATTGTCCGGTTGAACCTTGACGCTTCCCGCTTGCACATTTTATGTCGGTGCAAACGGGAAATTTTTTTTATTTTCAACCTCACAATCAAGACACAGATGAGAAAAATCTACACTATCGGGCTGGCAATATGCTGCGGCACAGCGGCAATAAACGCCACAGAGACCGACAACAGCAGCAATGTGATCACCCTCGACCTCACAAAAGCCGCCACAGACCTGCGGTTTAACGAAGAAAACGGCGCCTGGGAAGGAACATACGACGACGAAGAGGTGACCATCGACAGCCAATGCTTCACGTTTATCCACAGCTCGATCTCAGACTACGCCACCTGGTGGGGATTCACCGCCTCGAACTCTGCCGACAACAAGCGTCAGGAAAACACACTCACATTCCAGTTCAGCAACATGGCCGCCGGCGGCATTGCCCTGAATGATGACGGCACCGTAAGGACCGATGAATATGGCGCGCCGGAAGTAGATCCCGCGGTGCCCTATCTGGTGGCCTACTATAGCGCGTTCATGTCCGAGCGCCCCGTCGACATGGTGTTCAACACAGGCAAATCCTACGATCCGGTGGGCATGTACGTCAATCTCAACAGCTATTCATACTACACGGTCGAATACGGCGACAGCTATGCAAGAGCCTTTACAAACGGCGACAAGTTTACACTGACTGTCCACGGTGTGGCTCCCGACGAGACGGAAAAAACACTCGAGGTGGTGCTCGCGTCATATACAAACGGCGACCTGACCATCAACCGCGGCTGGAAATATGTGGATCTTAGCGCATTAGGCACCGTCAACGAGCTGTATTTCACCATGAAGTCCACCGACAGCGGAGCATACGGCGACAACACTCCCGCATATTTCTGTCTCGATAAACTGATGGTCAAAGAAAACGAAAGCTCCGCCATGGCATCCGTTGCTTCCGACGGCAAAGGTGTGTCGCTGACTTACGACAAGGCTTCGTCACGTGTATCCGTGACCGGCGCGGACTTCGCCGCCGTTTACGACGTGGCCGGCAAAACCGTGATGACCTCCGAAGACAGGAATTTCAGCATCTCCCACCTTAGTGCCGGAGTCTACATGGTCAAGGCCGGCAACAGCAGCCTGAAGATCGCCAGATAAATCCACTCTGTCAATGACGGTCAAAGCCTTAACGCTCTCACGCATTGTCCCGGTCTGCATGGCCGGGGCAATGCTCATGGCCTGCAACCGTGACGAAATCATCGAATCGGTCCCTGCCCCGCGAATAGTTCTCAACAACGGCAGCGGCGTCTACACGGTGAAAGCAGGCGACACCCTCACCATAGCCCCGGTCTATGAACATGCCTACAACGCCACCTACAGCTGGATTCTCGACGGATGTGAAATATCGTCATCGCCACAACTGACCAGAATATGGCCCGATGCGGGCAAATATTATGTCACTGTCACCGTGACCACCGGCGCAGGCTCGGCAAGTGAAGACCTGTCGGTCAACGTGAACGGCACCGCGGCACCGGTCATATCTCTGCCCGTGACCGGCGGCGAACTCAAGTTAGCCGCCGGAACGGAATACACGATCACGCCTGAAATACTCAACAGCGACACCGACGATTTCGAGATAACATGGACCGTAGACGGCAATGTGGTGAGCCACGAGCGATCATATTCGTTCTGTAGCGCGCAGACGGGGTCCTACGACGTCACTGTCACCGCTGTCAACGCCGACGGCTCCGATGTCAGGCGGCTCACCGTCACGGTTCTCGAACGGCTTCCGTATGAACTGGAATTCCCCCGCATGTCGTATTTCTCGAAATCCACCGACCGCCACACGTTTCCCGGACGCCCCGTATATCTGACACCCTTGATGGCCAACCTTGCCGGCGAGACGTTCTCTTGGAGCATAAACGGGACTACGGCCGATTGCAGCGGACGCACTCTGGTATTCACTCCCGACACCGCCGGCGAATATTCCGTAAGCGTCACTGTGGACGGCTGCGCAACAGCCGGAGTGAAGGTGATATGTGCCGACGCCACTGAGCGCGACCGCTACCGGGCCGCCACGGCATCAAGCTCGCCGGAAGCCGCCAGAGTGTTTGAATGGGTGCCGGCGCCCGGACAGTTCATAGGCGACACCCAGACCGGCGGCATGACCGGCGGCGAGACAACTCCCGAACTGGCCTGCGGATGGGCTCAGGAACGTCTGGCCGCACACAGCCACGTGTCGCTCGGAGCTTTCGGTGGATACATAATCGTGGGATTCGACCACAGCATAGCCAAGGCAGGCGGACAATATGATTTCGCCATCATGGGCAACGCTTTTCTCAATGAGGCGGCTGGCAACGGCGGCTCCAACGAGCCTGGCATCGTCTACGTGATGCAGGACGTCAACGGCAACGGGCTCCCTGACGACGAATGGTATGAACTGCGCGGCAGCGAGACAGGCCGGCCGGAAACACGTCAGGACTATGCCGTGACATATTACCGGCCTTCGGCCCCACGCATGAATGTGCAGTGGACCGACAACTACGGCGGATCGGGCCTTATTGACTATCTCGGGGCTTTCCACCGTCAGGACTACTATTATCCGGCATGGATCACGGACGACTCATACGTGCTGCGCGGCACATGCCTTCCGGCACGCACCTCGCAGAATCCGTCGGCCGAATTCTGGGACAACAGCGCCTTTGCATGGGGATATGCCGACAATATCGGATCGGACAATCTCACCCCGGAGTCAGGTTCTGCCGCGGCAGGCCAGCGCAACGGTTTCAGCATAGGCAACGCCATGTGTCCCGACTTTACGCCCATAGACCTGCAATATATCGACTTCATCAAAGTCCAGACAGGTGTCAATTCCAAAGCCGGATGGCTCGGGGAAGTGTCGACGGAAGTGTCGGGCTTCGAGGATCTGAATATTTCCCGATGACTACAGACAGACACACGAACAGACTGCTGTGGGCCGCGGCCCTGTGCACATCGCTGACTTTTCAGGGATGCATGGAGTGGGACTACGGCGACAGTATGGAGGAGTTCAGTTCCGGCGGCTCGGGACTGTTCATCGTCAATGAAGGCAATTTCCAATATGGCAACGCCACGCTGTCGTACTACGATCCGGCCACGGGCAGGATCGACAACGAGGTATTTTTCCGCGCCAACGGCATGAAGCTCGGCGATGTGGCACAGTCGATGTGCATCTACGGCGGCAAAGGCTGGATCGCGGTCAACAACTCCCACGTGATCTTCGCCATTGACCCGGTCACGTTCAAGGAACTGGGACGGATCGAGAATCTCACGTCGCCACGCTACATACATTTCCTCAGCGATGAAAAAGCCTACGTGACACAACTCTGGGACAACAGGATATTCATCGTCAACCCGAAAACGTATTCCATCACAGGCCATATCACTGTACCAGACATGGAGATGGAGAGCGGTTCGACCGAGCAGATGGTGCAATACGGCAAATATGTATATTGCAACTGCTGGAGCTACCAGAACCGCATAATCAAGATCGACACCGAGACGGACCGTGTGGTGGGCGAGCTGGCCGTGGGCATACAGCCGGCATCGCTGGTGATCGACTGCAACGACAAGCTCTGGACCATCACCGACGGAGGATATCAGGGATCGCCGTACGGCCATGAGACTCCGGCGCTGTACAGGATTGATGCTGAGACCTTCAAGGTGGAAAAACAGTTCAGGTTCAGCCCGGGAGACAGCCCGTCGGAACTCCAGCTGAACGGCACACGCGACACGCTCTACTGGATCAACGACGACATCTGGCGCATGGATGTGGCGGCAGACCGCGTGCCGGTGCGCCCGTTTCTTGAATACCGCGACACGAAGTATTACGGTCTCACCGTCAATCCCGCCGACGGCGACGTGTATGTGGCCGACGCCATCGACTACCGCCAGCACGGCATGATCTACCGCTACGGCCCCGACGGCAGGCTGAAAGATGAATTCTATGCCGGCATCACCCCCGGCGCATTCTGCTGGCAGCGACAATGACAAGGCGTATATTCATAGCGATGGCCGTTGCGGCGGCCGTCATACCGGCGGCCCACGGACAGGACACGCGCCGGGTGCACCGGCTGCAGGACGCCATGGTGTGGGGGCGCCGGCCAATGAAAGAGATAGGCGTGCAGAAAACCGCCATCGACTCCGCCGCACTGAAAGAAAACGTGGCACTGTCGATGGCCGACATACTCACGTTCAACTCCTCGGTGTTTGTCAAAAGCCACGGGCGCGCCACGCTATCCACGGTGACGTTTCGCGGCACATCGCCGGGCCACACGCAGGTGACATGGAACGGCATGCGGATCAACACCCCGATGCTCGGCATGACCGACTTTTCGACCATACCGTCATATTTCATCGATAGGGCGACGCTGCTTCACGGCACGTCGTCGGTCAACGAGAGCGGCGGAGGACTCGGCGGACTTGTCAGTCTCGGCACCGTGGCCGACATCCCGAAGGGACCCGGCGTCAAATACGTGCAGGGCATAGGTTCGTTCCGCACATTCGACGAATATGCCCGCATAACCTACGGCGGCGACAACTGGAGCGTGTCGACCCGAGCCGTCTACTCATCGTCGCCCAACGATTACAGATACACCAACCACGACAAGAAGGTGAATATCTACGATGACGACCACAACATCATCGGCCAGTATCACCCGGAAGAGAAAAACCGCAGCGGCTCGTTCAAGGACCTGCATCTGCTTCAGGAGGTGTACTACACGCCTTGCCACGGAGACCGTATAGGGCTTAACGCCTGGTATGCCGGCTCCAACCGCGAGCTGCCTATGCTCACCACCGACTACGGCGACGAGTCCGAGTTCGAGAACCGGCAGCGAGAACACACATTCCGCGGCGTGCTATCGTGGCGCCACAGCCGGCAGAAGTGGAACTCCGGCGTCCGGGCCGGCTACATACACTCCCGCACGGCCTACGATTACCGCCGGGAGGTCTCCCCGGGCCATCTCGCCACCATGACCCGCTCACGCAACCGGGTCAACACCTTATACGGTCAGGCCGACGTGGACTACAGGCCGGCAGACCGATGGTATCTGACCGTCAATGCGTCGGTCTATCAGCACTTCGTGCGCTCCGAGGACAAAAACATAATTATGCAGGACGGCGACAAGGCCGTGGTGGGCTACGACAAAGGCCGCATAGAACTATCCGGCTCCGTATCGGCAAAATGGCAGCCCACGGACCGTATGGGCCTGTCGGCCGTGATTCGCGAGGAGATGTACGGCCAGACGTGGGCACCGGCTATACCGGCATTTTTTGTCGACTGCCTTGTGTCACGTCCTGGCAACGTGACAATAAAGGCGTCGGCATCGCGAAACCACCGGTTTCCTACCCTCAACGACCTGTATTTCCTGCCGGGGGGCAATCCGGAGTTGAAAAATGAAAGCGGCTGGACATACGATGCCGGAGCGAGCTTCAACGTAGCCTACGGCGGCAGCCGTGGATTATTTCCGTTTTACGTGGACGGAAGTGTCACATGGTTCGATTCCCATATCAGCAACTGGATAATATGGCTTCCCACAGCCAAAGGGTTCTTTTCGCCGCGCAACGTTAAAAAAGTCCATTCCTACGGCATAGAAAGCCGCCTGAAACTATCGTTTGAACCGGCAGACGGCTGGATGTTTGACATCGGCGGCTCCTACTCATGGACGCCATCGGTCAACGAAGGCGAGAAAATGTCGCCGGCAGACCAGTCGGTGGGCAAGCAGCTGCCGTATGTGCCAAAGCATTCGGCATCGCTGACCGGACGGGTCACATGGAGATCATGGAGTTTTCTCTACAAGTGGGCACACTATTCCGAGAGGTTCACCATGTCGAGCAACGACCACACTCTCACCGGACACCTGCCCAAGTATTTCATGAGCAACATATCGCTGGAAAAGGGCTTGACGTTCCGACCGTTGGACATTCAGTTGAAACTGGCCGTCAACAACCTATTCAACGAGGACTATCTCTCGGTGCTCGCCCACCCCATGCCCGGCATAAATTTCGAATTTTTCATAAGCCTGACGCCTAAATTCAGCAAAGCCCGCAGACAGACGGCGATTACACACTGAGAAAAATATGAATTCTTCAGGTTTATTGGCTAATTTTGCAAATCGTTTTTCGCCATAAACCAACTATGAAGTTACATAACAAGAGTCACATCCGCACAAACCAACACACCGTTTACCTCAACTTCACGGCCCAATACGGCAATCTGCGGCTCTTCAAACACATCGAGTGCTCCGACCACCTCATTGACAGCATCCCACAAATAGCCCAGACCCATGTCGTCCTCCACGTCATAGCATGCCGTTAACAGGATGTCAAAGCAGACCTGCAGTGTCAGATCGCCAAATTCTTCCTCCCACTCCTCCTCCAGAGGTTCTCCCGTGTAGGGCGACTGCAGTTCGCTATGGTGATCATGTCCGATATAGATTGCAGAACTGATGCCGCAGCAGAAAAAATTTGAAAAATTTCTATATTTTTTTTCACAAATACTTGCACAATTCAAATAAAAGCCCTAATTTTGCATCGCAATTCCCGATAAGGGCATACGCAATGCTTCAGTAGCTCAGTTGGTTAGAGCACCTGACTGTTAATCAGGGGGTCGTTGGTTCAAGCCCATCCTGAAGCGCAAAAAGCAGCGGATTTACAGACAATGTGAATACGCTGCTTTTTTATATATTCTAATCTCAGAGATGACTCTCGCCCCTATGCCATGACATGAGGGGCGGCGACGGTCAGGAGCCAGCCGTCTATGCGGCCGGGCGTTAAATCCAGATGGTTGACCTGATCAAGAAGCAGCCCTACGGGCACACCGTCGCTTCCCACCGCCGACGAACGCGTGAAATGATACACATCAGCAGGATATGACCCGATGAATTCCGCTCCGGTGTCTTTTAGGCGCTTGTACAGCTCCCCTACTCCGTTGCAAAATGTCTCGGCCATGGTTTCGTCGCCGCATCCAAACAGAGCGATACGCTTGCCCCGCAGATCCAGAGCTTCCAGTCCGTCGAGAAAATCAAGCCAGTCGGCCTGCGGCTCTCCGGAACCCCATGTACTCGTGCCAAGCACAAGGGTGTCGTAACCGCCGACCGTCGACGGCTCCGTATAGGCCACGTCGTGAATATCGGCAGGTCTGACACCTGCGCGCTCAGCTATCATTTTGGCCACATGCTCGGTGGTGCCGGTGGTCGATCCGAAAAATATACCAGTCTTTTCCATAGTCGTCAATTATCAAATCATGCAATATCAACGCCATGGCCACCGGAAATGTTCAGTCGTCAGAAGGCATGAACAGCGGTTCGTGCTCGTTCTTTTTGTAATAGGCGGCAAGAGTTGCCACCAGTTCAGATATGCGTGAAATGGCCTGAGCAGTGTCGGGCGAGATCTCTTTGCCGGCAAGACGCATCATCATCATGCCGTAGAGCGCCGTGAAACATGTCTCTATCTCTCCCTGCGCACCGGTGTCGCCTGCCCGAGAGCGCAGCTCCACGATGTAAGGAAGCGTTTTATAGAACAAAGCCGCATAGCCGGCGAATCGCGGATCGGCAAGCAACGCTCTGTGAAGCTCGGAAACCGACGACATCACATTGCGGTTGATCTGAAGATGGCCGCTGCGCTCCACTCCCTCTCGGCGCATCATGTCGACGAGCGATTCATACCATCCGGCCATTTCATCGCGCTGCTGCTGCGTGAGCGAGTTGAAACGGTCGATTACGTTAGCCCGTATCTTGCCGAGATCAAGTCCGTTGGCACGTATCATATCCTCTATCTGCCACATGTAGAGCAGATATTCCGCTATGTTTTCCTTTCTTTTCTGTGAAGCTATTATCATTGTTTTCTATTTTTTATCAAAGACACTATATGAGCGGCCGTAGCCACGGGATCGGATGCACCCCAGACGGCACCGAGAAAAGCATATCCGCCAAACGGATATGACTCGAGCGAAAGCGCCCTTGAGCCGTCAAGCCCACCCAGCGCCACCACCTTGCCCGCCGGCAGCGACGACAACGATGACGGAGAGAATTCAGCACTGTAGCCCGGCTTGCTGATGCTGGGAAAAATGGGGCTAAGGGTCACGTAGTCACACTCGCCTGCAACCTCGGTGACCTCAGCAACCGAATGACACGAACGGCTCACCGGACCCTGATAGCCGCATGGCGGCGAAGGACAGCGACGATTGAGATGCAGTCCGCCGAGATTGAATTCGTGGACCAGTCCGAAGTGGCCGTGCAGACGCAGCCTGCGACGCAGCCGGTGGGGAATATCCTCTATGACAGCCTTCACCTCCGCAAGCGATGCCGCTGGATGGCGCAGATGTACGTAATCGAAACCGGCATCGAGAATACCGGCTACAATACCGGACTCTCCGTGGCATATATCTTCCGGCGTGACGGCAATGAGCAGACGGCGGCGGTCAGATGTCATGGCGTAACGCATGAAAATGGTCCACCGGACCATGGCCGGATCCGATCACATAGTTTGCTCCTGAGCGCAACGCCGCGGAAATATATTCTTTGGCCGCGGCTACAGCGCTGTCGAGATCAAGCCCGCGGGCCAGAAACGAGACTATGGCCGCCGAAAGAGTGCACCCCGTTCCGTGAGTGTTGACGGTGTCAATGGCCGGCGACACCAGAGATACAGGCGGCAGGTACTTGCGGAAGAACAGGTCGGTCTTGCTTCTGGAATCCGAGCTGTCGCCACCCTTCAGCAGCACGGAGTCAACTCCATGTGAGAAAAACCATTGTGCCTGAGCGCCGGGATCAGACTCACCTGTAAGAGCTACGGCCTCGTGCAGGTTTGGCGTGACAAGAACGGCCAGCGGAAAGAGCCTGTGAACCATCACCTCCACCGCATCGGCCGATATAAGGCGTGAGCCTGAGGTAGAGATCATCACAGGATCCACAACAAGATTCCCCGCATGATGGCGACCGAGACTGCCCGCCACCGCATCAACCACTTCTGAGGAATAAAGCATGCCGGTCTTTACCGCCAGAGGGCGTATATCGTCAAACACCGCATCAATCTGGGCCGCCACGATTCCGGGATCAATACCGGCCACAGCCGTTACGCCGACCGTATTCTGGGCCGTGACTGCAGTTATGGCGCTCATGCCGTAGCATCCGAGGGCCGACACGGTCTTTATGTCGGCCTGAATGCCGGCACCTCCGCTACTATCGGATCCGGCCACGGTCAGAACAGGCAGATATCTGGATTCTTTCATAGATAAATCTCGTTGGTTTTCTATACTGAACACAAAGTTAACGCTTTTCGTAAAGTAATGTGCAGCAGAGAGCTCCACAAAATATAAGGCGTTAAATTGTTTTAACATTTTTTCACCATGAAAACACCCGTTTTTTCAAATAATTAGCCGTGAAATGTTGGTTTATTAATTTTTAAGCGTATATTTGCACCATAAAATTTTAACAATATCTTTTCATACACTCTTTTAATTTAATCATGAATAAAACTGAACTCGTTTCCGCCATTGCCGAAAAGGCAGGCCTGACCAAGGTAGATGCTAAAAATGCTCTTGACGCTACACTCGACGCTATTTCCGAAGCTCTCGCACAGGGCGACAAGATCGCACTTGTAGGATTCGGTACATTCTCTGTTGCGGAAAAAGGCGCCCGTACAGGCATCAATCCCGCCACAAAGGCCAAGATTGAGATTCCCGCACGCAAGGCTGTGAAATTCAAGGCTGGCGCAGAACTGACTGCCAAAGTGAAGTAAACACCCCACACTACCCGGCAGGAAAACAATACTGCCGGTATAAGTGGACAAATACATCAAAATAAAGAAAAGAGTTCGGCTCCAAGCCAAACTCTTTTTCTTTTATACGATATAGTTCTCCGTCTTCCCCTATGCCGTAAAAATTTTGTCAAAACACATCCAAATAGAATGGATTTTGCCGGAGACATGATCAGCACTGTCTGGCTGACAATGAATTGGTGAGATCGGTGAACCATTGTCTGTCGGCCGACGACATGGACACGTCGTCCAGTCTGAGTACCGCTTCCGCCGCATACTGCTCGATAAGATCATGGATACGAGCCGGCAACCGCAGGTCGGCGTAGATCTCTTTCATAGCCTGTATCTTGGCTTCGGAACGCTCCGCGCCGAGCCATGGGGCCACGCGCTGCGGAGCTTCAGCCATGGCCGTGATCAGCAGCCACGTTTTTTTGTCATTAAGTATATCGCCGCCTGTCTCTTTGCCGAATGTGGCAGGATCGCCGAATGTGTCCAGATAATCGTCCTGAAGCTGGAATGCGATGCCGAGATTCACGGCATAGTCGTAGATGGCCTTGAGAGACTGCTGCCCGGCATCGGCCATCATGGCACCCATGGAGCATGCGCATCCGAGCAGCACCGAGGTTTTCAGGCGTATCATCTCCAGATATTCCGGCACAGTTACGTCATTACGGCGCTCAAAATCCATATCCATCTGCTGACCTTCGTAGATCTGCATGGCAGTGCTGTTGAAAAGACCGAGCACCTGCGGCAGCTTCTCGGCCGGGCAGCGCGACACCAGCTCAGTGGCCAGTGTGAGCATGGTATCTCCGGAGAGAATAGCAGTGGTATCATTCCATTTCACATGGACAGTGGGACGCCCTCGACGTGTGTCGGCCCGGTCCATCACATCGTCATGGAGCAAAGTGAAATTATGAAACATCTCCACACCCACGGCCTGATTGACGGCCTCTTCGGGACTCACGCCAAACGCCTGGCACGATGCGAGCAAAAGCAGCGGACGAAGACGCTTGCCACCGCCCTCCATGGTGTAACGTATAGGATCATAAAGACCGGGCAGGCGCGCCGGCAACGGCAGTTCTTCCACAGCGTGCTCAATGAGAGACTGGAGCGAGGATGTTTCTATCATAAAGGTGATTCAAAAAGAGTGTAATTTGCTGCAAATGTACGCATAATTCGCGGATTTTTGCTAAATTTGCCAATTATATATAACCAGACAAGCCAATCTATACCTTATGAAATTATCGTTCAAATCCTTAGTCGCGGCATCGGCAGTGTGCTGCGGCCTTGCCGGTATCGGCGCAGATGCCGAGGTAACCGCCAACCCGGCGGCAGTGCGGGCATTGCTTGACCGCATCGGCGGACAAGGCGCGTCGTCCATGATGGAGACCGTACTCGACACCGACCTCGGTAACGGCACCGAAACATTCGTCATCACTTCCGCCGGGGGCAAACCATGCGTGAAAGGATCGACAATGTCAGCCCTGACCACCGGCATAAACTGGTATTTGAACCACACGGCCAACATAAACCTCACATGGAACCGGCCCACAACAACATTCGGACAGCTGCCGGTGCCGGCATCAGAGGAGACACACCGGTCCAACGCGGCCTACAGATATTATCTGAACTATTGCACATTCTCGTACTCCATGAGCACATGGACCTGGGAACGCTGGCAGCAGGAACTGGACTATATGGCCCTTCACGGCATCAACATGCCGCTGCAGATAATAGGTCTGGACGTGGTGTGGCGCAATCTGCTGACCAAGGATTTCGGCTACACAAAGGATCAAGCCGACGCATTCATTGCCGGACCCTGCTTTCAGGCATGGTGGGGCATGAACAACCTCGAGGGATGGGGCGGCAAGAACCCCGACTGGTGGTATGAGCGTCAGGAACAGCTGGCCAGAAAGATCCTCGCACGGATGAGGGAACTGGGCATCGAGCCGGTGCTCCCCGGATTCGCCGGCATGGTACCCCATGATTTCACGGCCAAGACAGGTCTGTCGGCCATAACCCAGGGCGGATGGTGCGGATTCACGCGGCCATATATCCTGAACCCCGAGACAGACGCGTTCAAGACCGTGGCGCAAAAATATTACGCACGTCTGCACGAGCTGATGGGCACATCGGAATATTACAGCATGGACCCCTTCCATGAAGGAGCCAACACCAGCGGAATCTCCAACATAGGCAATGCCTACAAGGCCATATATGAAGCGATGAACACGGCCCGGCCGGCGTCGAAATGGGTGATCCAGCAGTGGCAATGGAGCGGGCAGCAGTACAGCGTGCTGGACAACGTGCCCAAAGGTCGCCTGATAGTGCTGGACCTCTTCTCTGACGGCAAACCCAATCTCGGGGCCTATCGCGGACATGACGTGGTTTACTGCGCGCTTCCCAATTTCGGTGGACGCACAGGCCTGATGGGCCGGTTCAACGGCATGATCAACGGATATTTTTCCAACAAGCCCAACATAGCCGGCATCAAGGGAGTCGGAGCCACTCCGGAAGCCATCGAACAGGTGCCGGTGCTCTACGACGTGCTGTTTGAGCTGCCGTGGCACAGCACCAAACCCGATCCGAAGAAATGGATGAAGGAATACTCCACGCGCCGCTACGGACAGGCAAGCGAGGATGCCGCACAGGCATGGGAACTGCTGCGCAATTCCGCGCTCAACTGCACGTCAGGGCTGCAGGGCCCTCATGAAGCAGTGATGTGCGCACGCCCGAACTGGACCGTCAACAGCGTGAGCACATGGGGCAGCTCAAACATATTCTACGACACGGACGACGTGGTCAAAGCCGCCTATCTGCTTCTGTCGTCGGGACTTGACGGGGAGAACTTCAGCTATGATCTCACAGACATAACCCGTCAGACCATGTCGGACTATTCATATCACCTGCTCAAGGGCATCAATGAAGCCAGAGCTGAAGGCGGCGCACTGTTCGAGTCGCGAAAGGCGGCATTCCTGCAACTTATCCTCGATGTGGACCGGCTGCTCGGCACCAACGAAAACTTCATGCTCGGACGCTGGACCACCATGGCACGCGGCATAGCCGACGAAGTAAGCGGCACCACCGCTGCCGACAAAAACTGGCTGGAACTGAACAACGCCCGCACCATCATATCCACATGGGGTGAGCGCAACAATGCCGAAGGCGGCGGCCTGCACGACTATTCCTATCGCCAGTGGAACGGAATGCTCAAGGATTATTATTATCCGCGATGGCAGAAATTCTTCAATGGCGAGTCGCCCAACTGGTTTGACTTCGAGCACTCATGGGCCATGAACTCATCGCTGAGCTACGACACACGCTCCGAAGGCGACACACGCACCATAGCCGCCGAACTGTTAGGCAAATACATCATTCCCGCCGGCGATACCTACGTTTACCGCACACTTTCTGCCGATCTTACCAAAAAAGCCGTCACAGTGGCATACCGAGGCGAGAAATTCACCGCTCCGTTATCAGCTCCCTCCGATCTTGCCGGGGAATTCACCGTGACTTACGGAACCACGTCATTCAAAGGTCTGGAGCAGACAGTGCCATCCAATGCAAAAATGGGCGATTTCATTGCCACTGCATCGCTGCCTGACGGCACAGAGGTGAAATTCCGGATAAGCGTGCGCGACCGCATAAGCGGGCCGTTTACCGTGAAAGTACGCACGTCGGACGCGTCGATGGGCTCAGTGAGCATCGATGGCGCCGACGGACCGGAACTGACCACCGAGACTACGGAAGGCGTGAGCGTGCGCGCCACAGCCAACGCGGGCTATCGGTTCTATGGCTGGAAGGACGGTGACGAAAGCGTGTCGACCGACAATCCTTACAGATATTATGGCGGCGAAGACATCGAACTCGTGGCCGAATTCTCTGAAGCACCTCTTTTGGTGGCAGGTGACGTGACTTTTGCATACGACCTTGACGCAAACGGCGACATAATAATCACAGGAGTGGACTCAGGCAGCGGATATGCCGATCTTACGGCGGTCGACAAACTCGGCGGCAAAAAGATAGTGGCCATAGCCAAAGACGCGCTCAAGGGCTCGCAAGCGCTCCATGGAATCACAATTCCGGCTTCATGTACCGCTCTTGACGGACTGGCAATGAGCGCATCATATGCGGGAAAAGGAGAGCAGAACCATGTATTCAGGCTTGACGAACCTGTAGCCAAAGGCTCGTCGTGGGCTCTCGTCCTGAAAGTGAAAAACAACGGATCGTCATTCAACCAATGGGGCTCTGGCCTGTTTGCCACCGGCACGGACGCTCTGGGCACAAGCTATAACGGCGGCTTTCAGCTCTATCTTGCCAAAGACGGTAAAATGGTGGTGAAAACGGAAAGTATCGAAAACCGCGACCTCACCAACATCGCAGGCGCCGCATTTACGGTCACGGTGACTTATGACGCCGGCGCGCGATGCCTTGCCGTGCGTCTGACAAACGCCGACGGAAAAACGCAGGAAATGCGCCGTGAGGGCTACGACATAAACGAGATAGCAAGTTTTTCGACATCCATACCGGCAGGCGTGGATATAGAATACGCCCGGCTGACAGGCTATGGTGACGACATGCGTCCGTTTGCCCTATGCACATCCCTGACCGACATCAACATAGAGACCGGACATCCACTCTATACTTCAGCCGGCGGCAAGCTCCTGTCGGCCGACGGAAAAACACTGACGGCGTATCCCGAAGGACGTCTGTTCGAGAGGGTTTTCCGTCTTGCGGCCGCCAACGGCCGTGTGGTCTATGCCAACCCCGGCGCGAACGCCGACGGCGAGATCATCGACTTGAACCGCAGGGTGATGTCGGCCAATGCGGACGAACAGCCGCTGACATCGCTGTGGCGGCTTACTGCCGGCAAGGCAAAATGCAAGGTGGAGCATCTGGACAGCCACCGTTTTTTCGGGAGCAAGGCAGGCGGCCACGACCGTGTGGAGCTGCCGGTGTCGGCCACCAGCAACCACGGCGAGTATGACTATCAATGGAAAGCCGACGGCACGGCCTGTATGCTGGCGCTGAGCCTTGGCAACGGAATGTATGCCACATACTCCGACAGTTATATAAAACTTGCTTCCGACCCGTATTATTTCTCATTGCAGGAAGCGGAGACCATATCGCTGCCTGAGGGAGTGCATGCGGTGGCATTTCCGGTGGATGCAGAGTTGACATCGGGCGACGCACGCATAGTGACCGGTCTGGACAACGAGACGCTTATCACCTCGAAGATTGAAACGGGTTCCGCGATCGCTGCAGGCACCGGATTTCTGGTAAACGGCGCGGCGAGCTTCAGGATACTCGCTGTAAGCCAGCAGACCACAGAGGCCGGCAACTCAGGCGAAAACAGGCTTTCCGGCACACTGTTGGGACGCACCGGCATGACGCCCGACAATTTCTTCACCCTGAATCCAGACACAAAGAAATTCGAGCGCAACAGCGGTACCGAAACAGCCAACAATACCGCCTATCTGACGGCATCAGCCTTCGGCAACCCGATCGCCGCCACTTCGCTACACATAGACTTTACCGGCACCAACTCCCTTGAAAATATAACCTCCGGCGGCAACGGAAGCGGAGACAACCGCCTGTATGACCTTACAGGCCGCCCGGCTGCCAACAATCCGCAGCCGGGCATCTACATAGCCGCCGACGGAACCAAAGTAATACTTTAACCACCAATTCATGCAAACGCAAGAGAACAAGCTGTTTCTACTCGATGCCTACGCGCTGATCTACCGGGCATACTACGCCCTGATGAGGACGCCCAGATTCACAGCCAAGGGGATGAACACCTCGGCTATTTTCGGATTCGTGATGACTCTGGAGGATCTGCTGAAAAAAGAGAATCCCACCCATCTGGCAGTGTGCTTCGATCCGCCCGGCGGCCGCACATTCCGCCATGAGATCTTTGCCGACTACAAGGCCGGGCGCGACAAGCAGCCCGAGGATATAACGTTAGCCATACCATATATCAAGCGCATACTCACGGCAATGAGAATTCCGGTGGTCGAATCGCCTGATTTCGAAGCTGACGACGTGATAGGCACTCTTGCCCGCAAAGCCGAGAAGGAGGGTTTTGTCACTTATATGATGACACCGGACAAGGATTACGGACAGCTTGTGACCGACCGCACTTTCATGTATCGGCCCGCGCTCAAAGGACAGGGATTCGAGGTGAGAGGACCGGAGCAGGTGTGTGAACGCCACGGCATATCATCGCCCGAGCAGGTCATTGATCTGCTGGCTCTCGAGGGCGACGCATCCGACAATATTCCCGGGTGTCCGGGCGTAGGCGAGAAAACGGCCACGAAACTCATAGCCGAATTCGGCTCGGTGGAGAATCTGCTTGAAAATACCGAAAGCCTTAAAGGCGCGTTGCAGACCAAAATCACCGCTAATGCCGACCAGATACGTCTGAGCAAGGTTCTGGCCACGATCCGCACCGACGTGCCTGTAGATGCCGATCCCGCCACTCTTGTCAGACAGGCCGAAGACACCGAGGCATTGCGAGCCATATATCAGGAACTGGAATTCAAGTCTCTACTGGCAAGGATGCCGCAGGCGACGACTGCGACAGCTGCCACCCAGACCTCATCGTCGGAGCCGTCGCTGTTTGATTTCATGGACGAACCTCAGGCCAAACAGAAGAATTCGTATAAGGAGGAGAACACCGACTACCGCATTCTGACCGACATGGAGGAGATCAAAGCTACCATAACCGCTGCCGCCAACGCGGAAACAGCGGCAGTGGCCCTGTATGCCGTGGGACCGGAAGCGATGACAGCTCAGATGGAAGGCATGGCTGTGGCCACTGTGACTGGGTCGGCATTCTACATACCCCACCCTTCTATAGAGATAATGGCCATGCTTTTCAGCCGCGGCACCGCCACCATAGTGAGCCACGATCTCAAACGCGACATCCTGCTGCTGAAACGCGCCGGAGTGGAGCTGTCGGCCCGGCATTACGACACTTCGCTGGCCCACTATCTGCTACAGCCGGAGATGCGCCACACTCTTGCCGACGTGGCCTGGCACTATCTCGACTATCAGACGCTTGATTACGAATATGCCGGCACAAGGGCGAAGAAATATCCCGCACTCGATCCCGGTGAAGCCACAAGGGTGATATGCGAGCAGGCCGACCTGACATTGCGCGTTTACCCGAAACTGCGCGAGACCTTACGCTCCGAGCATGTGAGCGAGGAACTGGAGACTCTTGAACAGGACCTTGTGGACGTGCTTGCCGACATGGAGTGGACGGGTGTGAGGATCGATCCCGGCATACTCGCCGAAATGTCGGGCCGACTCACCCGACGTCTGGCGGAAATGGAGGAAGAGGTTTTTGAAACCGTGGGCTACAGGTTTAATCTGGCGTCGCCGGCACAGGTAGGACAGGTGCTGTTCGGCGACATGAAGATCGACACCAAAGTCAAGAAGACCAAGAAGGGCGGATATTCGACAACCGAGGAGGTGCTCGAGAAATACCGTTCGTCGGTGCCCGTGGTGGACATGATACTCCACACCCGTGCCATAAGGAAACTGCTTGCCACTTATATCGACGCCCTGCCGACGCTGATCAACAGCGACACCGGCAAGATACACACCAATTATAACCAGACGGGAACGGCCACAGGCCGGTTGTCGTCCAACAATCCCAATCTCCAGAACATACCGGTGCGGACAGACGACGGACGCGAGATACGACGCGCGTTCATAGCCGATCCCGGATGCCTGATGCTTTCGGCCGACTATTCGCAGATAGAGCTGCGTCTGATGGCCGACATAAGCGGCGATCCGGACATGATCGGGGCTTTTGCCGAAGGCGCCGACATACACCGTGCCACCGCCGCCAAAATCTATCATCTGGCACAGCAGGATGTGACCGATGACGAACGGCGCAATGCCAAGACGGCGAATTTCGGGATAATATACGGCATCTCGGCGTTCGGGCTGGCCGAGCGTCTGGGCATACCGCGTCAGGAAGCCAAGCAGCTTATCGAAGGGTATTTCCGCTCCTACCCCAAGGTGAAGGAATATATGGAGAACACCGTGGAAAGTGCCCGGGAGAAGGGCTATGTGGCAACCGTGATGGGGCGCCGGCGCATGATTCCTGAAATCAATTCGAGGAGCGCGGTGGTAAGGGGCTATGCCGAACGCAACGCCATCAATGCCCCGCTACAAGGCTCGGCCGCCGACATAATAAAGACGGCCATGGTCAGAATCCACAGGCGAATGCACGCTGAAGGTCTGCTGTCGAAGATGATAATGCAGGTGCATGACGAACTCATATTCAACGTGGTGCCGGAGGAACTGGATGCCGTGCAGCGGATAGTCACGTCCGAGATGGAGAGTGCCTACAGCGGCCGGGTGCCGCTGACGGTAAGTTCAGGTGTGGCCCATAACTGGCTTGAAGCCCATTAAAAAAAAAATCAAGATGGAATATATACAGACCGAGATAGAAGGCCCTGTGATTCTGGAGCCGCGTGTGATACGTGACTCCAGAGGTTATTTTTTCGAAAGTTTCAGGCAGGATGATTTTGACAGGAATGTGCGTCCGGTGAAGTTCGTGCAGGAGAACGAGAGCATGTCAGCCCGCGGCGTGATCCGCGGTCTTCATTTCCAGCGGCCGCCGTTCTGCCAGAGCAAACTGGTCAGGTGCGTGAGCGGACGGGTGCTTGACGTGGCGGTGGACATACGAAAGGGGTCGCCCTCCTACGGCCGTCATGTGGCGGTGGAGCTAAGCGGCGACAACCATAGGATGCTGTTTGTGCCGCGTGGCTTTGCCCACGGGTTCGCAGTGTTGTCGGACGTGGCTGTGTTTCAGTATAAGTGCGACAATTATTATGCACCGCAGGCCGAAGGCGGGTTGTTGTTGCACGACCCGGCTCTCGGCATCGACTGGCAGACCGAGCCGGAGCAGGCTATACTGAGTCCGCGCGATGCCGTTCTGCCGACGCTGGCCGACATGGAGTCACCGTTTTCGGTTTATGACGACTTGTATCGGCAGTAATCGGCCGGAGACAGAAGATACCAACAGATAGAGCCTTCCGAATCGGAAGGCTCTATCTATATGTGTATAATGTATAAGTCGCTTTAGCGGACCATAACTTTGGTAACAGCTCCGTCCACTACCACGATGTAGAGTCCGGCAGGAAGAGAGATGAACTCGCTTCCGGAAGCCACAGCCACTGCAACGCCGCCGGTGCCATAGACCACGGCCGAACCGTAGTTGCCGAGAATCTTCACTCCACCGGTCTCAGGCACTACCCGGGCCGTAGCCGCTACGGCCTGCACGCCGTCGAGACTTGAACTGTCAAAAGGCTTGATGCCGAGATTTTCATTGCCATTGCACATTACGGCATTCTCGATAACGCCTGTAGAACCGTTGATGAGCAGTGCGACCACGTTGAAATCCTTAATAGAACTCAGAGGTTCGACAGGAAGTGTGGCATTGTAGCTATAGGCCGTCTTAGCAACCTTTTGTTCGGGGAATATTCCGGAAACTCCCTGATAGCTGGAGGTGTAACGCATCACATCATTGAACATTACGGATGCGACGGAACCTAACTTTTCCCAACCGGCGCAGTCATAGCTGGAACCGGCATAGCCGTTCTGCTGCGGATAAGGGCCTACACCGTTTTCAATCAGCACCAGAGAAATGCGGTATGGCACTTTGTTGTTTAAGGCGAATTCCGAAGTAGTCTCCACGTTGATCTCCGATCTGCTTTCGTCGGTGAAATATATGTCGGCATCTATTTTGGCGACGGCAGGCATGGAGATGATGGATCTGTAGATGCTCTCAACATGGTCGCCGAAATCGTTGATGGAGTTGCCATAGCTGCCGATACGGTTATAACGGGCGCTGGGATAGGCAGGAATCATGGCAAATTGTTCCTGATAGTTATTGCCGGCATACTGTTTGGCATCCATCGGATCATTGCAATGGGCACCGATGCCGATGAAACGTCCGGGATATTTCTCAAGCATGTATTCCATGGAGGTGAGTCCGCGGGGACAGTTGGGACACCACAGTCCGGTGCCTTCCTCCATCACCATCACGCGGTCATAGCCCATGGCGGGATCAAGACAGAGAAGGTTTTTGGTGAGGGTGTTATTTGACATGTCGGAGTCCTGTCCGCCATTGACTTCCGTGACGGAAACTGTGACAGGCAGGTCCTGTCCATATTCGTAGCATGCCAGGTTTACTGTGACGGTACGCGAATCGCTGAACTGCAGCGGCGGATCCAAGGTGATCTGTTTCGTAAGCGGTGTGCGGGAGTTGACCGAGCAGGTGTAGCTGACACTGTTGATCTCGTTAGCTCCGACGTTCTTGACGTCGAACGAAATGTCGAACGCGCCTTTGTTGACCTGCGAGGGCACATTAAGCGACAACACCTCTACATCATTGACCGGAATATCGGAGCCGCGCAATATCACGTGCATGCACAGGCTGCCGTAAAGCGGAGCCCAGTTCTCCCACCGGCGCTCGCCTTCAAGCGAATAGTTCATCCAGAAACTGCAGTCGCTTTCCACCGGAGTTCTGTCGTAGGTAACCGGACAGTCCGCATTAGTGGGGCGCACAACAGTGTAGCCGATATAGACCGGTTTGCCGGTCTCGAGTTTATACGGGGTGTTGAGTTTGATTTCCGACCATGTGTGGCTCGAACGGCTAAGTCGTCCACGCTGAGTCATGAAATGCTCTTCATTGAAGATATCATGGTTAAGGAAGAGGGTGGCGTCTGTAATGTTGTTGACAGCATATTGGTCCATATTCACTCCGCTGCATATCATGACCGACACGATCTCCGAGCCGGCATAGCGGTTGACAACGGACTCGGGCAGCAGGATCGCGGCACTATTTTCCACTTCTCCGGCATCGCCTGTGGCCATTGATCCCTGCGGAGATCCGCAATAATGGAAATCAAGAGTCACATCATCCTCCGCAGCAGCCCTGCTAACAGGAACCGCCGCATTGACCGGAGATCCGTCGGGTGTTATACGGATTTCCTGAAGAGAGGAGAGAATATCTCCATTCAGCATACTCACGGGAGCAGAGCCGGCAGAAATGCCAGCAGCAGCATTGGCTGCCACCGTCACGGTGGCAGCCAATGCGATAAGGGTTGAAAAAATCTGTTTTTTCATGATAATTTGTATTTGCCTGATTATTCAGTAAATTCACTTCACGATGACTTTGACGGTCTGAGAACCGGTCCTGTGCATATAGACACCGGGGGTCAGATCTTCCGGAGCGATTCTGATGCCCTGCAGATTGTAGTAAGCAGACGAAGAAGCCGAAGTTTCGCCGACGTTGATGTCAGAGAGAGACACTATGTCAGAGAGCGCCATCACCCAGCGTGATCCGGCGTCGCCGGCAGCATAGACACATGCATAACCGGCACCTGCGTCGACGTTGAGCGAGCGAGCGGCGGCATCCGCACGGTCAACAAGACTTACGTAGCCGTTAAGAAGATCAAGGGTGTACATGCCGGCCTCGGATTTTTCGGATGTCACGGCTACTTTGTCGGAAAGAGAGCAGATGTACTTGCCGTCGGCGTTGCGCAGGTGATAGCGGCCGTTGCTCACATAGACCAGTTGCCATGAGCCGGCGGAGGTAACTTCGTCAGCAGTGTTGAGGAAACCGTCGGTTTCGGTGAGATAAGCACCTGTGCCGGCATTGCCGCGACGACGTACATTGGCAATGCTTACCCAAGCGCCATCGGGTTCGATTTCAAGCACAGACTCAATTTCGAGCATCGCATCAGCGTAGAATGCCTTGAGCTGATTCACGGCGTCAGGGGTGTCGGGAGCAAAGTCCGTCATAGCGAAGTTGACGAGCTTTTCTTTAAGCTCATTAAGTTCCTTCTGAGCCCAAGGTACAGCATTAATATAAGACTCGACCTCTGCCACAAAAGCGTTACGGTTCAGATCGAATATCTGCTCGTGGTCCACTTCTTCACACGGATCGAATATCCAGCTTGTGCTTGCCCAGTCGCCTGCGGATCCCATACCGATTCCGGCGGCATAAGATGGGAGGTTGGATATGTTGCTGAGACAAGAATTGTCTACTACAGGATATGTATGGGAAATCACGAAGCCTTCCTTGTCTTCGATGCCGTTAGGCACGATATAGAGATTGAACGACGGATCGGTGTCCCATCCTGATTTATGACACCAGAAATAATTGCCGCTGTAGGCAACACGCGTTTTATAGTTGTAGGATACAATCTGCACACCATCGCTACCGTCAGCTGCTTTCACAAAATAGCAGTATGCGTCGGCCGACAATTTGCCGTGAGTCACTCCGACCCTATCCTGGTCGAACAAAAGAACGTCATCATTGTCGGCAGCGTTACGGATCACGTAGAGCTGGCGTTCAGTGTCGGTGGACAGTTCAGGCATACCTTCTTCATGGGGAATAACGGCTACAGTTTCAAATGTCCATATACTTCCGTCGTCGGTATAAGCATATCCTGTCAGATTGCCGCCGCTGGTGTTTACATTAAGTGACGCACCCTGATAGTCGGATTTAATAATGCGTATGTAGTTGCCGTAGGGATAGAGCAGATAGGTACCGGCCGATTCAACATCGGTCGTGGTGGTGAGATCCTTATTGTTGACAACCTCGCCGATGTAGACGCCATGCTGGTTGCGGATACGGAAGAAGACCTCATTGCCGGCACCTTCGACGGGTTCCAGAGTCCAGAAACCGTCATATCCCGGAGCAGAAACGGTGTTGACCACGGTAGCGCCGTCGGCGGTCTCGACTGCAGAGAGATACCATCCGAGTTCAGACGCATTGGCATGTCCGCGACGACGCATATTGGAAATCTTGACAGTGGAGCCCCGGGCTTCTTTGTTCATCTGGGTCCACATATCATTGATGGTATTGTTACCTTGTGTCACCACAGCTTCTGTGGCTTCCGCAGCGCTGGCATAGTCTTCGTATTCAATTTTGGAGATCACAGCTACAGCATCGTCAATCAGTTTGTGACACCACGGCATATATGACTTATAGGCAGTAAGCACATTGACCACATTGGTCTTTTTGTTGATGAATTCTTCCATTTCAGCGTCTTCGGCCGACTGGAAAGTCCAGGTAAAGAGGTCAAGATTGTTCATATTGAACGTAGGCGCACCACTCTGGACCCGTTTCCAAGTGGGATCATACATCACAGTGTTCGGATTGGTGTGGTCAAGCACCGCCAGATTGTGATAACGGTATGTCATGCTCCAGCCGTTAGGCTCGTTCCCGGCAAGCATGAAGCAGAAAAACTGTGCGGGAGAGGTGGATGTGGCGCTGGCATTCATATTTCCGTTGCTTGTGTTGCCAATTACCACAAGGTTGTCTTTCTTGTTTTTGAGATGGAAAGTGCCTTTGCGCGCACCGTCATCGACAAGATACCAATAGGAATAGTCATCCGTGCCTTTGCAGGTGAGGCGCGATCCGTTTTCTGCCGTAAGATATCCCTGACGTTGGTTTTTGAGCATGTAGTAAACAGGATTCTCATCGGTGGAAAATTGAGGGAGATCGAACTTTTCGTCATAGGCGCGCGACATGGTCCATAGCGCGAAGTCAGAAAGTTCGTCGGAGAATGCCAGCGAGCCGTCTGGATTCTGGATAAGGTATTTGTCCTCGGCCATAAAGGTGAATCCTGCCTTGTCCTGATTGTAGGCAATGGTAAAGTTAATGCTGTAAGTCACATCATTGACCGCAACGAGTTCCTCAATATCACCCAACTCCGGCCGCGACGGGTCTCGACGGCCTATATACTGTCCGGAATTGGCGCCTATGGTATATTGTCCTTCGGGGGCAATGTTGAATCTCCATACCGACAGATTGTAGATGCTGTCAGACAAAGTGACCGCACACAGGTCATTTCTCTCTGAAGTGGTGCTTAAAAGTTTGGGAAGGCCTGTGTTGTCTTTATTGACACCGACATTGGCCAGTGTGACTCTCACTCTGTAGATATTCTCACCAAGCTCCAGATTTGCCGCTGCCATTGCCGAAGCATACTGGGCATTGACGGTTTCCGCGTTTCCGACGAAAGTAGTGGCAATGTCCGCAGCTCCTTTGGCAAGAGCCTTGTGACCGAACGGCGAGACGTTGACATAGGATTCCAGACGATGAATAGCGTCTTCCTTGGCCGATTCGAAATTGTGGACGGTTGGAGTTGCCGCAATAGCGCCTGTCGCTGATACTGCAAGCATCACTAATGACAGAGTACACTTTCTCATAATAATATTTGTTTTAGGTTTAATCGGCTTTAAGGCCGTTTTCATGGGTTTTAGAGTTCGTTACAAATTTACGATTAATTTAACATTATATTACTATCATGTAGTTAAAAAATTTAAAAAATCGACTAATGCCGGAAAAAATATTACGCATCATAGGCATAATTCGTATGTGAAGAAAGCGGGCAGCGTAAGCACTGAAATCATAATTCGCCAAACGCGAGCAAGCACACTCCATGTTTCAACCACATATCTCCCTTATGTGACTGAATGTCACATAAGGGAGATATGTGTGTACAAGGATATTGTAATGCTGTAAGTCAAAGATCAGTTAACGGCTTTCAGCTCGATTTCGAATATAAGGACTGATCCTCCGGGTATGCCGGGCTGCGAAAGGCGGCCGTAGCCCATCTCGGCAGGCAGATATATTTCCCATTTGTCGCCTACACGCATCTGTTGCAGCGCGATGATCCATCCCTGGATGAGATCGCGCAGACGCATGGCCACAGGAGCGCCGCCGAGACTCGAGTCGAATTTCTTGCCGTTGATGGTGCGCCCGGTATAATGGACGGTGACGACGCTGTTGCGCGTGGGTGACGGACCATCGGGGCGTCCTTTAGACAGCACCTTATAATATATGCCCTTGTCTATGGGCTTCACGCCAGGCTCCTGAGATTTTTCAAGCAGCCAGCGGCGGTTTTTCAGAGCGTATTCTTCTTTTGACATGATGATTGATGTGGATCTGTTTTACAGTGAGGATCAGAATGGGGCTTCATCGCCGGCGGCTGCGATGGATGCCGATCCGCCCGAGAGCGGGCCCGCGGCAGGTGGCGGTGCCAGCGGGTCCTGCGAGTCGTCGTAGTCGTTCATGGCCGAAGCCGACGAGCCGTGGGTGAACTGGGAGTCGGCCTCGTTCCAGCTTTCAAACCGCGCGTATTTAGCCCGGAAGCGCAAAGGCACGTCCTCGACCGAGCCGCTACGGTGTTTGGCAATGATGAATTCGGCCAGTCCGCGCATCTCGGGTTTGTCGTCGAGTTGCGCTCCGTGAAGGTAGTATTCGGGACGGTGGATGAAGCACACGATGTCGGCGTCCTGTTCGATGGCACCGGATTCGCGCAGGTCGCTGAGCTGCGGTCGCTTGTCTTCCGAGCGCGACTCGACCGAACGGTTGAGCTGCGACAGGGCCACGATGGGGATGTTCAGCTCCTTGGCCAGCTGCTTGAGCGAGCGAGAGATCATGCTCACCTCCTGTTCGCGGCTGCCGAACTTCATGCCGGAAGCGTTCATGAGCTGCAGGTAGTCGATGATGATGAACTGCACACCCTTTTCACGGACCAGACGACGGGCCTTTGTGCGTAGCTCGAGGATGGAGAGACCGGGGCTGTCGTCGATGAATATCGGAGCCGAGTAAAGGTGCTTGATGCGGGTCATCAGCTGGTTCCACTCCTGCTCGCTGAGACGTCCGGACTTGATTTTTTCGCCTTCGATCTCGCAGACATTCTGGATGAGACGGTTGACGAGCTGCAGGCGCGACATTTCCAGAGAGAACACAGCCACATGGGTGTTGAAGTTCACGGCCATGTTCTTGGCCATGGAGAGCACCATGGCCGTTTTGCCCATAGCAGGGCGGGCCGCAATGATGATCAGGTCGGAGTTCTGCCATCCGGAAGTGACCTTGTCGAGGGCGGGATAGCCCGACGACAGGCCCGACAGGCCGCTCTCACGGTTGGCGGCGGCCTGAATGGTCTCGATAGCCTGGGCTATGACCGGGTCGATCTGCACCACTTCTTTCTTGACATTGCGCTGGGAGAGTTCGAAAAGGCGCCCTTCGGCTTCCTGAAGCACGTCGTCGACGTCGTTGCTTTCGTCGAAAGCCTTTGAGTTGATGTCGGACGCAAACGCGATCAGTTCGCGTGCGAGATATTGCTGGGCCAGAATGCGCGCGTGCCATTCGATATTGGCCGCCGATGCCACACGCGACGTCAGGTCGGCGATGAACACCGGACCGCCTACCTCGTTGATGGTGCCGTTGGCCCGCAGCTGCTCGGTGACGGTGAGCATGTCGATGGGGCTCTGCGCGGCGCCGAGTGTCTGGATCGCTTCGTAGATTTTCTGGTTTACGGGTTCGTAGAAGGTTTCCGGCTTGATGATGTCGCAGACGGTGGGATATGCGTCTTTTTCAAGCATCAGGGCACCGAGCACGGCTTCCTCCACGTCTTTGTCGTGGGGAGGGATGCGGCCGCCGGTGTCGAACAGCGGCTTATGGGTGGGTTTGTTGCGGCTGAACTGCCGGTTGTTATCGTTGTTGGCCATTACGCGGGTTGTATTGTGATTGTATCAATGAAGAATCGCTGTTGTAGAACTCGGGCGACAGCAGATAGCCTGGAGTGGCCTTACCAGAATATTTGCCGGCAAACGCCTGCACGACGCGCAGTCCGATAAAGCAGGCGGCCTGTCCCGGAGCCGATGGGCCGAGGAGCGGCGACGCCGGGGCCGGGCGCAGCAGCCTGTCGGCCACAGCCGGATCGGAGGAATAGAGCAGCTGCCGCTCTATGAGAGAACGCCATAGCCGCTCCTCGTTGTCGACACACCACTGCCACTGGCTGTCGGTAAGGCCGAGGACAACGGATTCCGGCGTGCCCTCCGGCATGGTCTGCAGCACACAGTAAGCCAACGCACCGCTATAGAGCATACGGTTCAGAAAGGTAGCGCCGGGGCGGATCTGCTCGGGGCTGACGGAAGCCATGACAGTCTCCATTACGTCGGAAGGGAGTCGGCGCAGGTCCTTGCGGTGGAGCATGTAGGCGGGAAAGCGTCCGGCATAGCCGGCATAATCCCGGCCCAGATAGTGATTAAGGGCTATGAACACGTATCCGCCGCCGCGGTGGAAGCAGACAGACTGGTTGTAGGGGGAGACCACAGCCATGAGCCGCAGTAAGGAATCGCCGTATGCGGCAAGGGCATGGCCGAGTATACGCTCCACGCTGTCGAGCGGAGCCAGCAGGGAGTCCACGTCGGGCTGAAACACCCTCACCGGCGCCGATGCGGCATAGACGGCACGATCGGCCTGCGTGGCCGACGGAATGCCGTTCATCTCCATCCATGCCGCAAACGCACTCTGCTCCAGCGAGTCAAGACCGCTGGCAGGATCGGCCAGCGCGCAGTCAAGGCGCACAATAGCGCGCGGCGGCTCTCCGGAACCGGCAGGTTGCCGCACACATCCGGCCGGAATTACAGCCAGAGCCATCATAAAAAGTGGCAGATATTTCAATATTGTTGGCATTTTTGTATGTGGGAATGCAAATTGCTATGCAAAGATAATTCTTAGGCCGACAAAAATTACTAATTTTGCGCGAAGTTTTCTGAAAAAGATATGAACATTCTGCTTAAGGCGCTGTTAGCCGCATTGTTTTTTCTGCCGGCATTTGCCGGAGCGATGGCTGCCGCGGAGTCCGAGGACGGCTTCGTGGTGGTGCTCGATCCCGGCCATGGCGGCAAGGACTACGGCGCCATAGGCCGTGTGACCAACGAAAAGACCATAAATCTGGACGTGGCCCTGCGGGTGCGCCGGCTTCTGGACAAATACAGCGGACTGAAGGTGGTGATGACACGCAGTACCGACGTGTTTCTATCGCTGCAGCAGCGTGCTGACGTGGCCAACAAGGCCCACGGCGATCTGTTTGTGTCGGTCCATGTCAATTCCGTGGACAAACGCTCCAAGAACCGCAACACGGTAAAAGGCGCATCGGTCTACACCCTCGGGCTGCACAGGTCGAACGCCAATTTTGAAGTGGCCAAGCGCGAGAACTCCGTGATAGAGCTTGAGCCGGACTACTCAGCTACATACCAGGGGTTTGATCCTAACTCAACCGAAAGCTACATAATTTTCGAGCTGAGCCAGAACAAGCATCTTAACCAGAGCATCGACTTCGCGCAGTTCGCTCAGCAGCAGCTCACGTCGACTGCCGGACGCGCCGACCGCGGAGTGATGCAGGCGGGATTCTGGGTGCTGCTTGCCAGTGCCATGCCCGCGGCGCTCGTGGAGCTTGACTTCATCTGCAATCCGGAGGTCGAGAAGTTTCTCCATTCGTCCAAAGGCAAGGACAGGTTGGCCCGGTCGCTTGCAAACGCTATCGTGGAATATGCCCGGGCAAACGGTGCCGACGTGACCGCCGGAGATGATAGCAGCAACGACGTGGCCGACGATGAGACGGATGCAGACAGCCCGGCTTGCGGCAACGAGAAAGAAGCAGCCGAAGATGAGCCGCAGATTGCCGACACCGTCTCGCCCGCCACCGACGTGATGACCTACAGGGTGCAGTTCATGGCCTGCGACCGCAACCTGCCCGCAGGCTCCGCGCAATTCAAAGGGTTGCAGAAGGTGGACCGATACGTTCAGGGCGGATTCCACAAATACACGGCCGGCGGAGATTTCGCCACAGAAGCGGAAGCGGAGAAATTCATGCGCTCGAAGGTAAAGAAACTTTTCCCTCAGGCGTTTATAATAAAATGGAAAAACGGCGGCAGAGTCAACTGACCGACGTGAAGAAAATCACAATCAAGAAAGAATTATATTTGTATGCAAAACTCGCGTAAACTGCTCACAATCGGGATTTCAGTTATCGTGGCCATGTGTCTGCTGGTATTCGGCATCGACTATCTGAAAGGGATCAACGTGTTCCGCCCGTCAAACTACTATTTCGCCACATTCACCAATGTGACCGGCCTGTCTGTGTCGGCCCCGGTCACGGCCAACGGCTTCAAAGTCGGCCAGGTGCGCGAGATCGGCTATGTGTATGACGATCCCGGCCATGTGAAAGTCGAGCTCGCTCTGGACCGCGAACTGAAAGTGCCCAAAGGCACGGTGGCACTGCTCGGCGCCGACCTGCTCGGCACCGCCACCATCCAACTGCAGATGCCGCTGAGCACAGATTATCTGCCTGTGGGATCCGACATCGAGGCCCGCAACTCCGGAGGACTCATGGAGAGCGTGGGCAACGATCTGTTGCCTTCGATCACAGCCATCATGCCCAAGATAGACTCGCTGCTGTGTGTGGTGACCGATCTGGCAGCCGACCCTGCGCTGCGTGCGTCGATCCAGCGCCTGGACCGTATCACAGCCAATCTGGAAACCATGACAACCCACGTAGCCGCCGCTACCAAGCCGCTTCCCACAGTGGTGGGCAACGCCAAGGAGGTCACCGACCATCTGGCCGCAATGAGCGCGCATCTGGACACTCTGACCGAGTCGCTCAACCGCATGCCGCTGAACGAGACCATGGCAAACGTGCAGGCCATATCGTCGTCGCTGAAAAATCTGACCACCGAATTGCAGAGTTCGGACTCTTCGCTCGGACTGTTGCTTCACGACCCGGCTCTCTACAACAATCTGAACGCCACGGTGAGCAGTCTCGACTCCCTTTTCATCGACATAAAGGCACATCCTAAGCGCTATCTGAAGTTCAGCGTTTTTTAGACTCAGTCTAAACTGCGCGCACTTCAGTGGAACATCCGCCTTTTTCCATCGAACTTCCTTTGATATGGAGGGTTGTAGAATGGGGAAAGGCGGATGTTCCACGCCAGAGCCATAGATAATTACCTGATTTTCACTGCATATCACGAAATTTACAGACCATACGGAGAGGATTATTCTAATTATTTGGGATTCAGTGGTATTGCGTTTCTTTTGTAAATTCCAAATTTTTTCACAGTTGTTTTTATGAAAAAAAACACGGAATTTTGTAGTCGGAAAAGGTAAGCAGGCAAGCATCTTTTTCTGTTAGAGCTATTTGAATCGATGACACAAATCCAAAACGAACAATGGGAGAATTGTCAACGTAAATTCCGCGACAATCTTCCTGCCGAGCAATATGAAGCGTGGTTCAGACCGATCACGTTTCTGAGCTATGAAGGCCATACACTCACGGTCGGTGTACCCTCTGAGTTCTTTAAAGAGTATCTTGAGACCAACTATCTCAAACTGCTCCGTTTCACTCTGCGCCACGTCTACGGCCCGGAGGTGAAACTCATGTACAAATTTCAGATAGTCAAAAACGAGCCGGAGACCACCGTGACGATGACCGGCTCGAACCAAAGCCCTGCGATCAACGACCGCGCCCGCGCCGCCAACCCTTTCCAGCCCGTTGCCGAAACGGAAATAGACTCACAGCTCAATCCCCGGTATAACTTCGAGAATTACTGCGTGGGAGAGTGCAATCAGCTGGCATGCACGATCGGCGAGGCCATAGCCAGAAACCCGTCGTGTCAGACATACAATCCTCTGTTTGTGTTCGGCCCTCCCGGTGTGGGCAAAACTCACCTGGCACAGGCCATCGGCATCGGCATCAAGGAATCTAATCCCCAGCGCAAAGTGCTTTACGTGACAGCACGTCTGTTTGAAAGCCAGTACACGGCAGCCAACGCCCGCGGCAAAATCAATGAGTTCATCGCTTTCTATCAGGGAATAGACACCCTGATAATAGACGACATACAGGATTTCATCGGAAAACCCGGTACCCAGCGCACATTCTTCCACATATTCAATCACCTGCACCTAAATTCAAAGCAGCTGATCATGACCAGCGACGTCTGTCCCTCGGAAATGGACAACATGGAGGAACGACTGCTCTCGCGCTTCAAATGGGGCATGACATGCGAACTCTATCGGCCGGACTATTGCATACGCCGCGAGGTGCTGACCCGCAAAGCCGAGCAGGACGGCCTTCAGCTGCCCGACGAAGTGCTGGAATACGTGGCCCAGAATGTCACTGCGAGCTTCCGCGAACTTGAGGGCATAGTGGTGTCGCTCATGGCCCATGCCACTATCATGAACAAGCCGGTGGACATAGACCTTGCCCAGTCGGTACTTGCCAACGCAGTGAAGATACGCCGCAAGACGGTCAATTTCGAAATGATCGCCGAACAGGTGAGCGGATTCTACAACATCGAGCCTGACGCCCTTTTCACGAAATCGCGCAAACGCGACATATCGGACGCCCGTCAGTTAGTCATGTATATGACAAAGAAGCTCACCAGCTTGTCGCTCTCGGCCATCGGCTCCCGCCTGAGCCGCACTCATGCCACTGTGCTCCATGCCGTGACCGCCATCGAGAACCGCATGGCCAATGAGGCAAAACTGCGGGCTGACGTCTCCTCGATAGAAGCGGCGCTGATACAGCGATAAAATTCGTGTGACAAAACTATTTTTTTGCAGTTGTTTGGCGGAAATTTCTTATCTTCGCGCCAAACATCAACAACACATTTCGAATCTTTTTATCAGCGCTATCACACCATGGCCACATTAAGTCGTAAAACCTGGATGACCGCCAAGGACTACGGTTTCATTATTCTTGGCATTTTTCTATATTCAATAGGATTCAGCGGATTCATTCTTCCACAGCATGTGGTCATGGGTGGCATGGCCGGCATCGGATCGATAGTATTTTTCTTTACCGACAACCTGTATCAGGCCGGGCGGTTTCCTATGCCCATATCGGTGGGCACCACGGTGTTCATTGTCAACGTGATTCTTCTGATCATAGCCTGGAAAGCGATCACCAGCACCTTTGTGATACGCACGGTGTTCGGAATAACAGTGCTGACCATGGCTCTCAACATCACCCAGCCGCTGTTTTCCGGCCCGGTGATACACGACATGCTGTTTTCCATAGTGATCGGCGCCGTGATAATGGGCTGCGGCATAGGCATGGTGTTCGTTCACAACGGATCCACAGGCGGCACCGACATAGTGGCCGCAATGGTGGCCAAGCACACCAACGTGAGCATAGGCCGCACAATCATCATGTGTGATTTAGTGGTAGTGGGATCAAGCTATTTTATCCTCAACAACGATGTGGAGAAGATCGTTTACGGTCTGTTCATCACTTTTATGGTGGGCTACATGTGTGACATGATCATCAACACAAACCGCCAGGCCGTGCAATTCATCATCTTCTCTCCCCGCTGGCAGGAGATAGCCACAGCCATCAACAACGAAGCCAACCGCGGATGCACCGTGATCAACGGCATGGGATGGTATTCAAAACAGGAGGTGAAAGTGCTGTTGGTAATGTGTCGGAAAATAGAGTCGGTGACCATTTTCCGCATCATCAAGAGCATTGACAACGAAGCCCTTATCACACAGGCGAACGTCAACGGAGTCTACGGCAAAGGCTTTGACGAACTCAAGCTTAAAATGAAAGCTCCCGCCGCACCGCATACTCCTGCCGCCGGCAAGGAGGGAGCATGACCGAAGCCACATTAGAGAAGCTGAAAATACTCGCTGCGGCGGCAAAATATGACGTGAGCTGCTCGTCGAGCGGAACGGTGCGCCGCAATGTCTCCAAACAGGGTGTGGGCAATACCGTGGGCGGCGTGGGCATATGCCATTCGTTTGCCGACGACGGCCGGTGCATTTCACTGCTCAAAGTAATGCTCACGAACTACTGCATGTATGACTGCGCATATTGCATCAACCGCCGCACCAACGACATAGCCCGTGCGACGCTTTCGGTCACGGAACTTGTGGAGCTGACGATGGAATTCTATCGCAGAAACTACATCGAGGGGCTGTTTCTGTCGTCGGGAGTGGTGAGGAATCCTGACTACACTATGGAGCGCCTGGCCCGGGTGGCCAAAGATCTGCGCACGGTGCACCGCTTTAACGGCTACATACACCTGAAAAGCATACCAGGAGCATCGCGCGAACTGGTGATGGAAGCCGGACGATGGGCCGACCGCATGAGCGTCAATGTGGAGATACCCACGGAGCAGCGGCTGAAATATCTTGCGCCCGACAAGGACCACAAAAGCGTGTTCACCCCCATGAACTACGTGCGTCAGGGAGTGCTTCAGGCTGCCGACGACCGACGCCGCATGCGTCACGTGCCGCGCTTTGTACCGGCCGGACAGTCCACACAGATGATAGTAGGCGCAAGCGACGATACCGACCGCGACATATTGCTAATGTCGTCGGCACTGTATAATTCCCCCACCATCAGAAGGGTGTACTACAGCGGATATGTGTCGGTCAACGGTTACGACAAGCGTCTGCCGGCTTTGAAACAACCGCCGTTGGTGAGGGAAAACAGGCTTTATCAGGCCGACTGGCTGATGCGTTTCTATCATTTTTCGGCAAATGAGATAGTCGATGACTCACATCCGCTGCTTGATCTCGAGGTGGATCCCAAAATATCATGGGCGCTGCGCCATCCCGAAGCCTTTCCGATTGACGTGAACCGTGCCGATTACGAAATGCTGTTGCGTGTGCCGGGAATAGGTCCGAAATCGGCTATGCTCATAGTCAATGCCCGCAAATTCCGCCGTCTGACATCGGCCCATCTGAAACGGATCGGTGTGGTGATGAAGCGTGCGCGTTATTTCATAAACTGCGGCGAGCTGACATCGGCGTGTGTGGCCGACGTCACACCGGAATTCGTGCGTCGGCAACTTGTGGGACGCCGAAAGGGGGAGCATCCCGACCAGCTCACTTTTGATTTCGGAGACGACGATGATAGCGCTGGCGTTTGACGGCACATGGGACGGGATGCTGTCGGCCGTGTTTGACGTGTTTACCCGCGGTATCAACCATTTCACAGAACCCGGGCAGCTGCATCTGCTGAGACCGACGGAACCTCTGCCGCTGTTTGCCGACGAGATTCTGCATGTGGAAGTGACCGACGAGAAAGTCGCGCGCGTGTGGCAGGGATTGCGCAGGAGACTTCCGGCCGGACCTTTGTCGGCACTGACGGTATCGTTTCTGTCGGAAGACGCTGCGATGGACACGGTGACGCTGCGCTATATCCTGAAAATATTCAACTCCCCCACTGCCGGAAAAGAACGTGATTTTTCCGACGACGACATGCTGGAAGTGGTCCGCACAGCCAGGCGGGTGCGGGGTGAAGCCCACCGGATGCTGCAGTTTGTGCGCTTCCAGAAGGCATCAGACGACACTTATTTCGCCATGGTGGATCCGATCCATAATGTTCTGCCAATGACTCTGGACCATTTCACGGACAGATTTGCCGACCAGCATTTCATTCTTTACGACCGCCGGCGCGGCTACGGTTATTTTTATGACGGCGGAGAACCGCGCCTGATCACTCTGCCAGACGAGCTGTCGCGCGTGGCTTCGGGATTTCTGCCGGATGATATAATGGCGGAGGACGAGCGGCTGTTCCAGCGGCTGTGGAAGACGTATTTCAAGGCGATAGCCATACCGGAACGAAAGAACGGGCGGAAACAGCGTCAGGACATGCCGGTGCGTTACTGGCGCTTCCTGACCGAAAAGCACTGAGCAGACCTTAGAAACGAGCCGGTGCCACACGTCGTAAAGATACGCATGGCACCGGCAAGGTGTTGTTTGTTTATGCAGTATGGATCAGCAGGCGGTCACGTCACCGAAACGATTGGCGGAAGGTTCACCGGCCTTCACAGCTTTAATGATCCAGATGATCCATCCCACAACCGGAACGAAGTTGATGAAGAACCATCCGCCGCCCAGGCCGATGTCGTGCATGCGGCGCCAGCTCACGGCAAGAGTGGGTATGAGCAGGGCCAGACTGGCTACACTGCCTAAATATTCATTGATGATTCCGGAAACTAAGTTTACCAGAAAGCAGAACAGCATAAACCACCAGTATTCTGCCACGGATGCGCGGCCGGAGAAAGTGGCATACTTGTTGAAACAGGTCTGAATTGCTTGTGTAAATGACATGAGTGTTGGTAGTTAGGAATTAGGAATTAGGAATTAGGAATTAGGAATTAGGAATTAGGAGTTGGGTTTAAGCCATTTGTCGAGCCAGCGGAAGAAGACGCGCTGCCAGAGGATGGCGTTCTGGGGTTTGAGAATCCAGTGGTTTTCGTCGGGGAATATCAGCATTTCGGCAGGAACTCCGCGGAGGGTGGCGGCATTGAATGCCATTTCGCCCTGCGAGGAGAGAATGCGGTAGTCCAGTTCTCCGTGGGTGATGAGAATGGGGGTGTCCCATTTGTCGACGAAGCGATGTGGAGAGTTGGCGAATGTGGCCTGTGCCGTGGCATTGTCCTTTTCCCAGTATGCACCGCCCATGTCCCAGTTGGCAAACCACATTTCTTCGGTTTCGAGATACTGGGCCTCAGTGTTGAATATGCCGGCATGAGCTATGAGCGCGGCAAATCGGCCGTCATGATGTCCTGCGAGCCAGTAGACGGAGAATCCGCCATAGCTTGCTCCGACAGCACCTATGTGCTTCTCGTCAAGCCACGGTTCGGCCTTGACATGGTCGACGGCGCTGAAGTAGTCGCGCATGTTCTGACCGCCGTAGTCGCCTGAGATCTGAGCGTTCCATTCGGTGCCGAATCCGGGAAGTCCGCGACGGTTGGGAGCGATCACCACATAGCCGTTGGCAGCCATGAGGGCAAGGTTCCACCGGTAGCTCCAAAACTGGCTTACTGCCTGTTGCGGACCGCCCTGACAGTAAAGCAAGCCGGGATATTTCGATGTGGCGTCAAATCCCTGGGGCTTGACAACCCACACCAGCATCTCCTTGCCGTCGGTAGTAGGCACCATGCGGCGCTCCACCGATGGCATGGTCAGTTGTGCGAATATATCGTCGTTGACAGCAGTGAGCTTGGTGATGTCGCCGGATGCGGTGTCGACAGAGAAAATCTCGTTGGGATAGAGCATGGAGTGGCGCATGGTCACGAGCCGGCCGTCGGCTGCAGGCAGCAGGGCGGCATAGTCGCATTCTCCGCCGGCGATCTGAGTGATCTTGGCGTCGGCCAAAGCGATGTTGAATATGGGCATCACGCCATCTTTGTAGGCCCGGAAGTAGAGACTGCGTCCGTCCGGGGCCCATGCTATATCGTCGACGGTATAGTCCCATTCGGCAGTGAGGTCTGTTTTGGCGCCCGAAGCCATGTCGAGGAGAAATATGCGGTTCTTGTCGCTTTCATATCCGTCGTGCTCCATGCTGAGCCATGCCAGAGTGTTGCCGTCGGGCGAGAACACCGGATAGGTGTCGTAGCCCATCATGCCCTCGGTGAGGTTTCGTGTCTGGCCGGTGGCAAGGTCGTAGATGTAGAGGTCGGAGTTGGTGGACAGGGCATATTGCATGCCGGTTTTCTTGCGGCTCACATAGACGAGCTGACGGCTGTCGGGACTCCATGCAAAGGATTCCACCCCGCCGAAAGGCTTCATGGGAGCTTCATAGAGGGGCTCGTCGGCCATGATGTCGGTCATCTCGCCAACGGACGAACCGTCGAAATCGGCGATGAAAGGATGCGGGATTTCCGTGACCCATTCGTCCCAGTGCTTGTACATCATGTCGTCTATGATGCGGCCGGTGGCCTGGGGCAGATCAGGATAGACGTCCTGCGCGGTGCGCGCCCACTTTATGCGGCGTATCATCATCACTTTCTTCTGATCGGGAGAGAAAAGGAAGCCGTCGATGCCGGTGCCGTCGGAAGTGATCTGCCGCCGGTTAGAGCCGTCGGCATCCATCATCCATATCTGCGATTTGCCTTCAGAGTCGGGATAGAGGAACGCGATGGTCTTTCCGCCGTCGGTCCACACCGCATTGCCTTCGGATCTGGCAGTGCGGGTTATGCGCACGTTGTCGGAGCCGTCGGCATTCATCACGTAAAGATCGGCGTTGGAGCGGTTGTGCTCCACGCTTTCATAGCTTACCGAGTAGAGTATCTTGCTGCCGTCGGGCGACAGACGGGGATCGCCCACGCGGCCGAGGGCCTCGAGTGCGTCGATGGTGAACACACCGTCGGCAGAGGTAAACGCAGGTTTGTCGATAATCTCCTCATCCTGCGCGACATTGCCGGCACATGCCGTAGCCAGCGCCGCCACACTTGCCATAGCCAAAGGTTTCAAAATTTTCTGCATTACTTGAATTTAATTAGTATTGGTATTATTTGCCCCCAAAGTTACGAATTTAACCGAATTCTGCGTAACTTTGCATCCGATTTTTTGAAATCCACAGACATTGATATGGAACACGATTCCGAACCGAACAAACAGCTTACGACCGACAGGCGATATCTGCGCATGGCCTGTATATGGGCTGAAAACTCATATTGCGTGCGCCGTCAGGTGGGCGCAATAATAGTGCGCGGCTCGATGATAATATCCGACGGGTTCAACGGCACTCCTTCGGGTTTTGAGAATGTGTGCGAGGACGCCGAAGGCAACACAAAGCCCTACGTGCTCCACGCCGAAGCCAACGCTATAACAAAAGTGGCCCGAAGCAACAATTCGAGCGAAGGAGCCACACTCTACGTCACCGCATCGCCCTGCGTGGAATGTGCGAAACTGATCATCCAGGCCGGAATCAGGCGGGTGGTATATCATGAGTCGTACCGTCTGACCGACGGAATAGACCTGCTCCGCCGCGCCGGAGTGCAGGTGGACCGCATAGACGATCTCAGTTGCTAAAAATCAGAGCAAAGTATCTTTTCACACGATGAAACACAAAGAAGCCCTCGTGGGCATACCCTTGCTTGTCACTCTGGCTCTTGTGGCCGGAATATGGATAGGCTACAGTTTTATCCCGTCAGACAGCCGCAGCGGTCATCCGGAAGCCAAGGTCGGAGAAATTCTGGATATAATCTCGGAGAATTACGTGGACCAGGTGGATCTGGATTCGCTGATCGAGACCACCATACCGTCGATGCTGGAGAATCTGGATCCGCACACGGCATATATTCCCGCCGCAGATCTGGATGAGGTGAACGCCGATCTGGAAGGGTCGTTCAGCGGCATAGGCATATCGTTTCAGGTGATGAACGACACTATAACGGTGGTGGAGATAATTTCCGGAGGGCCCAGCGAGAAAGTAGGGCTGATGGCCGGCGACAGAATCGTGGAAGTCAATGACTCGACCGTGGCCGGAACAGACATCACGCCCGACCAGGTGAGGGCGCTGCTTCGTGGCGCCGCAGGCACACAGGTGAAGCTCGGAGTGATGCGCAACACCTCGCCCGACATGCTCACCTACACGGTGACACGCGGCGACATACCCGTCACCTCGATCGACGCATCATATATGATAGAGGACCGGATCGGATATATCAAAGTCAACAAATTCGGGCGCAACACCTACGAGGAGTTCTACACCGAGATGCTTATGCTCGACCGGGCCGGGGCCAAAGACATAATTCTGGATCTCAGGGGCAATGGCGGAGGATTTCTCGACGTGGCAATACGGATGGCCAACGAGTTCCTTAACCGCGACAACCTGATAGTCATGACCAAAGGTCGCGACGGAGAATTGCTGTTTGCTGCCAAGAGCGACGGTTCGGGCTCGTTCAGAAACGATCGCGTCGTCATACTCATCGACGAGTTCTCGGCAAGCGCCAGCGAAATTATGGCCGGAGCCATACAGGACAATGACCGCGGCATCATCATAGGCCGTCGTTCGTTTGGCAAAGGGCTGGTGCAGCAGCAGATAAATCTGGCCGACAGCAGCGCCATGCGCGTCACCACGGCCCGCTATTACACACCTTCGGGCCGCTGCATACAGAAGCCGTGGGAAAAAGGCCACAATGACCGGTATGCCACCGAAATCTATGAGCGTTATCTGGCAGGAGAGGCATTTTCGGCCGACAGCGTAAAATTCGACGACTCGATGCTGTTTTCCACCACCACCGGCAGATCGGTCTACGGCGGCGGCGGAATCATGCCCGACATATTCGTGCCGTCGGACACCACAAACTATACGCAGTATCTCACATCGGTGGTCAATGCAGGCCTTCTTCACCGGTTTGCGTTTGAATACACCGACCGCAACCGCGGCAAACTGGACGCGGCAACCAACTCGGACGAACTTCTGCGCATACTGCCGCCGGATCAGGAACTTCTGTCGCAGTTCGTGGCATACGCCGCAAGCAACGGAGTGCCCGCACGGTGGTATTACATCAACCTTTCGCGCCCTCTGCTTGTTAATCAACTGAAGGCCCTGATAGCCCGCGACGCCCTTGGAGTGGCTGCTTACTATGAGATAGTCAACCATCGCGACAACATGGTGCGGCGTGCACTGGAAGCCATCAGGTCCGGCGAAGCCGAATGGCCTGTGAAACCAAAAGCATAATCTTCATCCCCTATCCTCTCTGCCATGAACGAAAAACAGCACATACGATCCAGAATAAAGAACCAGAAATCGCTTCTCACTGAAAAAGAACGGCGCGATGCCGCGCAACGTGTATTCGAGACGCTGGAACGCAGTGCGGCTTTCATGCTTGCCGACAGGATACTGATGTATCATTCCCTGCCGGACGAACTGTCGACACATGAGTTTATCGACAAATGGAGCGGACGCAAGCGCTTTTTCCTTCCGCGGGTCAACGGCGTGAATCTGGAGTTGCTGCCATACGGCCGCACGGCTCTGCGGCTCGGTGCATTCCAGATCGAAGAACCGCAGGGCGACGAAGTGACGCCTGCGGAACTGATGGAGCTGATTGTGGTGCCCGGAGTGGCTTTTGACCGTCGCGGCAACCGCATCGGCCGCGGCAAAGGATTCTACGACAGACTTCTGACAGAAACGAAAGCCACTACAGTGGGCGTGGGCTACGATTTTCAGCTGCTTGACGAAGTGCCGGCGGAAGTTTACGACGCTCCACTGGACATGATCATCACTGAAACGGCCCGCATTCTATTCCACCACAACAGCCGCCACCGGCGCCAATAAGAAGATATAATGACGATACGAGATGTAAGGCCGGAAGATGCGGAGTCTATAGCCGCGATCTACAACGTGTATGTGACCGGGACTACCGTGTCGTTCGAGACCGAAGCGGTGACAGCCGACGAAATGCGCCGCCGCATAGCCGTCTACTCCTGTGACTTCCCCTATCTGGTATGCGAGAATCCGGACGGAACTGTGGCGGGCTATTGCTATGCCCATCCGTGGAAAGACCGTCCGGCATATTCACAGACACTGGAAACGACAGTGTATGTGGACAAAAAGTTTCACGGACAGGGCGTGGGACGCAGACTCATGGAGATGCTGATAGACAGATGCCGCACTGCCGGCTACGGTGCTCTTATAGCCTGCATCACCGCTGAAAACGAAGCGAGCCTGAGGTTTCATGAGTCACTCGGATTTTCACAGGTGTCACATTTCCGCGGTGTTGGCCGCAAATTCGGCCGCTGGCTCGATGTGGCCGACATGGAGCTGCAACTCCTTTGAAATGCGGGGAAAAAGCAGTAAATTTGCACTCCCGTATAACCAAGTCTATGATATCAATACGCAATCTTTCGGTGGAATTCAGCGCCAAGTCGCTGTTTGACAATATAAATTATGTGATCAACCGACGTGACCGCATAGCTCTGGTGGGCAAAAACGGCGCGGGAAAGTCAACCATGCTGAAAATCATCGCCGGCCTTCAGCAGCCCACATCCGGCTCGGTGGCAGTGCCGTCGGGGGTGACAGTCGGCTACCTGCCGCAGCACATGACCACGGAAGACACATGCTCCGTGGCCGACGAAGCCCGCAAGGCATTCAGCGACATGGCCGAAATGCGTGAGGATCTCGAGCGGATGAACACCCAGCTGGCCGAACGGACCGACTACGAAAGCGATGAATACTCTGAGCTGATCGAACGGGTGGCGGCTCTGACCGAGCGTCTGGCCATGGAGGACGGATCGGGCGGAGAAGCCGAGATCGAGAAGACGCTGACAGGTCTGGGATTCACCAGAGAGGATTTCAACAGACCCACATGTGAGTTTTCAGGAGGATGGCGCATGCGCATCGAACTGGCCAAGATATTGCTCCGACGCCCGGACGTGCTACTGCTTGACGAGCCGACCAACCATCTCGACATCGAGTCCATACAGTGGCTGGAAAATTTCCTTGTGACCAAAGCGGGCGCTGTGGTGCTGGTGAGCCACGACAGGGCATTTATAGACAACGTGACAAACCGCACTATAGAAATATCGCTCGGCAAAATCTACGACTATGCTGTCAATTACTCCAAATACGTGGTGCTACATCAGGAGAGGATAGAGCAGCAGATGCGCGCCTATCAGAACCAGCAGAAGCAGATAGCCGACACCGAGGAGTTTATCGAACGCTTCCGCTACAAGGCTACCAAGTCCGTACAGGTACAGAGCCGCATCAAGCAACTGGCTAAAATAGAGCGGATAGAGGTGGACGAGGTGGACACTTCGCACCTGAGTCTGAAGTTTCCTCCGGCACCACGCTCGGGCGACTATCCCGTCATAGCCGACAATGTGGCCAAGGCATACGGCGCGCACACTGTGTTCTCCGGAGCGACATTCACCATAAAGCGCGGCGAGAAGGTGGCGTTCGTGGGCAAAAACGGTGAGGGAAAATCCACACTGGTTAAGTGCATCATGGGCGAGATCCCGTATGACGGCGCGCTGAAAACAGGCCACAACGTCAAGATCGGCTATTTTGCACAGAACCAGGCTCAGCTGCTCGACGGCGATCTGACGGTGTTTGACACCATAGACCGCGTGGCCGTGGGCGACATCCGCACCAAGATACGCGACATACTCGGAGCGTTCATGTTCGGCGGCGAAGCCATCGACAAAAAAGTGAAGGTGCTTTCGGGCGGAGAGAAGACCCGTCTGGCCATGATCAGGCTTCTGCTTGAACCGGTGAACCTGCTGATCCTCGACGAACCGACCAACCATCTGGACATGCGCACCAAGGATATACTCAAACAAGCCATAAAGGATTTCGACGGCACGGTGATCGTGGTGAGCCACGACCGCGAGTTTCTGGACGGTCTGGTGGAAAAGGTGTATGAATTCGGCGGAGGTCAGGTGCGGGAATGTCTGGGAGGTATATATGAGTTTCTGGAGAAGAAGAAACTGGCGTCGCTTCAGGAACTGGAACGTAACAAAAAGACCGTCCAGACGGCACAGCCGGCCGAAGCCGTCAAGGACAAGCCACAAAACACCGATCAGCCGAACGCCGCCAGACTGAGCTATCAGGAGAAAAAAGAACGTGACCGCACGGTGAGCCGCGCCGAGAAGAAAGTGGCCGGATGCGAGACGGACATAGCCCGGATAGAAGCGGAGATAGCCGCGCTGGAGGAGACTCTGGCGTCACCGGAAAGCGCTGCCGACACTGATCTATACACACAGCATGCCGCGCTGCGCAAACAGCTTGAAAACGCGATGAGCCTATGGGAACTCGCATCAATGGAACTTGACGAACTCAAAGAAAAATATGGACTACTTTAAAACACGGCGCACCATCCGCCGCTATTCAGACCGCCCTCTCTCCGACGAACTTATAGCCGACATGCTTGACAAGGCCATACATGCGCCCACATGCGGCTCCATGCAGCTGTACAGCGTGGTGGTGACACGCTCAGACGAGGGCAAGAGCGCCCTGGCTCCCGCCCATTTCAACCAGCCGTGTCTGACCGGAGCACAGGCGGTGCTCACATTCTGCGCTGATTTCAACCGGTTTACACGCTGGTGTGAGCAGCGAGGAGCAGATCCCGGCTTCGACAACGTGCAGAGCTTCATATCAGCGGCGCTCGATGCCACGATTCTGGCCCAGCAGTTTGTCACCATAGCTGAAATGAACGGACTCGGCACCTGCTATCTGGGCACCACCGCCTGGAATGCCCCCATGATCATCGACGCTCTCTCGCTGCCGGAACTTGTGGTGCCTGTAATCACGGTGACTGTAGGTTATCCGGCAGAAAGCCCGGAAGTGCAGCCGCGACTGCCGGTTTCGGCTTTCATACACACTGAAAAATACAATCCCAACTCCGCCGAACGCATCGACTCAATGTACGGCGAATTCGAGAGCCTTCCGGCAAACCGCGCCTACGTCACTGAAAACAAAAAAGATAGTCTGGCACACGTTTTCACCGACGTGCGCTATCCCCGCGAAGCCAACGAACATTTTTCACACATTTTCACGGAAATGCTGAAAAAGGCGGGATTTTTGGCCGAAAAAGCGTAACTTTGCACCTCACAAATCAATAAATTTCTACATTTCTTTATGGACATCTTCCAATCCCTGCTGGCTCCCGGCAGCACGACACTGGCAAGCACTCTGGTGCTCTACTCTTTCGTGATCGCTGCGGGAATCTATCTGGGCAAGATGAAAGTAGGCGGAATTTCCCTCGGTGTCACATTCGTGCTTTTCGTGGGCATTCTGATGGGACACTTCGGCTACACGGTCAATTCCGAAGTGCTGAAATTCGTGCGAGAATTCGGCCTGATCCTATTCATCTTCGCCATCGGTCTTCAAGTAGGCCCTGCTTTCTTCTCATCATTCAAAGAGGGAGGTATCAGGCTCAACATGCTTGCCGTGGGCATAATAGCCCTCAACGTGGCCATGGTATTGGCCATATACTACACTACAGGTCCCGAGACCACCATGGTGCAGCTTGTGGGCGTGATGAGCGGCGCCGTAACCAACACGCCTGGTCTCGCAGCCGCGCAACAGGCGGTGGGCGATCCGGCAAAAAGCGACATTCTGGCAATGGGATATGCCGCAGCATATCCTTTGGGCGTATGCGGCATAATCATGGCCATGCTCGTGATCAAGGGCATCTTCAAGATAAAGGCCGACAACGAAATCAATTCCCTTAACGCCGAAGCAAATGCAGCGCTCAACGTGCCGCTGAAGGAGACATTCGAGGTTACCAACGAACTGATCAACGGCAAGACCATAATGGAGCTGCATGACATTATCCACTGCGAGTTTGTGGTGTCACGACTGCTCAACGCATACAACGAAGTGATCATACCGACATCGAAAACGGTGATCCACACTGGCGACAAGCTGCTGATCATCATGTCGGCCGCTGACGAACCGAGTTTCCGCGCGCTTGTGGGCCGTGTGATCGACATGAATCTGGAGGAAAGCACAGGCAAGGAAGTGGTAAGCCGCCGCATCGTGCTGACCCAGAGCAAATATAATGGCGTGACCCTCGGCTCCCTGCGCCTGCACACAGCCTATCAGCTCAACGCCACCCGGGTGAACCGCGCAGGCGTGGATCTGCTCGCGTCTCCCGGCCTGCGCCTTCAGATGGGCGACCGCATCACCGTGGTGGGCACTCTGGCCGACATAGACCGTCTGGCACACCGTCTGGGCAACTCTCTGAAACGTCTGAACGAGCCGAATCTAATCACCATCTTCGTGGGCATATTGGTCGGCATACTGGTCGGCTCGATAGACCTTGGATGGGGCATGAAGCTCGGTCTGGCTGGCGGTCCGCTGGTAGTGGCCATATTGCTGAGCCGTTTCGGCTACAAGTTCAAACTCGTGACCTATACATCAAGTTCGGCATCAATGCTTATGCGCGAGCTTGGCATCTGTCTGTTCCTTGCATCCGTGGGCATAGCCGCCGGCAAAGGGTTCGCATCTACGGTGTTCAACCCCGAAGGCGCCATGTGGGTGCTGTGGGGCTTCCTGATCACGATAGTACCCCTGTTGATCATAGGCACCATAGCCCGCAAGGTCTACAAGATCAACTTCCTTCACATAATGGGCCTTCTGTCCGGTGCATGCACCGACCCCCCTGCCCTCGCCTATGCCGGCAACTCAACCGGCAGCGATGCCCCCGCCGTTGCATACTCCACGGTTTATCCTCTGACGATGTTCCTGCGTGTGGTGGTGGCCCAGGCTCTGATCCTGAGTTTCATGTAAAAAAGACAACAGCAACTCTGACAACATATATCTTACGGCATCGCTGCGTACAGAATGCGGAGACAATCCGCGACCTGTCGCAGCGATGCTGCCGTATTGACGGACGGAAGCAAACATTTTACGCCGGGATGACGTTATTATGATGACATAACACACACTTAATCAACTAAATTATCTGTATTATGAAAAAACTTTTAATAGCATCGGCCCTTGCTTTGGGGTGTGCCACAGCCGTGACAGCACAAGAGGTCTATATGAGCTACGGAGCTTATACGCAGATGGACGCCATCAACTGTCACAAAGGATTCGATAAGGTAAACAATGCATGGGGCGGTATCAATATCGGTCTGTATATCCCAGTGGCCAAAGGAGTGTCAGTGGGTCCGAGCTACTCCTATTCAAGCGCCTACACCCCTTCATCGCTCTATGGCATCGGCAACGGATATTTCGAGTCGTTTAAATCAAAGGTGGGCTATCACACCCTTATGCTCAACGTCAAGATACAGTATTACCAGAACAGCATAGTGAAACTGTATGCCCACGCAGGTGCAGGCGCCGTCATATCCCACATGATGCCCAAATTCGGCGACAGCTATAATAAAGGTTATTTCGCCGGACAGATCTCACCGCTTGGTGCGGAAGTTGAATTCTATCCGGGAGCGTCGGTGTTCGGCGAACTTGGTTTCGGCGCTCAGGGCCTGATCCAGCTTGGCGCTAAATATTCGTTCTAACGGTCCGTTTCCCCATTCTGATGAGACTTGACAAAGACGCAAGGCAGAATTTGCCCGACAGCGTGTACGGCCTGCCGGAACGGCGGGAATATCCGATTCCAGACGCGGCACATGTCAGAGCTGCGGAAGCATATTTCCGCTATTGTCCTGATGACCTTAAACCAAAATTGGCCCGTGCTATCATAGCGCGGGCCAAAATCTTGGGCGTGGATGTGGAAAGTTCCGTGATCCACGGTTATGCCAAGGGAAAGTGACGGCATCAGCCGTCATTCCTCCTCCTCCGCAGCGGAGGAGGAGGGGTTTTCTTCGAGAATCGAAGTAGTGATTTTGTCGGCCGATGTATCGTAGTCCACCACAATGGACGCCTTCTGCGATCCGTCGGCCGATAATTGCGATCCGATGATCAGTTCGGCCAATGGATCTTCAAGATACTTCTGTATGGCGCGTTTGAGCGGACGGGCACCGAACTGCACATCGTAGCCTTTGCCAGCTATATAGTTCTTAGCCGTTTCAGTGATGGTCAGACTGTAGCCGAGATCGGCTATGCGGCGATAGAATCCGTCCAGCTCGATATCGATAATCCGGAAAATGGCATCCTTGTCGAGAGAATCGAACATGATGATATCGTCGATACGGTTGAGAAACTCGGGCGAGAATGCTTTGTTGAGCGCTTTCTGAAGAACGCCATGAGTATATTCCTTGTCGACCTCGCGGGTATTGAATCCGACTCCGGAGCCGAAGTCCTTGAGCTGACGCGTGCCGATGTTGGATGTCATGATCACTATGGTGTTCTTGAAGTCCACCTTGCGTCCGAGCGAGTCTGTGAGACGTCCTTCGTCCATTACCTGCAGCAGCAGATTGAACACATCGGGGTGTGCTTTCTCAATCTCGTCGAGCAACACCACGGAGTATGGACGGCGACGCACTTTCTCGGTGAGCTGTCCGCCTTCCTCATAGCCCACGTATCCCGGAGGCGCGCCGACCAGACGGCTCACGCTGAATTTCTCCATATATTCGCTCATGTCGACACGGATAAGGGTGTCGGCAGAGTCAAACAGATATTGGGCGAGCTTCTTTGCAAGATGTGTCTTGCCCACGCCGGTGGGCCCAAGAAACATGAAGGTGCCTATGGGTTTGTTGGGGTCCTTAAGCCCCACCCTGTTGCGCCGTATGGCCTTGACCATTTTCTCCACGGCATTGTCCTGTCCGATCACGGAGCCGCGAAGGGCATTGTCCATTTCCAACAGTCTGTGGCCCTCGGCCTGAGCTATGCGCTGCACGGGCACCCCTGTCATCATAGCCACCACTTCGGCCACTTTGTCGTGGTCGACCGTCACACGGCAGTTGCGCATCTCTTCCTCCCACCGAGCCTGAGCTTCGTCGAGATCGGTGCGCAGATGCTGCTCTTTGTCGCGAAACGATGCCGCCTGTTCGAAATTCTGGGCACGCACGGCATTGAGTTTAGACTGTTCGGCCTGGCACACCTGCTCTTCAAGCGCTTCTATCTCGGCCGGCACGGTGATGTTGGTGATGTGTACACGCGATCCGGCCTCGTCCATCGCGTCGATGGCCTTGTCGGGAAATGTGCGGTCGCTCACATAGCGTTCCGTCAGTTTCACACAGGCTTCAAGAGCCGCTTCGGTGTAGCGGACGTTATGATGGTTCTCGTATTTTTCCTTGATATTATGGAGTATGGTCAGAGTCTCCTGTGGGGATGTAGGCTCGACCATTACTTTCTGGAATCGGCGTTCGAGCGCTCCGTCCTTTTCGATACTGGTGCGGTATTCGTCGAGTGTGGTGGCACCGATGCACTGAATCTCACCGCGCGCCAGCGCAGGCTTGAGCATATTGGCGGCATCCATGGATCCGGCGGTATTGCCGGCGCCCACTATTGTGTGGATCTCGTCGATGAATAGAATCACATCCTTGTTTTTGGACAGTTCGGTGAGAATGGCCTTGATGCGCTCCTCAAACTGACCGCGGTATTTTGTACCAGCCACGATGGAAGCCATGTCAAGCGAGATCACCCGTTTGCCGAAAAGAATGCGGCTGACCTTGCGCTGGACTATACGCAATGCAAGTCCTTCGACAATAGCCGACTTGCCGACACCCGGCTCACCGATGAGCACAGGGTTATTCTTTTTGCGGCGGCTAAGTATCTGGGCCAGCCTTTCGATTTCCACTTCACGGCCTACCACGGGATCCAGACGTCCCTCCTCGGCGGCACGGGTCATGTCCACGCCGAATTTATCGAGCACGGGAGTGTCGTTGCCCCTTCTGGCAGTGGCGGGACCTGCACTTTTGGCAGTTTCCTGCGACGGCTGGCTATTGTCGCGTGGCAGTTCTTCAGCCACATCGTCGTCATCGTCGGCAAAATCCGCACCCATCGACGGCGATGCACCGGCACCGTTGTCGGCCACAATTTTATAGAGGGTCTCGTAGGTCAGGCCTGACGAGCGCAGTTCAGCCATGAAAGGCATGGCGCATATCTCGGAATTGTGGAACATGGCCAGCAGCAAATGCTCGGGACGCACATCGGCGCTTTTGAGCATACGAGCCTCCAATGCCCCCAGCTTGATCAGCCTGTCGACTATGACGCTGACCGACACTTCGCTGACAGGCTCATGATCAGACCGGTAGACATCCATAGACAGTTTCGTGAATATCTGTTGCGGAGACTGTCCGTTGCCGCATGCCCTGCCGACCAGAGCGGCACAGACGCTGTCGGGATCGGCGATAAGCGCCAGAAACAGGTGTTGCGGAAGAATCACTTCATTCCTGCTTTCAGACGCCAGACGGCGGGAATCTTCAAGTACCCGCCGCAATTCTATAGAGAGGTTTATATCCATCATCACTTTCACAAAATTTCATTGCTTTGAAATAATAACTGCAACAGACAAGCAAAGATTGTGCCAGAACTGCTGATTTAACTAATTTTGCGTATTTTTCACCTATGTAGTTTTTGGATTATCAACGGGATATTATTAATTTTGTAGCTGTTTCTTTCATTCAATAGGACAAATGATCACAGCTACGACCGCAAAGTCTGCCTGTCTATATATCTTAATTACACTTCTTTTCATAGCAAAAGCCGGCGCGGAAACACTCATTATAAACGAGGTGATGCAGTCCAATGTGGACTGTGTGTTTACCGAGCATGATTTTCCTGATTCATGGGTGGAGATCTACAATTCCTCAGACCGCGACATAGCCATGAACGGCTATAGTCTGGGGCTGACCGGTAATCCGGGATCTGCCTGGTGTATCGCCACTGACGATACGATAAAAGCTGGAGACTATCTGCTGATATATTGCGACAAAGAAGCGAGAGGACTGCACACGGATTTCCGTCTGGACTCCGGGGCCGGTTCGCTATATCTGTTTGACCCGTCGGGCAACCGGACTGACTATGTATATCTGACCAAGCAGCCTGCACCCAACGTAGCAGCAGGCCGATCGAAGGCAGACGGCGCCTGGGGCTATTTCGCCACCGCCACGCCCGGCGCGGACAATCCGGAACAGACGGTTTCCGAGATTCTGCCCGAGCCTTTGTTCAGCGCCCCGGGATGCGTTCGCGTCAAATCCGGGCCTGTGGAGCTTGTGGTGGCGGCGCCAAGCCAATATGAGGATATCCGGCTGTGCATCACGACCGATGGCCGGGAACCTACAGTAGAAGATGCGGTGGAAGGCCTTGCCTGGCATAAAAAGATCACAACGTCCACCGTGGTACGCGCCAAGCTGATATCAGACAGGGCCATATCGCCGCGCTCCACCACTCATTCTTATATTTTCCATCCGCGGGCAACCACACTCGACATAGTGTCCATAGTCACCGACAGCGACTATCTGTATGGCACCAGAGAAGGCATTTTTGCCGACGGCAGAGACTCTGTGAAAAACTATCAGAACAACTGGCGGCGTCCTGTCAACATCGAGTATTATCAGGGGCGGACACACAGGAAAATCATGAACCAGCTGTGCGAGACCCGCGTGCAGGGAGGAATATCGCGCACTCTGCCGCAAAAATCAATAGCCCTGTACGCCAACAAGCGCTTCGGGGAAAAAAGGTTTTCGGCAAATCTGTGGAAAGACAAACCGGATGTGACGGAGGTGAAGTCATTTATACTGCGCAACGGCGGAAACACATTCTCGTTCGAACGCATCAACGACCAGCTGGCGCAGACAGTGATCGGACGCAACACACCAAATCTTGACTGGCAGGCCCACACCCCGGCCATCATATATATCAACGGCTATTACCGCGGCATTGCCGACGTGCGCGAGCGCAGTAACGAAGATTACGTAGAAGCCAACTACAACGGCCTGGAAGAGATAGACATGCTTGAAAACTATCAGGAACTGAAAACCGGGCATGCCGACGGAATGGTGGCGCTGATCAATTATTACAACAGGCCTGACGCATCGCTCCCGCAGCTGAGCGAGATGATCGACGTGGACAATTTTCTCGACATGTTTGTCATTAAGGCATTCGGCAACGACACGGATTTCCCTCATAACAACATAGTGTGCTGGCGCCAGAAAGAACCGTATGCCAAATGGCGGTGGATACTCAAGGATGCCGACCGCTTCGGCATATACCCCTATCGCGGAGAGGTCACGTCGGACTATTGCGACCATATAGAGAGGTGCACCGACGGAAGTGACCCGAACAGGACGCGAAACGTGGCGCTGTTCAAGTTCTTTATTACCGATACCGCCGCACGCGAACTGTTCATAGACCGAATGGCCGTGTATATGGGCGACTTTCTGCAGACATCATACGGGCAAAGCATCATAGACGAAATGGCAGAAGCGATAAGGCCGGAGTTTACTGACTATATGCAGAGTTATCTCGGCGACGGCAAAACGGCATATAAAAACTGGACATATTATATAAGCCAGATGCGCAACGTGTGGTGGGAACAACGACGCCAGAGCACTTATATGAATCTGCGCAACAGGTTCGGTCTCGGCAATCTCTTTGACCTTGTGATTGACCATGAGGAACAGGAGATGACATTTAACGGCCTGAAACTTTCGCAGCCTGAATTCCATGGCATGTATTATGCCGGCAGACCGATGTCACTGGTTGCCGACGACATGAGCGAGTGGACTATCGAGACGGTGTGTGGCGCCGACGATGTGAAAACCCACACTTTTTATGGAAAATCGCTGAATATCACGCCTGACAGCGAGTGCACCCGCATGACCGTGAGTTGCAGGGCATCGACCGGCGATGGTCCCGACAACGGAGATTCTTATCTTTTTGAGGTGATTGACAATACGGTGAATGTGTGGTCCGACGGCTCGCGCATTGAGTCGGCTGAGGTTTACTCTCTCGCAGGGATAAGACTCGCAGGAATATACGGCAACACCGCGGAATCCTGCATTTCGCTGAATCTGCCCGCAATCACCACGTCTTCCCGCAACGGCAGGGTGGTGCTTGTGGTGATAACGGATACCACAGGCCGCCGATATTCTAAAAAGCTGCGTATCTAAGCGTCAGATCCTGAGACCGCGCAGGAAGTCGCTCCCGCTCATGGGACGTTTTCCCGCAGGCTGAACACGAGTAAGCTCCAAAGCGCCGTCGGCACATTCGACGTAAAGCCGGCCTTGCAGGCGGGTGTCGGCAACCACAGCTTCCAGTACTTTCATCTCCACGCCGTGAAGAGTGATACGCGCGGCGGGATATGGCGACAGTCCGCGCACGTGGTTGCGTACGCTCTCCCTGCTCTTCGACAGATCAATCTCACAATCCTCGCGAAAAATCTTAGGTGCCGCGGAAGCCTGCCCGTCGGGCTGCGGACGCGGCACGGCCGTGCCTGCCGCCAGATCGGCAAGGGTGTCGACGGTGACCCGTGCGCCGAGAGCCATAAGCCGATCGTGGACAGAGCCTACATTTTCGTCGGGCGCAATGGATATGGATTCCTGACGCAGAATATCGCCTGTGTCGATCTCATGCTTCAGCAGGAAAGTGGTGACTCCGGTCTCCGCATCGCCGTTCATCACCGCCCTGTTGATGGGAGCGGCTCCGCGATAGCGCGGAAGGAGCGAGGCATGCAGATTGAAAGTGCCCATGGGCGGCATGGCCCATACTTCCTCGGGAAGCATCCGGAACGCGATCACTACAAAAATGTCGGCACCGTACCCGCGCAAAGCATCCATAAATTCAGGATCACGCAGTTTAGCGGGCTGCAACACGGGGATACCATGCTCGACGGCATATTGCTTTACAGCAGACGGTATCATCTTGTGTCCGCGTCCGGCAGGTTTATCGGTGGCAGTGACCACTGCGGCCACCTCATGTCCGGCTTCTATTATCGCATCAAGGCTCGGCACGGCAAATTCAGGGGTGCCGAGAAAGACTATCCTAAGTTTCTTCATACGGTGTATTTTCAGTTGTTAATTTGTGATTCAAGCACCTGCCACAATTTATCGGCGGCAGGCAGCGGAGCCGTGAGAGACAACGGCTCCCCGCTGACAGGATGGACAAACTCGATATGACGCGCCATCAGGCTGATACTTCCGTCCGGATTGCTGCGTTTGTCGCCATACTTGAGGTCGCCACGCACCGGACATCCTATGGACGACAGCTGCACCCGTATCTGATGTTTGCGGCCTGTCTCGAGATTTATTTCAAGAAGGTGGTATCTGTCGGACGAAGCGATATGCCTGTAGCTGAGCGACGCTTCCTTGGCTCCGGCCACGGGACGGAGGGAAGCATAGCTTTTGTTGTTGCGCTCCACAGACGTGATCCAGTGGGTGAGACGCTCCTGCGGCTGCCGGGGAGCGTTGCGGGTTATCGCCCAATAGGTTTTGCGGACTCCTCCGTTGCGAAACAGCTCGTTCATCCTCGAAAGAGCCTTGGAAGTGCGCGCAAACACCACCAGCCCGGCCACCGGACGGTCGAGCCTGTGCACCAGTCCGCAGAACACATTGCCGGGCTTGGCATATTTTTCCTTTATATATGCGCGCACGGACTCCACCAGCGGCGTGTCGCCGGTTTTATCGCCCTGCACGATCTCGCCGGGCGCCTTGTTGACCACAATTATATGGTTATCCTCGTAGACCACTTCCATAATGTCAATTTTTTTTACAAAAGTACATAAAAATTCGCGGTAGTGCCGAATATTTTGCGAATCGTTAACAAACCCGGGCCGCCTGCCCGTTGTTTATCACTATGAATTCCCATTGTATAACCAAAATTAAACTACAAACTACTATGTCAACACATGAAAAGATGGCCGACGTGGCCGCAAAGGTTTCGAAAACCGCAGCAAAAGTATCGGCAAAAGCCGCAGAGGCAGCAGCATGCCAGAAGGCAAAGGCAGTGAAAGAAGATCTGACCGAAGCCAAGGATCATGCCAAGAAAAAGGTTGAAGAGAAGTCAGCCACATTAAAAGAAAAAGCCAAGGGCATGGCAGCCCAGGCTCTTGACAAGACCGGCGAACTGGCAGAAAAGATCGCCGACAAGGTTCACGGGCTCAGCGACAAGGTGGGCAAATAAAAAAACGCCTGTTTCTTTTTCATCTATAAAATGAGCGACGGCTCCGTGCGGATTTCAATCCGCTTTCGGAGCCGTCGTCATTATGTCATTTTCCTATATCGGCGCCGTCAGCTCTTGCGGGCGGGATCGCAGGTCAGCCCCACCCCAAGTTTTTTGAAAATCTTGTGGTCAACCTCGCCGAGCATCACTGTGGAATGAACCTGGCAGCCTTTGAGTTCCGGAAGTTTTTCAAGAGCCCGCCGACAGTTTTCGTCGTGGGTCGAAAGAACAGACAGCGCCACCAGCACTTCGTCGGTGTGCAGACGCGGATTGCGGCTGCGCAGATAGTTGATCTTGGTGTACTGGATCGGCTCGATCATGTCCTGCGGAATCAGTTTCACAGCATGGTCTATGCCGGCCAGATGCTTGGTGGCGTTGAGTATAAGGGCCGCACTCGGTCCGAGCAGCACACTCGACTCCGCGGTAATGATGGTGCCGTCGGCCAACTCTATTGCCGAACACGGCACTCCGCTGCGCTCGGCTCTGCCGCGGGCGGCATTGACAGGCCGGCGGTAGGAGGTGTCGATCTTGGCCTGCTTGAAAAGCAAGGCGATCTTGTTGACCTCGCTGTCGTTGCAGTCGCCCTGAGCCAGCCGGTTCAGAGCATTGTAGTAGCGGCGTATGATCTCGTTTTTCGACGCATCACAGCATACTTCGTCATCATTTATGCAGAATCCCACCATGTTCACGCCCATATCGGTAGGGGATTTATAGGGATTCTCACCGTATATGCCCTCGAAAAGGGCATTCAGCACCGGAAATATCTCTATGTCACGGTTATAGTTGATTGCCGTGGCACCGTATGCTTCAAGATGAAACGGGTCGATCATGTTCACATCGTTGAGGTCGGCCGTAGCGGCTTCGTATGCGATGTTGACAGGATGTTTCAACGGCAGGCTCCACACTGGAAATGTTTCAAATTTGGCATATCCGGCCTCGATACCGCGCTTGTGTTCATTGTAAAGCTGACTCAGGCACACGGCCATTTTGCCGCTTCCGGGCCCCGGGGCAGTGACGATGACAAGCGGACGGGTAGTCTCAACATAATCGTTGCGGCCGAAACCGTCGTCGGAGTCAATCAGTTCCACATTTGTGGGATAGCCGTCGATGGTATAGTGATAGTATGTGGTGATCTCCTGTCGCTCCAGACGCTGCCGGAAAGCATCGGCGCTGCTTTGACCGTTGTAGTGCGTGATGACCACCGAGCTTACCAGAAATCCACGGTTCTGAAACTCATTGCGCAGCCGCAGCACGTCCATATCGTATGTGATTCCCAGATCGCCGCGCATCTTGTTTTTTTCGATGTCAAGCGCGCTTATCACAATCACGATCTCGGCCTGGTCGCGCAACTGGGAGAGCATGCGCAGTTTGCTGTCGGGCTGGAATCCCGGCAACACGCGGCTGGCGTGATGATCGTCGAAAAGCTTTCCGCCGAGTTCAAGATAAAGTTTATTGCCGAACTGGGCTATGCGCTCCTTGATGTGCTCGGACTGGATTCTGAGATATTTCTCGTTGTCAAAACCGTATTTCATAACGGGACGCAAAGATACGGATTTTTATCGTCTCAATTTCATCGGAGCGTGAATAAATTTATCAACATCCCATAAATCTCTATTTATAAAACAAATGCGAGATGGCAGAAAAAATCAGAGTTACGGTGACGACTATTAACGGAAAATTTTTGTAATTTTGTGGCTTAAAATTGATCATCACGTGGAAACAAAGTACATTTTTGTCACCGGAGGCGTGGTCTCCTCTTTGGGCAAAGGAATTATCTCATCTTCTCTGGCCTGCCTGCTTAAGGCCCGCGGTTATCGCGTAACCATCCAGAAATTCGATCCCTACATCAACATAGATCCCGGCACTCTCAATCCCTACGAGCACGGGGAATGCTATGTGACCGCCGACGGACACGAAGCCGATCTGGATCTCGGACATTACGAACGGTTCACCAACGTGCCCACCACCAAAGCCAATAACGTCACCACCGGACGGATCTACCGTAACGTAATCGAAAAAGAACGGCGCGGAGACTATCTCGGAAAGACAGTGCAGATCATACCTCACATCACAGACGAGATCAAGCACAATGTCAAGTTGCTCGGCAAAACCGGCAACTACGACTTCATAATCACGGAAATAGGCGGCACTGTAGGCGACATAGAGTCGCTGCCTTATCTGGAAGCGGTGCGCCAGTTGCGGTGGGAATCAGGCAACGACGCCTGCTGCATACATCTCACATACGTACCATATCTGCACGCCGCCAAGGAGCTGAAAACAAAACCCACGCAGCACTCAGTGAAACAGCTTCAGGAAGCGGGAATACAGCCCGACGTGCTGGTGCTGAGGACGGAAAAGGAAATTCCGGCCGACATGCGCGGCAAGATAGCACGGTTCTGCAACGTGGCGCCCGAAGCCGTGGTACAGTCGGTCGACACACCGTCGATATATCAGGTGCCCGTCAACATGCACTCACAGCATCTTGACGAAATAGTGATGCGGACATTGGGTCTGGCCCCTGAAGGCGAGCCAGACATGCAGGCCTGGATGGATTTCCTGACCCGTCTCTACGATGCCGAAGAAGAAGTGACCATCGGGCTTGTGGGCAAATATGTCGAGCTTCAGGATGCCTACAAATCAATCAACGAATCGCTGTTTCAGGCAGCCACCTACAACGACCGCAAGCTCAATCTGCGCTATATACATTCCGAAAAGCTCACCGAACAGGATGCCGACATGAAGCTTGGCGGTCTTGACGGAGTGATCATAGCTCCCGGATTCGGCCGGCGTGGCATAGAAGGCAAATTCGTGGCCCTGAAATGGTGTCGCGAGCATGACGTGCCCACGTTCGGCATCTGCCTGGGCATGCAGTGCATGGTGATCGAGTTTGCACGAAACGTGCTCGGACTCGCCGACGCCAACTCCACCGAAATGGACCACAACACCCCGCACAACGTCATAGACCTGATGGAAGAACAGAAAAGCGTGACCGACATGGGTGGCACGATGCGTCTGGGGGCCTATGACTGCGTGTTGCGCCCGGGATCACGATCGGCCATGGCCTATGGCAGTGAACGTGTCAGCGAACGCCACCGCCACAGGTTTGAGTTCAACAACTCCTACCGTCAGGCTTTCGAGAATGCCGGAATGAAATGCGTCGGCGAAAACCCCGATACCCATCTGGTGGAAGTGGTGGAGCTGCCCGACCACCGGTGGTACATAGGCACGCAGTACCATCCCGAATATTCCAGCACGGTGCTATCTCCCAATCCAATATTTGTGGATTTTGTGAGAGCCGCCGTGGCCTACGGCAAAGAACGCGCCGGATCTGACTCTGCAAAAAATTGAAAATACAACGAACAAGCATATATTATTGATTAAAGTACAGTATGGATAAAAATACCCTTGTGGGCATTCTGCTGATGGGAGCCGTGATTTTCGGCTTCATGTATCTTAACCGCCCCTCCGAGGAACAGCTCGAGGCACAGCGCCAGGAGCAATTGCAGCGCGAAGCCGACGCACAGGCCCGGCGAGACGCCGAAGCCGCAGATGCGATGCGCATACAGACACTGACCGACGCCGATCTGACCACACTGCGCAACGCGGTGAAACTCTACGGCAAAGCCGACAATTCAGGCTCAGGCGCGGTGTATTCATTCCGATCAGACGCCATAGACCTGCGCGTTGTCAACGATTCGGTCCTCGAGGGATCGGTCATGACCGCAGGCGGGGCAATCGACATCAATAACCTGATTTCCGGCAAATTCGCCGACGGCACCGAGCCGCGGCATGCAGCTGCTGCATCGCGCACCTTGCGTGACGCCATATCCGATCTGGCTCGCTATAAGAACTTCGCCACCCATCTGAGCGGCACCGAGAAAACCGTAACGCTTGAAAACGAAGTGCTCGCTCTGGAACTGAGCACCAAAGGCGGACAGATCTCGGGCGTGCGTCTCAAACAGTATGACTGCTATCTCAACCACGACACCACCAACGTGGTGCTGTGGAACGGCGACACCAACGAATATTTCTTCACTCTGCGTTCCGACAGCCAGAAATTCGACACCTCCGATTTCTATTTCACTGCCGAAGCGGAGTCTGACACCACCATGCTCATGAAACTCGATCTCGGGGCTGACGCCTGGTGGGGCATCCGTTACACTCTGGCCCAAGGAGATGACTATCTTGTGAAGATGGATGTGGTGCAGCACAGCATGGCCGACGCCGGCATAATTCCTTCCGGAGTAAGCACCATGGAGTTCACCTGGCATCAGAAAATGCTGCGCAACGAGGAGGGCCGCGTGTTTGAAGAACGCAACTCGGCCATATACTACAAGGAGTCGGGCGACGGAGTCGACGATCTCAATGCCATGGACGACGACAAAAAAGAGATCACCAATCCTCTGAAGTGGATTGCCTTCAAGAACCAGTTCTTCTCATCGGTGCTCATTGCCGACAAATCCTTCAATGCAGGCACCAAGGTGACCCAGCTGGATCTTAAATCAGACCCCGTGTATCTGAAAGACATGACCGCCAAATCGCAGGTGAACTATTCTGTGGCTCGCGACTCCATAGCGTCATTCAATTTCTATCTCGGGCCCAACCTCTATCCCGCCCTGAGCGCGATCGACAGGGTGTCGCCCGACGAGGATCTGGAACTGACACGCCTGATCCCTCTGGGATGGTCGCTGTTCAGATGGATCAACACCCTGATAGTGATCCCGGTGTTCACATTCCTCGGACACTACATAGCCAACTACGGCATTATCATCTTCCTGCTCACCATCTTCATAAAGATCATCCTTTTCCCTTTCACCTACAAGAGCTTCAAGTCACAGGCCAAAATGCGTGTGCTCGCCCCGGAAATAAAGGAGATCAATGAAAAATATCCCGGTCAGGAAAACGCCATGACACGCCAGCAGAAGACCATGGAGCTGTACAACCGCGCCGGAGCCAACCCGATGTCTGGATGCCTGCCGCTGCTTCTGCAGATGCCGATCCTGATCGCCATGTTCCAGTTCTTCCCCTCATGTATAGAACTGCGCGGCGAGTCTTTCCTGTGGGCTCACGATCTCTCGGCTCCCGATGCCATAATATCATGGGATGCCGACATACCGCTGATTTCATGGGCGTTCGACAACCATCTGAGCCTGTTCTGCCTGCTGATGACCGCCACAAACATCATCTACACCCGCATCAACATGCAGAGCCAGCCCGGCGGAAACTCCATGCCCGGCATGAAACTCATGAGCTACGGCATGCCGCTGATATTCTTCTTCTGGTTTAACAACTATGCATCCGGCCTGAGCTACTATTATTTCCTCTCGCTCCTGATCACCATCATCCAGACATGGGCCATCCGCAAATGGGCTGTGGACGACAAGAAAGTGCGCGCGGAAATGCTGGCCAACGCCCGCAAACCCCGCAAAAAATCAGGATTCATGGCTCGTCTGGAGGAAGCACAGCGCCAGCAGCAGGCCATGATGCGCCAGCAGCAAAACCAGAAAGGCAAAAAGAGATAACCCCCACCCGATTACCCATTCATCCCACCAAAATAAACCCAACCACACGATGTCTCAACAACGCTACGATCTGCGCGGCGTCTCCGCCACCAAGGAAGACGTGCACTCCGCCATCAAAAACATCGACAAAGGACTGTTTCCCGGCGCTTTCTGCAAAATCATCCCCGATATACTTGGCGGTGATCCCGAATACTGCAACATAATGCACGCCGACGGCGCCGGCACGAAATCGTCGCTGGCCTACGTGTACTGGCGCGAGACCGGAGATCTGAGCGTATGGAAGGGAATAGCCCAGGACGCCCTGATCATGAACATAGACGATCTGCTGTGCGTAGGCGCCACATCAGGCATTCTGGTCAGCTCCACCATAGGCCGCAACAAGCACCTGATCCCCGGAGAGGTGATAGCAGCCATCATCAACGGCACCGAGGAACTGCTCGCCGAACTGCGCGATGCGGGCATCGACATCCACAGCACCGGCGGCGAGACGGCCGACGTGGGCGATCTGGTGCGCACTATCATCGTCGACTCGACCGTGACATGCCGCATGCGCCGCGACATGGTGGTGGACAACGCCAACATCAAGGCCGGAGACGTGATCGTGGGTCTCGCATCATACGGAAAAGCATCCTACGAAACCGACTACAACGGCGGAATGGGATCCAACGGTCTCACATCGGCCCGCCATGACGTATTTGCCAAATATCTTGCCGAAAAATATCCTGAAAGTTTCGATGCCGCCACTCCGGCCGAACTCATATATTCCGGCTCTGTGCGGCTGACCGATCCCACGGCAGTGGATGGCATAGACGCCGGACGGCTCGTGCTCTCCCCCACCCGCACATACGCCCCGGTGATCAAACGGATCCTCGACGACATGCGCCACCGCATCCATGGCATGATCCACTGCTCGGGTGGAGCCCAGACCAAGGTGCTGCACTTCATCGACAAGCTCCATGTGATCAAGGACAATCTGTTTCCCACCCCTCCGCTGTTTGAAATGATCCAGCGAGAAAGCGGCACGGACTGGGCCGAGATGTACAAGGTGTTCAACATGGGTTCACGCATGGAGATCTACGTGGATCCAGCCGACGCACAGACCATTATCGACATAGCCGGCAGCTTCGGGATCGACGCCCGGGTGATCGGCAGAGTCGAAGAGTCAGAGTCCCCGAGACTCACCATAAAGTCACAGCACGGAATTTTTGAATATTAATTGCATTTTTTCTTGGATTTTATCGGCCTATTGATTAATTTTGCATTGCAAGGACGATAAAACAAGACTTGAACAATAGCGATCGGAGGATTGTTATTATTACAGATAAACATAAAGCCACATCAAAGCAGATTGGGAAACTCTTCAATTATATAAGAAATACCGAGACAAGCTTAGTCGCCCGATGGCGGGCTCCATCTTCCTCCGGGAAGACGTGCTCCAAGCACCGAGGCAGATTACAAAGGACGGCAAGCACTCAAATCCTGTCTTTCGGAGTTTCTTCCAAATCCTTTGATGAGGCTTTTTTTGTGTGCATAACCATATCAAACAGCCATCAAGATGAAAGACGTAAAGGACACGCTGCTGGAACGAAGGAGCATACGTCGCTACGAACGCGAAGCCGTCACTCCCGAACAGATGCAGTTCATTTTCGACGCCATACGCAACACCCCCACAAGCTACAACGGCCAGCAATACTCCGTGATAGACATTTCCTCACAGGAGCTGAAACTCAAGCTCGAAGCTATAACCGGCCAGAAACAGATCAAGACGTGCTCACGGTTTCTGCTGTTTTGCGCCGATTACCATAAGATAACTCTTATCGGCAGGGAAAAAGGCATTGAAATCCCTCCGTTTGCCGCCACGATGGACGGCGCCGTAGTGGGAATTGTCGATGCGTCGCTGGCCATGATGAGCGCCATAGTGGCGGTGGACGCGCAGGGGCTCGGCTGCTGTCCGATAGGATTCATACGCACGGCCGATCCCGAAGCCGTGTGCTCGCTGATGAACCTCCCCGAAGGCGTGTTTCCCGTATGCGGACTGGCCATCGGAGTGCCGCGCGAGCTGCCCGACATGCACCCCAAACAGCCTGAAAGCGCCCTGATATTCACCGACAGTTACGCTACCGACGAAACCCTATTGAGAGACCTAAGGGCATACGATGCCGACGTGACCCGCTACAACGCCACCCGCTCCGGCACTACTTCCAACAATGACTGGGCCGCACATATCCTGTCGTACTACAGCGAAGGCATGTCATACCACACCAGGGAAGCCATGCGCCGCCAAGGCTTTGACGCCCTCTGAAAGCAGATGTTAAAATGTTAAAATCCTATTCCAAAAACTCACGCGTCAAGCGCGATAATTGGGGATTTTTTTCTAAGTTTGCAATCTGAAACCCTATTTTCAACAAAAACTGCTATTTCGACACTACGATATAATCGATGAAAGTACTCAAATTTGGCGGAACATCCGTAGGCACGGTCGAAAGCCTGCGTCATGTCAAAGCTATAGTTGAGAGCCAGCAAAGCCGCTGCATAGTCATCGTGTCGGCCCTCGGCGGAATCACCGACAGGCTGATACGCACGGCCAATCTTGCAGCTTCGCGTGACCATGCCTACACAACCGAATTTGAAATCGTCACGGCAAGGCACCATGAAGTGATCGAAGGTGTGGTGCCGGCGGAATCACGGGCTGAAGTGCTCGCCATCACCGACGCCATGCTCGACGAACTGGCCACGCTCTACAAAGCGATATGCCTGCTGGGAGAACTTACGCCGCGCACCCTCGACATGATCGTGAGCTACGGCGAGCGCATGTCGTGCGTCATAGTCAGCAGAATACTGGGCGTTCCGGTGCTTGATTCACGCTCGTTCATACGGACGCAGTCCCGGTTTGGCAAACATGTGCTGGACGCCGAGACCACATCGTCACTGCTGCGTGCGGCATTCGGTCCGCTGGAGCAGGCCAATACGGTCGTAGTGCCCGGATTCATCGCTTCGGATTCAAACGCGCAGGTGACCAATCTTGGACGCGGCGGAAGCGACTATACAGCCGCCATCATCGCCGCCGAACTCGGCGCCGAGATTCTTGAGATATGGACCGACGTAGACGGCTTCATGACAGCCGACCCGAGAATCGTGGCCGACGCCCGGGTGATAGACCGCCTGTCGTTCGTGGAAGCCATGGAGCTCTGTAACTTCGGAGCCAAAGTGGTCTACCCGCCCACAATCTATCCGGTCTTTCACCGCAACATTCCCATAGTCATCAAAAACACGTTCAACGCCAGCGCCCCGGGCACAATGATAGCCGAACGCGTCAACCAGACGGAGATGACCGTCAAAGGTGTCACATCTCTGGCCGACACGGCTCTGATCAGGGTAGTGGGCCGCACATTCCACGATTTCGGAAGAGTGGTCAACTCCATGGCCAGAAACGGAGTGGACATGTTTCTGGCATCGCCTACGGCAGGCACATTCGGCGTGCGCCAGAACGACAGCGTCAAAGCTGTCAGCGTGCTGCGCGAGGAACTTGCAGCAGAGCTTACGTCTGGCGACGTGGATGCCATCGAAGCGGTGGACTCTCTCGCCACTCTCGCCATAGTTGGACGCAACCTGCGCAGCATGCCGGAATCCGCGGAAATGCTTCGCCGCGCCCTGAACCAGGAGGGCATACCGGTGCTCACGGCTCCACGCAACGACTCTGACACAACAGTGGCCTGCATGGTTCCGGCATCGCATGTCAAACAGGCTCTCAACGCTGTCCATTCATCTTTTTTCAGTTAAAACGATGCATCCGTACCTCGTCAATCACAGCGAACCGCGTCCGGAAAGGATCCGCCCCATCCCGGACGCCTTTTACCGGAATGCCGCCGACATGACATTTCGGGAAATGGCATACGTGATTCTTGATGTGATACTCGGCGACGAAATTCGTCCGGACCGGTTGAAAAAACTTATTGACAGTTCCCTGCCCGACCACCATCCGTTTTCACCGGAATCGGAAGCTAACTTCGTGGCCGCGATATGTGCAGAATTCCACCGGGACGAGAAACTGATGATATGTGCGGCAGAACCTGAGGATGTGTATCTGTTCGAAGCGCTGCGCCAGCGCCATATCATAGTGGACATGCTCGTGCCACGCATGGCATCGCTGCCACCGCGCCCGGAATTTATCGAGGTACAAGGCTCAGCGGCCGATTGTCTGCGCCTGGGCCAGGAACTTACCGGCAGATTCAACATCTGCTCTCTTCACAATACAGCTGCCAGAGCGGTGCGCACCGCGGTGATCATTTACCGTGCGCTGCATGAACAGGGCGACGGCCCGGTGAAAGTGTCCACCGGATCGCTTGTGCGTGCAGCCGACACAGCCAAGGCTCTTGGAGCCAGACTTCCGCATGTGGAGTTTCATGAAGAGTCGCCGTCATGCCCGGCCATAGCCGCCGCTCCGTCATTCTCTTCCAGACAGCTACGGAAAGTGGCCCCTACCGCATCGGCCGTGGTCAGACTCATGCAGCAGAAGCCTTCCGTCATCAACATGAATTCAAAAAAAGCAATCATATATAAATTATAACTATGATAAAGCGGTTTTTTCTTGCATTTTTAGGCTCAATGGCAGCGATCTGGATGTCGGTGCTGTTAGGTATTTTCCTGTTGATAGCCGGCATCGTAGCCGCAATAGGCTCCATTGACTCAACAGGCGAGATCAAATCCGACGTAAAATCAGGATCTGTGCTCACTCTGGATTTATCCGGCGAGATCGTGGAACGTAAAAATCCCGCAAAAATTGCAGACGCCATATACGGTAAACTTACGGAAGCGCAGACTCTCAACGACATTACCGCGGCCATATACCGAGCCGCACACGACTCACGTATCAAGGGCATATACGTGGACTGTAGCGGAGCAATGGCAGGCATAGCATCTCTTCAGGCTATCGAGGAAGCCATCGGCTACTTCAAGTCACGCCCCGACAAATGGGTGATGGCATACGCCGATACATACACCCAAGGCGACTACTACACCGTATCCGGAGCCAACGAGATATGGCTAAATCCCATCGGAGCAGTGGACATACACGGACTCAGCGCCACTACCCTGTTCTACACAGGCCTGCTGGACAAAATGGGCGTGAAGATGCAGGTGCTCCGCGTAGGCACATTCAAAAGCGCCGTCGAGCCGTACATACTCAAAGACATGAGTCCCGCAAGCCGCATGCAGCAGGAAGTTTACATGAACTCAATATGGGACTCAATAAAGGACCGTATAGCTGAAAACCGCGGCAAAACGTCCGAAACGGTAGACCGCTGGGCCGATGAACTGGTTATGACCTCACCGGCCGACTCACTGCTCGCCGACGGAATCGTTACCACCCTCGGTTACCGCCATCAGGCTGAAAGCCATGTGGCCGAACTTGCAGGAAAGGACAAATACGATGACGTCAACACCGTTTCGGTCAAAGATTATGTAACGGCTGTCGACCTGTCTGACTACTCCTATCTGCCTGATGTGGCATCGTCGAAGAAAAAAGACAGAAAAACAATAGCCGTGCTCTATGCAGCAGGCGAAATAACCGACAGCGGAGACTCCGGAATCACTGGAGACAAGATGACCGAACAGATACTTGATCTTGCTGACAACGACGATTCCGACCTGGCCGGACTGGTCCTGCGCGTAAACTCTCCGGGCGGCAGCGCATTTGCATCCGAGCAGATATGGGAAGCGCTCGAACAGTTCAAGGAGCGCACAGGACTGCCGCTATACGTGTCGATGGGCGACGTGGCAGCATCCGGAGGATACTATATTTCCTGCGGAGCGGACGTGATCTACGCTCAGCCGGCCACACTGACAGGCTCCATAGGCATTTACGGCATGATTCCTGAAATCAGCGGTCTGGTAACGGACAAATTAGGAGTAAACACAGCAACCGTGTCGACCAACAGCAACGGGAATTTCCCGTCGCTGCTCGCTCCCATGACACCTGCACAGAAAGAAAAAATGCAACGCTACATAGAGCGTGGCTATGACCTGTTCACCCGCCGCTGCGCCGAAGGGCGCCACATAAGTCAGGATTCAATCAAAACCATAGCCGAAGGCCGCGTATGGGACGGCGCTACCGCACAGCAGATCGGTCTGGTGGACCGTCTTGGCTCACTACACACCGCCATCACCGGCATGGCAGCCGACCTCGGTCTGAAATCATATCAGGTGGCGACCTATCCCAAAACCGACAGCCAATGGTGGGAAGAACTGCTTGAGATGGAAGATCTGGCCGAAGTGTCGGGCATAGACTCCGAGACTCTCGAACTGTACCGCCACCTCCATCAGATCAAGAATGCTCCGCGTGTGCAGTCACGCATGGAAACCATCGTAATAAAATAAACAGAAACTATCCATTTAAGACAAATCCCCGGTAAGGCCGTGTCGAAGAAAAAACGCGTAAACCCCATACTATCCACCCTGCTCCTCAAGCCGCTTTCGCTGGCCTACGGAGCGGTCACGGGCACACGCAACAAAATGTTTGACTTCGGCATCCTCGCCCAGCGGGAATTTGACATTCCGGTGTTGGTGGTGGGCAACATAGCCGCAGGCGGCACCGGCAAGACCCCCCACACGGAGTATCTGGTCGATCTGCTACGCTACCGTTTCAACATAGCGGTGCTGTCGCGCGGATACAACCGGCGCACAAGCGGATTCATCCTTGCTACGCCTAAATCCACAGCAAAAGACATAGGCGACGAGCCGTATCAGATCTATCGAAAATTCGGCAAGGATGTGACCGTGGCCGTATGCGAGGACCGGTGCAAAGGCATTGACGAACTCAGGGCCATAGACCCGTCGATCAATCTCGTTATTCTCGACGACGCTTTCCAGCACCGCTATGTGAAGCCTACCGTTGCCATAGTCCTCACCGAACACTCGCGCCCCGTATTCTCAGACTCCGTGCTGCCGGCCGGACGCCTGCGCGAATCGTCAGACTCTCTGAAACGCGCCGACATAGTCATCGTGACCAAATGCCCGCCGGAAATGCGCCCGATGGACTATCGACTGTTTGTGAAACATCTTAATATGTTTCCATGGCAGAAACTCTATTTCACGAAGTATGCCTACGGCTCACCCGTGGCCGTATTTCCCGACAAAGCAGGCACAGCTCCGTTTTTCAACGCCATGACCGAATCGGACCATATTCTGGCCATGGCCGGAGTGGCCAATCCCGCGCCGTTCATCAAGTACCTTAAAGGCTACCGAGCTAAAGTAAGGGCCTTGATCTTTCCGGACCATCACAACTTCGACCGTCAGGACATCAGACGTCTGCTTGAAAAATGCAAGTCAATGCCTGATCCGGAACGCACATTCATAATCACAACCGAGAAAGACGCCATGAGACTGCGCTCGCTCGCCTTCGTGCCGCGTTCACTGGCGCAACGGCTGTTCTATATTCCGGTCAAAGTGGAGTTCATTCCCAATCCCACATCCGAAAACGCAGCCGGCGACGAAGATTTCGAGGAAACGCTCATGTCAGCGCTGACAAAGCCAAAACATTCAACGTGATTATCACGTTATTATTCAAACATAACCACAGAAATCCCTAACCGACATGTTAGAACAGATCAGACAAACAGCCGACTACGTACGTTCGCGCGTGGAAGGCGAAATGCCCAAAACGGCCATAATCCTCGGCACCGGTCTCGGCGCTCTTGTGGATCATATCGAAAACAAACAGTTCATCCCCTACACCGACATACCCAACTTCCCGCTGTCGACAGTAGAGGGCCACAGCGGAAACCTGATTTTCGGCACTCTCGGCGGCAAACGCGTGATGGGAATGCAGGGTCGTTTCCATTACTACGAGGGATATGACATGAAACAGGTGACTTTCCCCGTGCGCGTAATGAAAGCACTCGGCATCAGCACCCTCTTCGTAAGCAATGCCGCAGGTGGCATGAACCCGGCATTCGAGATCGGCGACATCATGATCATCACCGACCACATCAACCTTTTCCCGGAACATCCGCTCCGCGGCAAAAACTTCCCCGAACTCGGCACACGGTTCCCCGACATGAGCGACGCATACTCTTCGCGACTCATCAAGCAGGCTCTGAAAATCGCCGAAGAAAAAGGCATACGCGTGATGCAAGGCGTGTACATAGGCACACAGGGTCCCACGTTCGAGACTCCGGCCGAGTACCGCTATTTCCACCGCATCGGCGGCGACGCTGTGGGCATGAGCACGGTGCCTGAAGTCATCGTGGCCCGTCACGGCGGCATGGAGGTGTTCGGCGTGAGCGTCATCACTGACCTCGGAGTGGAGGGAGTGGTGGAAGTGGCCACACACGAAGACGTGCAGAGAGCCGCTGAAGCCGCACAGCCCCGCATGATGGAGATCATGCGTGAACTCGTAAGCCGTTTCGAAGAATAATGGCCGAGCTTCCGGAAACCGAAATAGCCAAGCTCGGAGAGTTCGGCCTGATCGACCGTCTCACCGCCGGACTGGAAAAGCATAACGGCTCGACCGTCACCGCCGTAGGCGACGACGCCGCCGTGATGCAGTACGGTGAGGACAGCGACACACGCGTGTTGGTGACCACCGACATGCTTCTCGAAGGCGTGCATTTCGATCTCACATACGTGCCGCTGAAGCATCTGGGATATAAAGCCGCCGTAGTCAATTTCTCCGACATATACGCCATGAACGGCACTCCGCGACAGATCACGGTGGGACTGGGCGTGTCGAAACGCTTCACGGTGGAGCATCTCGAAGCACTGTATTCCGGCATACGTCTCGCATGCGAAGTCTACGGTGTTGATCTTGTGGGCGGCGACACCACATCATCGCGCGCGGGTCTGGTGATCTCCATCACCTGCATCGGCGATGCCAAGGCCTCGGATGTGGTGCACCGAAGCGGCGCAAAAGACACGGATCTGATCTGTGTGAGCGGCGATCTGGGCGCAGCCTATATGGGGCTGCAGCTCCTTGAAAGGGAAAAGACGGCATCGGCCGGACGCTCTGACTTCGAGCCTGACTTCTCAGGCAAGGAATATCTTGTAGAACGCCAGCTTAAGCCGGAAGCCCGCCGCGACATTGTGGCCGGACTTGCCAAAGCGGGCATCACCCCCACAGCTATGATCGACGTGAGCGACGGCCTGTCGTCCGAGCTGCTGCATATATGCAAATCCTCAGGCACAGGATGCCGGGTTTATGAAGACAGAATACCGATCGACTACCAGACAGCCGTGATGGCCGAGGAGCTGAACATGAATCTCGTTACCGCCGCACTCAACGGCGGCGAGGACTATGAACTGCTGTTTACCGTGCCGCTTACAGCCCACGACGCCGTAAGCGCAATGCCCGGAGTCAAAGTGATAGGCTATATCACCAAACCTGAGACCGGATGCGCCCTGATAGGCCGCAACGGAGAAGAACTGCCGCTGAAAGCCCAGGGATTCACCCATATCTGAACGTAAAAATCTTCTTACCCTTCTATCTCGGAGAGCTCCAGCCACTGGAGCTCTTTTTCGTCCAGCAGCTCCTGCACCTGAGTGTAGCGCTGCGACAGGCTGCCTATACCGTCTACCGCGTTTCCCGAAGCAAAAACCGCTTCGAGTTCCAGCTTTTCGGCTGTAAGCGACTCGATTTCCGACTCAAGCGTCTCCATAAGCTTCTTTTCCTTAAACGACAGCTTTCGCGGACGCCCTTCGGAGTTGCCGCCGCAACGGGGCTTCTCTTTCCTTGTTTTCGTGGTTTCCGCAGCAGCGGCGGCCTGCTGTCTGTCAATAAATTCACGATAGTCGGAATAATTGCCGGGAAAATCCTTGATCACGCCATTGCCGGTGAAAACAAACAGATGATCCACGATAGTGTCAAGGAAAAAGCGGTCATGACTCACTATAATGGCACATCCCTTGAAATCCGCAAGATACTCTTCCAGCAATCCCAAAGTCACGATGTCCAGATCGTTTGTCGGCTCGTCCAATATCAGGAAATTGGGCGAACGCATCAGCACCGCGGCCAGATGCAGCCGCGCCAGCTCGCCGCCGCTTAACGTGCTTATATATTTCTGCTGATCCTTCGGGGTGAACAGAAAGCGCTGGAGATACTGCATGGGCGAATGGCGCTCGCCACCCTCAAGCACTATTTCCTCGGCCAGATCGGCAATGGCATCCACCACCCTCTTGCCTTTGTCGAATTTCAGGCCATCCTGACTGTAATATCCGAAACGCACGGTCTCGCCAACGTCAAAGCGTCCGGCATCGGGCTGCACGATACCCTGCAGCATTTTGATGAATGTGGATTTGCCCACGCCGTTAGGTCCCACAATGCCGACCTTGTCATAGCGGGCGAAATTATATGTGAAATCATCCACTAAAAGTTTGTCGCCATAGCGTTTCGTGATCCCCTCGGCTTCAAAAATCTTCGATCCTATGTAGCTCGACTTCACATCAAGGCTCACGGTGCGTTCCGTATAGTCGGCCTGCGAACGCCGTTTCAGCTCATGGAAAGCGTCGATACGGAATTTCGCCTTGCCCGCACGGGCCTGCGGCTGCCGGCTCATCCACTCCTGCTCGCGGCGGAGAGTGTTGCGCACCTTGGCCAGCTCACCGGTGAGCGCGTTGAGCCGTTCGGCCCTGCGGCGCAGATACTCGTCATAGTTTCCCTGATAGGTGAATATGCCGGCCATGTCGATTTCTATGATCTTGTTGCATATACGGTCGAGAAAATAGCGGTCGTGGGTGACCAGCAGCAGTGTGGTGCGCGCACGGGTCAGCCGCGTCTCCAGCCATTCTATCACCTGTATGTCGAGATGATTGGTCGGCTCATCCAGGATCAGCAGGTCCGGCTCATGGAGGAGAGCACGGGCTATGGCCACACGCTTGCGCTGTCCGCCCGACATGGTGGCCACAGGCATGGCCGGATCTGATATGCCAAGTTGCGACAGCATGCGGGTGGCCGCGTCGGGATCTTCCCACCGGCATGCACTCAGCGCCGTGGCCCCGTCAGATCCAAGATCAGGCACCTGCTCCACCAGCGCCACTTTCAGGCCGCTGCGGCGTGTCACCGTGCCGGAATCTGGCGATTCGATTCCGGCGATGATGCGGAGCATGGTGGTTTTGCCCGTGCCGTTTTTAGCTATCAGACCTATCTTATCACCCTGGTTTATACCGAAAGTCACATCGGCAAAGAGCATGCGGTCGCCATAGCTCTTGGTTAGATTCTCTATTTGCAAATAACTGACTGGTGCCATCTCAACGGATATACGTGGATATGATTTATACCGCAAATTTAACAAATTATCGGCTTTCCGTCAAACCCGTCGCAACACTGGCATATCTTCAGCGTGAAAAAGTGGGAACGGAAGCGAAGTCCTTGGCAAAATAGTGGGTATTTCTGACATTTTTTCGTAACTTTGTGGTCGCATAAAGATAAAATGATACAGACGTTTCAAATACGATCATAAATGATAGACGAAGAAGAAAAAAAAGAGGACTACGGCGCGAGTTCCATCCAGGTGCTTGAAGGTCTGGAGGCCGTGCGAAAACGTCCGGCCATGTACATAGGCGACATTTCCACCAAAGGTCTGCACCATCTGGTGTATGAGGTGGTGGACAACTCCATAGACGAGGCCCTGGCCGGCTATGCCCGCCATATAGACGTGGTGATCAACGAAAGCAATTCGATCACGGTGGTCGACGACGGCCGCGGCATCCCCGTGGACATGCACGAGAAAGAGCATAAAAGCGCCCTCGAGGTGGTGCTGACGGTGCTTCATGCCGGCGGCAAATTCGACAAAGGCTCATATAAAGTGTCGGGCGGCCTGCACGGCGTGGGTGTGAGCTGTGTAAACGCCCTGTCGACCTATCTGCGTGCCGAGGTGCGGCGCAACGGCAACGTGTACATGCAGGAATATTCCTGCGGAAAGCCGACCTCCGAGCTGCAGATCATCGGCACCAGCGATACCACCGGCACAGCCGTGACCTTCCAGCCGGATGCCTCGATTTTCATCGATACCGTATATAACTACGACACTCTGGCCAACCGCCTGCGTGATCTGGCATATCTCAACGCTGGAATCAAGCTGACTCTCACCGACAAGCGCCAGCGCGACGCCGAAGGCAACGCCCGCTCCGAGACATTCTATTCAGAAACCGGTCTGGAGGATTTCGTGCGCTATATCGACGCTGCCAAAGAGCCGCTGATACAGGATGTGATCCATCTGAACACAGAGCGTCAGGGAATACCGGTGGAAGTGGCCCTGACCTACAACACTTCGTTCAACGAAAACGTATATTCATTCGTCAACAACATCAACACCATCGAGGGCGGCACACACCTGACAGGATTCCGCCGCGGACTGACTTCCACCCTCAAAAAGTATGCCGAGGAAAACAAGATGCTCGACAAACTGCTCAAACAGAAGGTGGACATAGACCCGTCGGACTTCCGCGAGGGTCTGACGGCTGTAGTGTCGGTGAAGGTGATGGAACCCCAGTTCGAGGGACAGACCAAGACCAAACTCGGCAACAACGAAGTGATCGGCGCCGTACAGACTGCCGTGGCCGAAGCCCTGAAAGATTATCTCGAAGAGCATCCGCAGCAGGCCAAGACCGTGGTGGAGAAAATCATTCTCGCCGCCACAGCGCGCCACGCGGCCTACAAAGCCCGCACGGAGATACAGCGCAAGTCGCCCCTGGGCGGTGGCGGACTCCCCGGCAAACTGGCCGACTGCTCAAGCCGCACGGCCGAGGACTGTGAGCTATTCATCGTCGAAGGTGACTCGGCAGGCGGATCGGCCAAACAGGCACGCGACCGCCGCTTTCAGGCCATCCTGCCCATACGAGGCAAGATCCTGAACGTGGAGAAAGCCATGGACCACAAGATCTACGAAAATCAGGAAATCACGGCCCTGTTCCGCGCGCTGCGTGTGACTGTAGGCACGGAGGACGATCCCAAAGAGGTAAACATCAGCAAGATCGCATATCACAAGATCATCATCATGACCGACGCCGACGTCGATGGCTCGCACATCGACACTCTGCTGATGACTTTCTTTTTCCGCCGCATGCGTCCGGTGATCGACAACGGCTATCTCTACATCGCTTCGTCGCCGCTCTACAAAGTGTCCAGAGGAAAGCAGGAAGAGTATTGCTGGGATGACCGCCAGTTGCGTGAAGCCATGGAGAAGCTCGGCCCCACCGCCAAGGTGCAGCGCTACAAAGGTCTGGGCGAAATGGACGCGTCGGAACTCAAGGAGACCACCATGGATCCTGAACGCCGCATACTCAAGCAGGTGACAATCAACGACGCTGCCGAAGCCGACCGCATCTTCTCGATGCTGATGGGCGAAGACGTGGCACCGCGCCGCGACTTCATCGAGTCCAACGCCGTCTACGCCACCATCGACGCCTAAGGCCGCAAGGCATGAACAATTAAATAAGGATGAAAAATGGGGGCTAAATCACTGCCTTCGTTTTTCATCCTCGATATTTCAACATCAACATAGGGAATTTTGTTAAACTGATATCATGAGCACATCAAGTTCAAAACGCGGCGACGCGAAAATAAACGCGAAAATCGCCGAATATATCTCACAGCAGAAGAACAATACGTTCAACTACCGCCAGGTCTCGGCAGCCATAGGAGCCAAGACAGCCGTCAGACAGCGCCAAGTAGCCATGCGGCTCGCCGAAATGGCTTTAGACGGCGAACTCGTGGAGACTTCGCCGGGAAAATACAAGGCCCCCAGCCGATCAAATTTTGTAAGCGGAGTGTTCGTGCGACGCTCCAACGGCAAAAATTCAGTAGTAACCGATCCGGACGGAGAGAGCATTTTTGTGGCCGAACGCAACTCAATGCACGCCCTGAACGGTGATCACGTACTTGTGTCAGTGGCCGCACGGCGCCGCGGCGTAGAACCGGAGGCCGTAGTGGTGAAAATCACCGAGAAAGCCGACCAGCGGTTTATTGGAGTGCTTCAGGTGCAGAAATCGTTCGCATATCTGAGCACCGACTCCAAATTTATAGCCACCGACATAATCATACCCAAAAATAAACTCAAAGGCGGCTCGACAGGCGACAAAGCCGTTGTACGCATCACATCATGGCCTGAAGAATCAAAGCATCCGGAAGGCGAAGTGGTGGACGTGCTCGGCCGAGAAGGAGAAAACAATGCCGAGATCCATGCGATACTGGCGGAATTCGGTCTGCCGTATCATTATCCGGAATCAGTGGAGAAAGCCGCTGAAAAAATCGGCGACGGCATAACGGCCGAGGAGATAGCACGCCGCGAGGACCTTCGCCACGTGCTAACGTTTACCATCGACCCCAAGGACGCAAAGGATTTCGATGACGCACTGTCGCTCAGGCCACTTGCCAACGGCCATCTGGAAGCGGGAGTGCATATCGCCGACGTGACCCATTATGTGCAGCCAGACACCGCACTGGACCGCGAAGCCCAGAAACGCGCCACATCGGTCTATCTGGTAGACCGCGTGGTGCCGATGCTGCCCGAGCATCTGTCCAACGGCATCTGCTCTCTGCGCCCCGATGAGGAGAAACTTGCTTTTTCCTGCATCTTTGAGATCGACGAACAAGGCACCGTATATTCCCACCGCATAGGCCGCACAGTGATCAAAAGCAACCGCCGCTACACCTACGAGGAAGCCCAGGAGATCATCGAGACAGGCCGTGGCGACTATGCCGAAGCCATTCTGACGCTCGACCGCATAGCAAAAGCACTAAGGAAAAAGCGTTTTGACAACGGGGCAATGGAGTTTGACCGCGCCGAAGTAAAGTTTGACATCGCACCCGACGGCACACCCCTGGGAGTGTACTACAAAGAGTCCAAAGACTCCAACAAACTTGTGGAAGAGCTAATGCTGCTCGCCAACCGAACAGTGGCGGCCTATATCGGCAAACCCGCAGGAGGAAAGAAAGCAAAAGCATTCGTCTACCGTATCCACGATCAGCCAGACGCCACAAAACTGTCGGATCTCGCAAATCTGGCCGCGACTTTCGGCTATAAGATACGCACCACAAGAACTCCAAAAGACGTGAACCGCAGTATAAACAAAATGCTGAAAGAGATAAAAGGGCGCGCGGAGGAGAATCTGCTGTCAGTTCTGGCTATAAGGTCTATGGCCAAAGCGGTCTATTCCACAAGCAATATAGGGCACTATGGCCTGTGTTTCGACTTCTACACACACTTCACATCTCCGATACGCCGCTATCCGGACATGATGGTGCACCGGCTGCTGGCCAGATATCTGGAAAACGGCAGATCTGTCAGTGTGGACAAACTGGAGGAACAGTGTGAGCATTCGTCCAAAATGGAACAGCTGGCAGTGAGCGCCGAGCGCTCGTCGATCAAATACAAGCAGGTAGAGTATATGCAAAGCCACCTCGGCGAGGAATTCCCCGGAGTGATATCGGGCGTTACGGAATGGGGCCTGTATGTGGAACTGACCGAAAACATGTGTGAAGGCCTGGTGCCAGTACGCGATCTGGCCGATGACTATTATGAATTCGACGAACGCAACTACCGTCTGGTGGGACGTCGCCATAACGTGAGCTATCGTCTCGGCGACAATGTGGTGGTGAAAGTAGCGCGTGCGGATCTGCAGAAACGCCAGCTTGATTTTGTGTTGGTCAGCGATGACGGCAATGCCATGCAGCGCGAGATGCCGGCGCCCCGCAAGCGTAGTCACGACCGCTCGTCAGCACGCCGAAAGTAACAGAGAGTCCGTGCGGCTCCATCCTTGAGTGCGGTTGCGCAGTGTCATGGTCACCATGCCTGCGCAACCGCTCACGTTTTTACGGATCACACGCATCAGTTCCGCCACAGAGCAGACTCCGCATATTTCACGGTTGAACACCACTGTGCCGCGGTGAACCAGAGTGACAAAAAGAGTATCGGAAATCGAGAACTTTGCCATAACATTCTAATCATTTTATTTACTGTGACAAAGTTCAGCCGCAACAGGGCATAATATATGCCCATGTACATTAAAATATGCAAATCGAGCTAATATATATCAAAACGGATCAAATAATTGTTATATATTATAAAAAGTTATGTACTTTTGTCTTGAAAAACATACCATCGGTTGGACTTTTCATTATATCTAAGCCGGACTGATGTAAATGACATTCGTTTATGGAACAAGCATTCGTTAAAAATGATATGATGGTCTGGTGTTTGTCGGCAGTGTTTATCATGTCGCTTGCAATTACCGGTCTTCTTATACCGAAGATATTACTTATAGCATATCGCAAAAATCTATTCGACATTCCGGACGCCCGCAAGATACACACAAGCCGCGTGCCACGGCTTGGCGGCATAGCGTTCGTGCCCGCCATCATCATCTCGATCGCCATGATTTTCGGACTCAGCGAAAGTGATACCGTGATCCGCTCGGGCGACATTGCGGAGCCATCCATGCCCTTCGGCATCTGCGGTCTGTTGCTCCTGTATATCACAGGCATATCCGATGATCTGATCGGAGAGCGCTATAAAGCCAAACTGGCCATGCAGATAGCAGCGGCCGGTCTGATGCTGTGCAGCGGACTTTGCATCTGCAACCTTCACGGTTTTTGGGGCATTTATGACTGGCCGCAGTGGAGCGCATACATTCTCACGGCGCTTGTGGTCGTGTTTATTGTAAATGCAATCAATCTGATAGACGGTATCGACGGTCTGGCTTCCGGACTCAGCGCAGTGGCATGTGCGTTTTTCGGTGTTGTATTCGCCTGCAGCGGCAACACGTTTCACGCGTTGCTGTCGTTTGCCACACTCGGCACCATAGTGCCATTTTTCTATTACAACGTGTTCGGCAACGAGAAGATGAGACGCAAGATATTCATGGGCGACACCGGCTCATTGTGCATCGGCTTCATTCTGGCCTATCTGGCAGTGAGCATGAGCGACGTACATATCCGCGGTGTATTTTCAGGATTCAATCCGATAGTGGTGGCTTTCTCTCCGTTGCTGGTGCCATGTCTCGACGTGCTCCGAGTGTTCATACACCGACTGCGCTTCCACCGCAGCCCGTTTATGCCCGATTGCAGCCACATCCATCATAAACTGCTTGCTTTGGGGCTGTCGGCTCCCAAGGCTATGGCTATGATAATCGCCATATCAGCTATTTTGGTGGCAGTCAACGTACTCCTTTCCGCATCGGTAAATGTGACATACCTTCTGGCCGGAGATATTGGAATATGGATTCTCTTCAACATCGCTCTGACCCGCCGGATACTGCACCTGCGCCATATCAGCCGGTTGCCGTCAAACGGTTCTTTTCTTTGAGCGCTCTTTCTCTGGCCCGCAGGCCATACAGGCAAGCCTTATGACCTTATTTTATCATAGACACACGGATTCTGCGCCCCTTGATCTTACCGGCGTTAAGCGCCAACACGGCAGCAGCGGCGTCGGCGGCTTTTACTGCGGCTATGGCCCTATGGTCGTGTACGGCTATGAGACCTACGCTGTCAGGCGCAATACCGGCCTGACGCACAAGCGCGCCCATAATGTCGCCTTTCGACAGTTTCTCACGCTTGCCGGCATGAAAATACAGGCTCAGCATGGTCCTGCGCCACGTATTCCCGTCTGACGAAGGCTCAGGTTCAAACAATGGCAGTCCGGCATAAGCTTCGGGCAATTTTTCTCCCGGTCCGGTGATCACATAGACAGCGCCATCGGCACCCATGCGTCCGGCACGCCCGTTTCGGTGTGTCCAGACTTCGGACTGAACAGGGAGATGGTAATGTATCACCGACTCCACCTGTGGGATGTCCAGTCCGCGTGCAGCCAGATCCGTTGCCACCAGTATGGGCGATGTGCCGTTGGCAAACATATCTATGGCCGTTTCACGATCCTGCTGATCCATGGCTCCATGATACAGTGCCGCTGGAAAATGCCGTTTCACAAGAAAAGAGTGTACGCGCTCTGCGCTTTCACGATGATTCACAAACACTATGGTGCGCTCATGGGGCACTGCACCAAGCAACCCGGCAAGGGTGTCGAGTTTATCGGCGACAGGGCTTTTAACCTTCCGGATGTCAAGCCGCGGCACTCCTGCGGAATCAGAAGAATAGTCGAGCAACAGCGGTGACTTAAGTTTCAGGAAGTCGGGATATTCGGCAAGAGCCGTGGCCGATGTGAGCACCATAAAACCGACAGATTGCATCGAACGCACTATTCGCTTCATTTCTTCTGCAAATCCAAGTTCAAGCGACTTATCGTATTCGTCAAGTACGAGCAACGACGTGTGCCTGAGGTCGAGGTGCCTGCGGTTGATATGGTCGAGAAGGCGTCCGGGAGTGCCCACCACCACATCAGGCACCGCGCTTTCCAACGAACGCGTCTCGTCGAGCATTGAATGGCCGCCATAGAGTGCCGTCACTCTAAGTCCTGGCGCTATAGAGCCCATGACCTTTGCGATCTGCAACACAAGCTCACGTGCCGGAGCTATCACGACAGCAGCAGCTCCGGAGCGGGCCCCGCCTGCATGGATCCGTCTGAGCACAGGCAGAGCGAATGCAAGAGTCTTGCCAGAACCGGTAGGAGCCACCAGCACCACCTCGGGCGCCTTCACCTCGGCCATTTCATGCTGCATAGGGGTAAGATTCTCCACATGCAGTCTCTCACGGGCTGCCTTCAATATTTCTTTCAATTCCATATAAGCACAAAGTTACGGCAAAAACCTGACAAATAAAAACCATACTGCGGCCGCATGCAGACACACAACGGCCGCCCAGATCATCCAGCCACTACATTTCACAGGTTTTTTAATCGGATTTCATGATCTTAAGCGTCAGGCACACCGTTTTTATGGATTTTCAGTCATTTATATTACTTGAATGGGGAAAATTTTGTACTTTTGTGGGCCATGTTGGAACAACTCCTTGAATCTTACCGCTCCGTATCGTTGGAGGAAATGGGAAAAGTCAAACTGCTCAACCGTGTGGACACAAAATTCGTGACCACGCGCAAGGGATTGTGTGACCTTCTCCGGCTTGCATCCGACGACTATTTCATTCAGGAAATCGAGGGGCGCAAGGTCATGCCATATACCACTCTCTATTTCGACACGCCTGACAGACAGATGTATGCCGAGCACCAGCGCGGACGTAAAAACAGACAGAAAATAAGGGTGCGCCGCTATGAAAGCAGCGGTGTGTCTTTCTTAGAGGTCAAACGCAAGAACAACAAAGGGCGCACAGACAAAAAACGCATGGAAATCGCAGACCGTGTGCCACAGCCGTCGGAATATTCCGAATTCTTGGCAAAATATTCGCGTTACAATCCTCTGAATCTGAAACCACAGCTGAGCAACGCTTTCTACCGTATCACTCTGGTGAACTCGGCCATGACCGAACGGCTCACCATCGACACAGACCTGCGGTTTGTCAATGAAGTCACCGGAATCGAACAGCAAATGGACAATCTGGTCATCATTGAAGTGAAACGCGACGGACTGACGCACTCTCCGGTGCTCGGAATGCTCAACAGGCTCCGCATTCATTCATCAGGCTTCAGCAAATACTGCATAGGCATGACCGTGACCAATCCGGCACTCAAAAGCAACCGCTTCAAGGAGCGGGTAAGATTCGTGAGACGCCTGATGGACAATAATTAACCTGCATACAATAAACCAACTATTATCATCCCTACCCCACACCTGACAAATACCAATGGAAGAAAATCTTGAAGCGACGTTCGATGCCACCGCATCAATCCTTTCAAACTCCAAATCACACATCTGGCAGATGTTCAATCCCTCCACATTCGATGTAGCCGACATCTGGGAACTGCTGATCCGTTTCCTTTTCAACGCGGCAGTAGTCACATTCATCATACATCTGCTGTATTATCCCAAAAGCCGGCGCCGTGACTATTATTTCACATTCTCCCTGATAAGCGTCAGTGTGTTTTTCCTTATATTCCTCCTTGGCGGAGTGAAACTGAAAGTCGGATTCGCGCTCGGTCTGTTTGCCATTTTCGGCATCATACGCTACAGGACCGAATCAATGCCTGTGCGCGAAATGACCTATCTTTTCGTCATCATAGCCATTTCCGTGATCAATGCACTTGCCGACCATCTGCTCCAGGCTCTGGTGGCCAACGTCTTGTTTATCGGATGGATATGGCTCTGCGAAAGCACCCATTGGCTGAAGCATGTGGCATCAAAATTAGTGTTGTATGACCGCGTCGAACTGACATCGCCCGAACGCAGGTCCGAACTGATCGAAGATCTGCACAAGCGCACCGGTCTCGACATACGCCGCGTGGAAGTAGGCCACATCGACTTTTTGCGCGACACCGCCATGCTGAAAGTCTATTATATTCCGGACGACAATGGCGGCAATTCCGTGGACAATATGCTCAAATTCCCCAAAGAAGGCCAATGATACGTCAGATCAAAACTACTGCCGCGTGCATAGCGGCGTCTATGGCCATTGGCACAGCATCATCAGCCACAGCGCAGGGATTTGTCGGATCGGCAGATGTGAAGCTGTCGCTTCCTGCCAATATGGACATTTCGGCCGACGTAGAATACCGCACCGCCGACCGCCTGAAGCACACCGACCGCTGGGGTCTCGGAGCAGGACTCGGATATAAGGTCAACAAACACCTTAAAATCCATGCGGGCTATAACTTCTATCAGGAATTCAATCCCGCATCGACAGACCGCAAAGGACGTGATGTAAACTCATTCTGGGCCAGCAAACACCGCGCATACGCAGGCCTGACCGGCTCGATAAAAGTCTGGAAATTTGAATTCTCGCTACGTGAACGGTATCAGTACACATATCGTACGGAACTTGAAGTGCCGAGGTTTGACGAAGGCGAGCCGGACGGAAACAAAACCGTCGACGCCAAAAGCAAACATGTGCTGCGCTCCAGACTGCAGGTCTCATTCAAACCTTATAAGAAATGCCGCTTTGAACCATACGCCAGCTATGAACTGTATTCCCTGCTGCACACTCAAAACCATACCGAACATGCGGGCACTGGCGGCAAGGCGGTAGACAAATGGCGCATAACAGCCGGATGTTCATACAAGATCAACCGGCATAACTCGGTGGAACTTTTCTATCGTTACGTTCACGCCACCGATCCCGACGAATATGACGCCGCCAACCAGATCGGAGTGTCATATTCTCTTAAATTCTGACACCCCTCGGACTTCGGCTATATACTATATCTCTACTCTTTGCGCAGTATCGGGACAAAATCCTGAAATACAATCGGCATCCACATGTGTCCGGAACGCTCACCGCAATTGGTTGGATATTTAATATAATGAATCGCAATAATTTCATTTGCGGCATGAAACTGTTAATCTATTGTGTTCTACTGTCGTGTATTGCATTATTTCCAACATCGTGCAACACGCATAAAAGTACTCCCATTGCAGATAGCAACGGAAATAAGCCGTGTATATTCATCAACCCGCATCAAATGCCTTTTTATTTGAATGGTGGCGACGACGGATTGCGCTCGGACTTATATACTGCTCTGTCAAAGACCGCTCCTGTACAGGAATGTATCAAAGGTCGTACCTTTGTCTCATTCAGTATTTCAAAGGACGGCACTATTGACCCAAACAGTATAAAAGTAATGAGAAACAGATCTGTGCCTGAAGATTATATGGATGCTGCCATTGAAGCAATCAAAAGTTTAGGCAAATTTGAGCCAGGTAAACTGAATGGTATTCCTAAAAAGGTAACATATAACATTTCTATCGAATATCCTGTTCCATTAGAATTTATCAAGACGAGCGAATAAACGTACTCGTCTTTTACGAATTATATCGGCTTATGTATCTTCACGGTATATAAGCCGTTTCTATGTCCTACCCCAAACACCATAGAAGTTTGCCGCGCCAAACTCTTAAACGGCTTGTTCCTTTTTTATCCCGGTAGATTTGAAAATAACCTGCGAGTCAGTGACTCGCAGGTTATCAATCATTAAAGAGTCGGGGTGAGAAGACTCGAACTTCCGACCTCCACGTCCCGAACGTGGCGCGCTGCCAACTGTGCTACACCCCGAAAGCGCCCACAAAGGTAGATACTTTTTCTGATATATGCAAATAAAAAATTTTTATTGTTATAATTTGTTGCAAACGGACGGGGCTGTGCGTATATTTGATGTAATGACAGAGACAGGCGACATACTCACCTCAATATTTACGCGGCTAAGACCACGGTTGCACAGCACTGCCGCGCGGTGGCTCGGCTCAGACAGCGATGCCGACGATGTGTTGCAGGACGCTTTTCTGCGACTATGGGGCAAAGCTCTGGACCATGACATGACGGAACGAGCGGCGGCAACAGCTGTGAAAAGCACATGTATCGACACATTGCGACGACGGAAAGTGCGCAGGGCGGACCCTCTGGAGAGCGTGGCCGACATTGAGCCGGCAAACAGCGCGAATGATACAGCAGAAGAAATATATGAGGATGTGACGGTGCTGATCAACGGCCGCTTGTCGGAGCAGGCGCGTTCGGTGTTGCTTCTGCGTGACCGCGACGAGTGGGAGTTTGACGCCATAGCCGAGCATCTGGGTCTGTCGGAAGCTAACGTAAGAATGATATTAAGCCGTGCGCGGCGTACCGTGCGCGATCTCTATAACCAACAATGCAGACAGCGATGAACGAACAACAGATCACCAAACTGATAGAGCGCTATTTCGCAGCCGAAACCACCTTGGAAGAGGAAAAAGAGTTGCGCAGGCTTTTGGCCGATCCGTCGACTGCCCATATCCCGATGGCCGACGAAGCGCGCGCCGTGATCGGATGGGCACGGATGAACGCCACTCCCCGCAGGCGCATTCTACCGACGGCCTTTTTAAAGATAATGTCGGCAGCAGCAATGCTTGGCATCGCCACAGGCGTAGGCCTGAATCTCATGCTGCCTGCTGACAGACCGGAGGGAACTGCCGTAGTCTACATAGCAGGCCAGGAAATCCACGACGAGCAGCTCGCCATGACCACCGCTCTGCAAGCATTTGCCGACGTTGCTCAGGCCAAGGAACGCCTGGACAGCGACATATCTAAAATATTCAATAATATCAATAACTCCACACTGCAATGAATACACTCCTAAAATCCATGCTGTGCATGTGCATGATGTTTATTTCCGGTGTGACAACAACGGTTTATGCCCGGGAAAACGTGCTTGCCGTCTTCGGTGATCCCATAAGCAAAAGCCGTGGGGTGACATCAGTGGAGATCGAAGGCTCAACGCTGTCGGCCTACGACATATCGCTTCTAAAATGTATGACATTGGAAAAAGAAGCCACAGGCCACACCGCGGCGATTGAAAAAGCCCTGACGGCCGACAGCCCTGCGGCTGCGGAACGCGACGTGCGCCGTTCGGGCGGACGTATAGTCTACGGATTTTACGCTTTCGGGCCGACCAAAGACAACCGAAAATTCGGCTACGTCTACTACGTCAGCTCCCCTGAACAGGCCGCTCTGATCTATTTTGAATCCAAACTTCCGCCTTCGGAAGTACGCGAGAAAGTATTATCCAAACTCACATCCGGAAATTTATGAACCTGAAAATTCTGTTTACTCTGGCCGCTGCGGCATCAATGACCACTGCCGCATCCGAAAAGGTCCTGACACATGTGCCACGCGTAGTGATAACCCAAAGCGGGGATTCGACAGTCATGTCTGTATGGACTGACTCTCTGGCCGATCCGTCTACCTACAGATGGATCACACATGACGAACAGTCTGAAAACATGTCTGAAACCCGCACGTTACACTTCCAGCTTCCCTTTGCCGATCTTATTGATAAAAATAAGAACACAGGCAACAGCCACAACCCCTACGGAAAACTCACGTGTCCCGTCAGCATCTATGCCGGCGCCGCGATTCCCACAGGCAAATCCGCATCAGGCATCGTGACCGGATGGGAAATCGGCGTGCGCGAGATAGCGGCCGCTGAAATACGCCCCCGCAAAAACGGCACGGCATTTCGTCTCGGAGCCGGATTGGGCTGGCGTGTGATGAACGTGGACAAAAGTTTGACAATGCGCGTTTCCGAAAGGCAATGTCTGGAAATAGTCACAGCCGATCCCGCCGCAGTCAAAGCAGGCGGACAGATCTCCACATTCCACATCACCGTGCCATTCACCATCGAACAGCCTATCGGCTCACGTGGCTTTTCGATAAGCGCAGGAGCGGAACTGCATCTCAACACCTATACTACCGCTTCAGTAAAGACCGAGCTGATATCCGGCGAGAAAGTGACAAATACGTACAAAGGCCTGCACCAGCGAATAGCCACGATAGAATTCACCGGAATGCTCGGATGGACTCCGGGAGTGGCCGTCTACGTGCGCTACGCCCCGTTCAACCCCTTTATCGACGGCTACGGACCAGATTACAAAACCATATCGGTGGGCGGCATGCTCTATTTCTAAACGCATAATCAATCATATCCAACAACATGAAACGATTGTACACACTCCTTATAGCCATAACGGCCATCTCTCCCGCAATCACAGCAACTGCGGCCACTGCCGCCGACACCGTGATAGACGCCACCACGGTGAACCGTGTGATCATAGCCGAATCAAACCACGCAGCCACAATAACGCTCGACGGCATCGGGTCGCACGCCGACAGCACCTTCACACACCGCATACGCCTGCCATGGAACGGCACAGAGCACTATTCGGCCCCGTCCACATTTTCTGTGCCGCTCGACGGTGATGCCGATTGCAATGACAGGCTCAACCGCTGGCATATAAGCACCGGCGGAGTGGCTTTCGGATGGGTCAACGCCCCGGGCACTCCGGCCGAAATGGGCAAATCACTGGAAATCGGCTGGTTTGAGATTCTCGGAGTAAGCTATTCGATAAGCCGCATGTCCACCGTATCCGTCGGTGCGGGTATCAACTGGCGCAACTACAAGACCTCGCTTCCCGATGTGGAATGGCAGGCCGATGAAGCCGGCAACGCAACATTCGCCACATGGCACGACACGGAGACAACGTCTGGCGTATCACGCCTGAAGACGTTCAGTGTCACCATTCCCGTTATGTTCAAACAGAAAATGCCGTTCAAGCTATGCGGCCAGCGGCAATGGATAGCTGCCGGAGCAGAGCTGTGTCTCACCCCACACGCATCACTTCTGTCGACATGGCACGACAGCGAAGGTGCCAAACATAAGCTCGGCACCGACAATATAAATCACCGCTTGTTCACGTGCAACGTGGTGGGCATGCTGGGACTGTCAGACGACATAGGTCTCTATGTACGCTACTGCCCCATGCGGCCGCTCGCGGCACCGTCACCTGACTTCCGCCCGTTGTCCACCGGCATCATCTTGTTTTACTGACTGCAGCGCCGGCCAGATCAGAGCATCGACAGTATCCTGAACGACTTAGGGAGCATATTATTGGCCCGTGATCCAAGATTTTTCACAAACCCCAGCGGATGATCCTGATAAGTGAGCAGTACTATGCCACGGGGAACGCCATCCGGCAACACCAGCGCATCGCGGTGAAGATAACGCAAGGCTGTGTCGCGGTCAACTTCCGCTTCGGGATATGTTCCACGAGGATATGAGGTGCTGAGAGCATAACGATGTGTCGGAATCCGGTCACGGCCCTTCTCTTCCGTCTCCTGAACTCCGTAAAGTGCCACAGATGTGGCCTTGCGGAGTTTTTTCTCGCTGACAGCGGCATCAGGATGGAATTCTCCGGGCTTGCGCAGCAAAGCTATGAACAGACCTTCGCCACGCACCAGATGCGGATAAAAATGGCCGCAGACCACACCGGACTCTCCTCCGAAAGGCAATGGCAGACGCTCGGCACCATACTCTTCGCACAGCCAATCCACATTATCCTCATTTTCCTCCCTCGAGAAAGTACATGTGCTGTAAATAAAATAGCCGCCGGGACGCAACATAGGCCACAGATTTGCGAGTATCGAGCGCTGAAGCGACGCGCACTGTCTCACCAGTTCCGGAGTCCACTGGGCCACAGCCCGCGGATCTTTACGCATCATACCCTCACCCGAGCACGGCACGTCGGCAGCCACCACATCAAACGAATCGCATCCGTAGCGGGCCAGACGAGCGGTGTCGCCCACAGTCACGGCCACATCCGCAGCGCCCCATTTTGTCAGATTTTCCACCAACACAGCCGCACGCGACGGATCATATTCATTGGCCACTACAAAACTGCCATCAGGCAAAGCGCCGATAGCCGCGGTAGTCTTACCGCCGGGAGCCGCACAAGCATCCAGATAGGCCACCGGAGAGTCAAGTCCAAGTGACTCAATCACAGCCGATATGCACATAGACGACGGATCCTGCACATAATATCGGCCCTGATGAAACGCCGGATCAAATGTGAACTGCGGCCTTTCGGCAAGATATTCTCCCGACGGACACCACGGCACCGTGTCGGCTTCCGGACCGGGAGCCGCGCCTTTGGCCTGGTTATGGCGTATAGCGACGCAAGGATTGCCGGACGCCAAAGCGTCAAGCAATCCTTGCGGATCGGGTATCATGTCCGCCTGTCCGAGCACACGCCGGACAAATTCGGCGGGGAGGGTCTTGTCAATGTCCACCACAGCCACACTCGGAGTCGCCGCAACCACACTGGCCGCCGTCGCCGCAATCGCAGCCGTCATCACAGCTGCCGCAGCCGCAGCCACATCCCTGGGCGGGTGAAAGTTCTTCGGGAGTAGCCTCGCGCACGGCGATGATACGGCCGTTGAACCGCACGTCCTTGCCTGCAAGAGGATGGTTAAAGTCCATTTTCACATGAGTGTCGGTCACGGCTTCAACCTTGCCCATAACGCGGTATCCGGTCGATGTCATCATCGGCACCACAGCTCCGGGTTTCACCATTTCGGAATCGAACTTTCCGTCGACTTCAAAAATCTCTTTCTCGAGTTCGGCCACCTGATCGGGATCGACAGGGCCGAAAGCATCAGCAGCTTTGACGGTGATATCGAATTTATCGCCGGCCACAAGACCCTCGATAGCTTTTTCAAGCGGCACGATCACTCCGGGTGTCACACCGAACACCAGTTTTTCAGGATCGGCATCGTCGGTCTGGTGAACCAGATTCTGGGTGCCGTCGGGGGTGATTTCATAAAGGTCGTAGCCGAGTTCAACAAACTTGCCTGGCTGAATTTTTTCCATAATAATACTTTTTTCTTTTTAGTTAGTAACAGTACAAACGTCCGGTAGCCGTCAACGGTTTACCAGATGACCACACGCTCCGATTCCGGACGCCACATCTTGTCGCCTTCCTTGATGCCGAACGCTTCAAAGAAAGGTGCGATGTTGCGAAGGGTCACATTCACACGGTTTTCGCCGAGAGAGTGCACATCGCCCATGGTGAGCGACTTGATCTCCTCATCGCGAGTATTCTGCGCCCAGAGATTGGCGTAGTTCATATAGAACACCTGAGCTGGAGTGAATCCGTCAATCAGCGCCGATTCGGAGTCCACATCCACGCCTTTCTGCTTCTGAGAATCAAGGAATGCAGTCATAGCCACACGCAGACCACCCTGATCGGCGATGTTCTCTCCGAGAGTGTACTGGCCGTTGGCATGCAGTCCGGGGAGCACTTCCACTTCATCGAACTGCTTCACCAGACCCTGCGCCAGTTCATTGAAAGCTGCCGCATCCTCTTCGGTCCACCAGTTGGTCATATTGCCGGCGGCGTCGAAGTTGCGTCCCTGGTCATCGAATCCGTGTGTCATCTCATGACCGATCACCACGCCTATGCCGCCGTAGTTCTCGGCATCAGATGCTTCAGGATCGAAGAAAGGAGCCTGAAGTATGGCTGCGGGGAATACAATCTCATTTGCCATGGGATTATAGTAAGCATTGACAGTCTGAGGAGTCATGCCCCATTCGGTCTTGTCGACTGGCTTGCCCCATTTGGCATATATCTCACGCTGGTGCCACATCGAGGCATTGTGCATGTTCTCATAATACGACAGTGCCGGATCTATCTCCATGGATGAATAGTCTTTCCACTTGTCGGGATAGCCGATCTTAACTGTGAATGCAGCCAGTTTCTCGCGGGCATTCGCTTTGGTGGAGTCGCTCATCCATGTGAGATTGTCGATATGTTGGCCAAGAGCCGTGCGCAGGTTCTCCACCAGTCCCACCATGTATTGCTTGGAGGATTCTGGGAAATATTTTTCGACATAGAGCTGACCGATGGCTTCGCCGAGAGTACCTTCGGTAGCGGCAAGGGCGCGCTTCCAGCGGGGACGCTGTTCTTTGACACCGCGCATCACCTTGCTGAATTCAAAGTTGGATGCAATGAAGTCGTCACTGAGCATGGGGGATGCCTGGCTTACGTATTTCCAGAGATAGTAATCCTTGATCTCGCGGTCGGATGACTTGGCCAGCAGCTCCGCGCCACGGCGCAGGGGTTCTATTTCAGTCACGATCACAGTGTCGGGCGATTCGATGCCCATGGTTTCGATGAAGAAACGGTCCCAGTTTACGGCAGGATACATTTCTTTCAGTTCGGCAAACGAGCGGGGATTGTACATCGCGGGGATATTGCGGCTTTCCTCGCGTGTCCAAGCCTTTTCGGCAAGCGAGGTCTCGATCTTCATCACGTTGTTCATGATCCTGCGGGCGTCGGCTTCGGAGTATCCGGCATTGCACATCTGATCCGCAATCAATTTTTTGTAAGCTTCACGTACCTCGGTGTTGCGCTCGTCGTCAAGAAGATAATAGTCACGGTCGCCAAGGCCCATGCCGCCACCGCCAACATACATGGCATAAGCGTTGGAGTTGCCCATGTCTTCCATCGGGCCGGCGCTGAAGAACGGACTGGCATAGTTGCCGTGCATCCAGAGGAACAGGTCTTCCATGCCCTCGTGGGGAGTGTCCTCAATGCGTTTGAGATCGGCAAGGATAGGAGTGGCACCCTCTTTGTTCAGGCGCACGGAGTCCATGCCGAGCGAATAGATAGTAGCCACTTTGTGGGCCACAGAGCCGGGAGCCGGATTGGTGTCGGAGACTCCGAGCACCAGATCACGCACGCGCACCTCGGCTGTGTCGGCGAGAATGTTGAAGTTGCCGTAGCGGGCATACTCGTCTGTGAGCGGGTGGGCCTTCTGCCATCCGCGGTTCACATGGTGGTAGAAATCTTCACCAACAGGGGTGTCCTTGTCAAAATATTCGGGATTCAGACTTTTCAGATGCTCCGTTTGCGACGTGCATCCGGTCAATGCAATTGTCATGGCAAATGCAAGTTTAGTTAGTTTCATATGTGATCGGCTTGTTTGATTATGAAATATCATCACAAAATTACACATTTTATTCCGTACCTGCAACTTAAATCAGAACCTGAGACGCCGCGGCCGTTACAGCCGGACGTCTCAGGTCAGGAAAAAGGAAAATAAGAATTCCGTTTACTTGCGGATCAGTGTCTTTGTCCCGTCGGAACCGATCACCAATCCTTTCGTGGAACCGTTTGCCACGCGTCCGGAGAGATCAAAGAATCTTACCGCAGCGCCGGCATCCGCAGACTCCACTCCGACAATGCCGCTACCCGGATCGACTTCAAGAACCACGACACAAGCCACCATAGCTTCAGTAAATTTATAGGTGCCTGTACATTTCACGTATCCTTCTTTTGTGACCGCATAGTGAGTTTCCTTACCGCTGAAATATTCTATGGGCAGAGTGAACCAAACATATCCGGATGCATCGGTGACCTGAGGAGTCTCAATGCCCTCCACCGTTATAGTGGCACCTTCTATCGGTTTCTGGTCGGTAGTGACCACCTGAAATAGAGCAGTGTCTACGGCTTTTTCAAGAACTATGGTCGCCGAGAGTTTCACATCGTCACCAAGAGTTACCGTCACACCCTCACCCTGATATTCATCTTTCTGAGCCGACAGTTTCAGCTCGGTTCCGGCATGCTTTGATGAGATCAGAGTCACTTTGCCTTCGGCATCGGTTACCAGATCATCATCCTCAGAGCCGTCCACACCGACATAAGCACCCTCGATCGGACCGTCGCCATCCGTCACGGTCACAGTAACCGTATAAGGGATCGACACTTTAAAGTTGCCGGCCTGATTCGCATAATATCCGCTATCGCCAATGTAAAGCACAAGTCCGCGACTCGGGAAAGTAATGGCTCCGCCGGCCAGCGTGCCGTCATTGTTGGACTTCAGAGTAAAATGCCCGTCAAAATCAATGCCCATGGGCGTTTCGGCTATTTTAACAGCTGCCGGATCTGTGGCATCGATATCAAGATAGTGATGGTGTCCGCTATGCAGCATATCAGCAGTCAGTGCGGGATGGGCGGCATAGGCATCTACCAGGCGATAGAGTCCGGGAGTGGCTTTGTTTTCCAGAATTTCCACTTCCATAGGTGGCACCTGATCATTAATTCCAAAGATCGGAAGGAATGTATCGTCAATGAATTCCGTGGTGCCGAGAGAGGTCCACTCGTCAGCCTCATGCTTTTCGTTGTAGCAGAATATCGCGGAACCGTTCAAAACGTTGCCCTCTGCATCTAAAGCCACTGCAAAGAGAGTGTACCATCCGGCCTCCTGAGGTGTGAGCTGATAGGATGCGCTCTCGGCATTGAGATTTGACCCCGACTGCGCGACAACGGCAAAATTATCGGCAGAAGCTCCGTATTGTCCGGAGATAAAAAGCCACTTCACAGCCGGCACATCGGCTCCCACAGTGATGTTGAACGGAAATGGTGCTCCTTCAACACACAGTTCATCCGACGACAGTTGCAGAGAATAGTCAGCGGCTCCCGGCAACACGACTTTCACTTCCTTGGAGTAATACATATCCTCATCATCGGTTTCGCTGACAAGCAATGATTTGGCCGGAAATATGATATTTCCTCCGGCAAATGTACCGTATCCGCCACTGAACGAAAGGTCGAACACCTGCAACTCTCCGTAACCGCCAAGATCGACGTTCAGCGGCGAGTAGTTCCACGAGCCATCGCTTTCGGTGGTCACGATCACAACCTTTGAAGGATCTGAAACATCAAACGTCAGATAAGATGTCTTCTCTGAATCTATTGTCAGACTTCCGTCGCTGTTATATTCCCAGTTGCCGTTTGTGTATGGATTTACGAGACGATACAGCGAAGGATTATCCAGACTCTGCTCAACTTCCACTTCATAAGTCAGAATGTCAATACTATACGGTCCGGATGCAATACCGTCGGTGTATTGTGCCATTCCGAGCGACTGCCACTGGGATTCCGGCTCTTCGGTCTCTTCCGGCAGCATCTTGCCATCCGACAGATCAAAACGATATGTGGCGGTAGTGCTGTTGGAACAAAAATACTGATTATCACCCGACAGAGACCCGTCGTTTTCTACCGTAAAGGCAATATCGGTCGACCTGGTGCCGTATTGGCCGTCGCCCACCACTGCAGAATTAAGCGTAAGCGTAACGCCGTCAAGAGTATATTCGACAGATGTATCCAATGCCTTGATGTCCATTGCATAGCCTGTCAGAGTCGCCGTTCCGCTCTCCGAGTCAATCGTGAGACTCAGATCTAAATTTACTCCCGCAGGAGTTTCTCCCCCGCCCCACATGGACACTTGTGTCAACGGGAATGAACCGTGATAGGCCGAAGCCAGTTTCACCGCTCCGGGAGCTTTCATCACAGCCGAGCGTGTCAGAGAAGAACAGGAGCTGTTACGGGAGACTTTCCCGATTTCAGTCCGCGGCAGAGACGGCAGAAGCTCTGCTTTGACCGATACGGCCTTCGACGGGTCGAGGACACCCGACGATGTGCGGACAAGCCCGGGCGCATGGTAATAAACCTGTGTAATGAAAATAAAAGTAGTACCTTTGCAGAAA